>ERZ773136.2297-NODE-2297-length-16375-cov-8.325245_pt1 | contig 16375 bp, 18 predicted proteins | sample MGYA00580855_ERZ773136 | MGnify/ENA primary metagenome ERZ773136 (study PRJEB29015, sample SAMEA2737860) | human gut metagenome | biome: human gut; feature: human-associated habitat; material: faeces | place: China | collected 2012 ... | reverse complement strand
GATTCATGGCGAAGCCATGTACACCGCACCCACACTGCGCAGCGCGTGCAGTCATTCAAGAATAAGACCCGCAATGTCGGGGGTCGAGGGGTCCCCCCCTCGTCCTTCTCTGGGGGGATACAAAGGGGGTATTCTCTTCGAGAAGAGAATACCCCCTTTGACTGCGCACTCCCATGCCAATGGGAGCCCCCCTTCAGCGCTTTTGCGCTGAAAAAACCGATGTAACATCAAAGTTACATGTCAAAGTAACCCATGTAAACCCCAGCTTGCTGGAAAGACAAACCTCTCTTCGGTAGAATAGAGCCAAAAGGAGGAGGGCATGGCAATGGCAAATATTTTGCAGTCGCTGGGCAACGCAATGGAGCGCCAGCAGCAGCGCAGGCACGAGAACAACATGGAGGTGCTGCGCGCTATCTATACCCGCCCGGGCATGATCGTGCTCGGCGTGATTTTGCTGGGTGCGGCGCTGGCGTTGATCTGGCCGCAGATCGCGCCGGAGGCTGACAATACAAACAGCATTGTGATCGATATGAGCGACTTTGACTTCGGCGATGAAGAGATGAACCGCACCGTTCAGGAAATGGTGGAAAACGATCGGAAGCAGAAGGAACAGAGCGGACGCTCCGGTGCAATTTTCTTCGGCCTCGGTGCGGCGGTCTGCTTTGTCCGCGCGGCGATGCCGTGGAGAAAGAAGGAGCGGGCAGAAACAATTTCTGACGATTCTGCGTCTAAAGAGGCAGAAGAGATCCCCGTTTCGCCAAAGCCTGTGGAAAACGCCGCGCCGCAGAGTGCGGAGACCGACAGCAGGGAGGACCGGCTTGAAAATCTCAAGCGGCTCTACGAGGCGGGCATTCTGAGCAGGGAAGAGTACGACGAACGCAGAAAGAAGCTGTGAGGAGGTCACCATGAGAAGAAACATCCACTATAAGCCCAGCAAAAGCGCGAGCATTCTGTCGGGCGTCATCGCGTGCGCGATGGGCATATTCGGCCTTTTTGCCATTCCGGATATGGGCGCGCTGATCGGCTTCAAGGCCATCTGGTGCCTGATGGCCTTCGGCATGGGCATCTACAATTTCCTGCTCGCGGCGGGCGTTGTGAAGTACAACGGCGGATACGAGATCACCGACGAGACGGACGACGGCGCAAAGGGCGGCAAGTCCGACGCCGAAGCGCGGCTCGAGGAATTGCAGACGCTTTACGACCGCCGCCTCATTACGGAAGAGGAGTATCAGGAAAAACGCAGGGACATTCTGGACCGGCTGTAAGAGAAAGGAGCGCGGACAATGGGAGAAGTTTTGATCCTTATTATCATCGCACTTGTCTGGGTTTTCAAGGCGGCTGTCGCCAACGAGGACAAAAAGGCCAATGATCGGGAAACGGGCAGCATTTCGTCGACGCCCGACGAGCTCATCAAAAAGGCAAAGCGCACAGCCGAGGATCTTGATGCACTGCGCGGGCAGACGGAGAAAAAGCGCCCCGACCCGCTGGAAATCAAGGCGCTCCACAAGCAGCACCGCGCCGACGAGTGGGAGAGAAACGAGCAGCGCCACGCCGATGAGCGCGCACACAGCGAAAAGCGCTGGGAGATCGCGCGCAGGAAGCAGGCCGACAGCGGCGAGGTGCATTCTGTCCACATGGACAGCTGCGAGGACCGGCTTGAGAGTTTGAAGGTCTTATATGACGCGGGCATTCTGGACCGCGAGGAATACGCTCAGCGCGTCGCGCGCGTCAAGAAAGCGCACGCGCAGAGCAGAGGGTAAGCAAAATAAAAGGAAGCGAATACACCATGTATGACGAACTGACACAGGTCGACATTGACAAGATGAAGGCAGAGCTGGAGCACCGCCGTTTGGAGCTTCGCCCCAAGCTCATCGAAGATGTGCAGACGGCGCGCGCGTTCGGCGACTTGAGCGAGAACTACGAGTACAAGGTCGCCAAGCAGGAGAAAAACCGCAACGAGAGCCGCATCCGTTACTTGGAGCGCATGATCGCGACGGCGAAGGTCATCGAAGTGAACGAAAAAGAGGGCACCGTCGGCCTTTTTGACCACGTGGTGCTCTATAACGAAAAGCTGGGGAAAGAGCAGAACATCCAGCTCGTGACCACCCTGCGGCAGAACGCGCTCAAGGGCCTCATCAGCAAGGAATCGCCCGTCGGCAAGGCCATCCTGGGGAAAAAGGTCGGCGACCGCGTCGAGATCGTCGTCTCGCCGGAAATGAAGTACACGGTCGAAATTCGTTCGATCACGCCGGGCGAGGACGATGCATCGCTCGAGATCAGCTCTTATTGAGGAAACGCATGAAACAGGTCATTATCTATACCGACGGCGCGTGCTCGGGCAACCCCGGCCCCGGCGGCTGGGGCGCGGTGCTCAAATACGGCGCGCACGAGCGCGAGCTCTCCGGCGGCGAGGCGAGCACGACGAACAACCGCATGGAGCTCACCGCCGTCATCGAGGCGCTGCGGCTTTTAAAAGAGCCGTGCGTCGTGGAGCTCTATTCCGACTCGCGCTACGTCATCGACGCGCTGGAAAAGCGCTGGGTCTACGGCTGGAAGCAGCGCGGCTGGGTCAAAAGCGACAAAAAGCCCGCGCTGAACGTCGATTTGTGGGAGCAGCTCTTGTCCCTCATCGCCCGGCACGAAATGCACTACCACTGGGTCAAAGGCCACGCGGAGAATGAGTACAACAACCGCTGCGATGAGATGGCTGTTAATGAGTGGCACAAGTTTAAGTAAGAGATAGCGTGGCCTTTCGCCGGAAGTCCGGCGGCGCGAGCGGCGGATTCACTTCGCCGCCGCAAGACATGGAATAAAACAGGGCTCCCGCGCGGCCTGCCGCGTGGGAAAATAATGCCGCGACGGTGAATCAGTTTAAGTAAGAATAAAACCAACGACAGTTACAGAAAGAAGGTTGATTCCGGAGAAGACGGTTGGAAAGCTCAGGCAGGGTTGGGACAGCATTTGCTTCCTTTTAGCGCCATGGTGGAAGTACGGCAAGACCTTAATGGTTGGCTCGTTTATCTCATCGGTGCTGTTTGTGCCGGCGGCGGGGTATTTTTCCGCGACGCTGGCGCAGGCGGTGATCGAAATGATCGAAGCGGGAAAGCCGTTTGAAGCGGCATTTTTGACGGGCCTGACATACCTTTTGCTCGCGCTGGCGCTTGATCTGCTCCACGCGGTGTACGAGGATTTTTACCTCCGGTGGAAAAAGCAGGAGATCGAGGGGACGATCGAGCGGTCGATCTACGAAAAAGCCCTGACGGTCGACTACCGGCACTTTGACGATCCGAGCTATTTCGACAGCTACAAGCTAACGACGGAGAAATTCGCCTCGCAGTCGTCGGAGACGCTGCAAAATCTCTTCTCGCTTTTGAGCGGCATCGCGAAATGCATTGTCTACGGCGCGCTGATCGCGTCGCAGGGCGTTGCGCTGCTGCTCATCGTTCTGGGCTGCTCTGCGTTTGTCGCGTATGCGCAAATTTACTGGAGCAGGGTGTCCGTGGAGCGTGAGACGGCCATGGTCAACGACCAGCGGAAGGCCGACTATCTGCGGCGGCTGTTTTTTGATCATACGGCGGTCGCAGACCTGCGCGCATCGAACATCAAAAAGCCGCTTTTTGCGCTGTTCAACGGCTCTGTGAAGAGCAGGGCCGCGATCTATCGAAAATACGGCGCAAAAGAATTTTTGATTGACCTCCTGGTAAACCTCGCACAGCTCAGCACGACGTTCGCCGTGCCCGTCTATGTCGCATGGGGCGTGATGTCTGGTAATATCAGCGGCATCGGCGTCTATGCGACGCTGATCGCCTCGTCGCTCGCGCTCAAGGAGGCGCTCAACGCGCTCGGCTGGTGGAGCTCGCAGGTCGCCTTAGGCGTTGCCTACGCGCAGAAGGTGCAGCGCTTTTTCGACACAGATTCGACCATCGAAGCGTCGACAGACGGCGAAAAAGCGTCGGACGGCCCGTTTTCCGTCCGATTCGACCATGTGTCCTACCGCTACGGCGGCAGCGATGAGTTTGCCATCCGTGATCTGAGTCTTGCCATCGCGCCCGGAGAAAAGATCGCCATCGTCGGCGAAAATGGCGCGGGGAAGACGACGCTCACAAAGCTCCTGCTCCGCCTGTACGACGCGGACGGAGGAACGGTGCAGATCAACGGCCGCCCGATCGCGGACTATGACGTGAGCACGCTGCGCGGCAGGATCGGCATCGCGTTTCAGCAGTCCCGCCTGTACGCGCTGTCTGTCCGCGAAAATATGACGGCCTACGCCGACGCAGACGATGCGCGGCTCAAATCCTGCCTTGAGGAGGTCGGCCTGCGGCTTTCTCTGGACGCGCAGGTCACGAAGGAGTTCGACGAAAACGGCGCGGTGCTCTCGGGCGGAGACGCGCAGCGCCTATGCCTGACGCGGCTGCTGCACAGCGAATTTGGGCTGCTCATCCTCGACGAGCCGTCCAGCGCGCTGGATCCGATCGCCGAGTACCGCATCGCAAAGCTGATCTTCGACCGCTCGCCGACGACCACCGTCATGGTCGCGCACCGGCTCTCCACAGTCGTGGATGCGGACCGAATTTATCTTCTCTCCGATGGAAGAATCATAGAATCCGGCACGCATGCGGAGCTGATGGCGCAGAACGGAAAATATCGGGAAATGTTTTTAAAGCAGGCCGAAGGGTACTTGAAAGCTTAGCGGAAGTGTGGTACAACAAAAGCAAATTTTTTCTCAGCAGGGAGGGGAGCCTTCCCGCTTTGCTGAAGTAATATGAAGGAGCAAAAGACTATGGCAGAATTCAACGCAAAGCAGCAGCTTCCGGGACTTCTCGACTGGATGCGCGCGCAGATGAAGGCCTGCGGAGGCAAGACCGCCGTCATCGGCATTTCGGGCGGCAAGGACAGCTCCGTCACGGCGGCGCTGAGCGTGGCGGCCTACGGTCGCGAGAATGTCGTCGGCGTGCTGATGCCCGACGGCGTGCAGCCGGACATCGACTATTCCAACGGCCTTGTCGACGTGCTGAACATCCGCCACTACACGTTCAATATTCACGGCGGCACGAGCGGCATTCTCGACGAGATGGCGCGCGTGGGCATCGACGCGAGCCGCCAGACGAAGGTGAACCTGCCGTCCCGCATCCGCATGGCGACGCTGTACGCCATCGCGCAGAGCGAGGAGGGCGGCATCGTCATCAATACCTCGAACCTCTCCGAGGACTGGGTCGGCTACTGCACGATCTACGGCGACAGCGCGGGCGCGTTCTCGCCGCTCGGCATGTACACGACCGAGGAGGTCATCGCGCTGGGCGCGGAGCTGGGTCTGCCCGAGCGCTTCCTCATCAAGCCGCCGTCCGACGGCCTGACCGGCAAGACGGACGAGGACAACCTCGGCTTTACCTACCACGCGGTGAACGAGTACATCCGCAAGGGCGAGGTCGACCCCGCCATCAAGGAGCAGATCGACCGCAAGCACAAGGTGTCGAGATTCAAGTTCCAGACGCTTCCGGTGTATCAGAACGGGCTGCCGATCGTCCTGCCGGAGGAGACGGATTATTATAATCCTAACAAAAAGTAAGCAGCGCGCAGCGCTGCACGAGCCAAAGGGGCCATTCTCTCACGTGAGAGAATGGCCCCCTTACCTGGCAGCAGCGCCAAGCGCTGCATTACCCCTCCGCGCATCGCGCGGGTAAGCCAGTGCCCCTTTGGGCACAAAAAAAGAGCCATCCGAAAGGATGGCTCTCATTTTCGCTCGATTAGCCAACGCTGTTGAGCTTCAGGGTCAGCGCGCTCTTCTTGTGCGCGGCGTTATTCTTGTGCAGAATACCCTTAGCAGCAGCCTTATCGACAGACTTCACTGCGACCTTGTAAGCGCTCTCGGCCTCGGTGCGATTGCCTTCAGCGGCAGCCGCCTCGAACTTCTTGAGTGCGGTCTTCAGTGCGGACTTGTCGGCCTTGTTGCGCTCATTACGCACACCAGACACCTGAACGCGCTTCTTGGCAGACTTAATATTCGGCAAACCAAACACCTCCTCCGGTTGGAATTCGCGCCGGCGGACAAAAAATCCACCGTGCAGAATGGTATTTTAGCAAAGAATGCAAGAAATTGCAAGCATTTTTTCGAAATTTTCTGATTTTTTTGTATGACACAAAACTTTGTGGATAAAATAGGGAAAGAAAACAAGATTTAGTAAAAGGAGAGAGGCAAAATGCTCCAATACCGCACCGATCTTGCCATGGAGGCGCACGAGCTGCTCTGCGCGAAAAGCCGCGCGCAGACGCTCTCCGGCGTGGACAGCCGGACGGTTTTTCGCCGCGGGTGCAGCGTGACGAGCGTGCGCATCGACACCGAGGGCGCGGCGCGCCAGCTCGGCAAGCCCCGCGGGCGGTATGTGACGCTCGACCTCTCGCCGCTGCAAAAAAACGCGGACGATCTGCTCGAGCGCGCGTCGCGCGCCGTGGGGGCGGAACTCAGGGCGCTGTTCGGCGAGAATGTGAAAAGCGTGCTCGTCGCGGGACTCGGCAACGCGAGCATGACGCCGGACGCCATCGGGCCGAGGAGTGCGGAGCATGTGCTTGTAACGCGCCATCTGCGGCAAAACGGCGCGTTTTCCGCATTTTGCTCTGTCAGCGTGCTGACACCGGGGGTTTTGGGCCGGACGGGCATTGAGGCGATGGAGACGCTGCGCGGCACGGTGCGCGCGGTGCAGCCCGACGCAGTCATCGCGATCGACGCGCTCGCGTCCCGCTCGCTCATGCGGCTCTGCTCCACGGTGCAGCTCTCTGACACGGGCATCGTCCCAGGCAGCGGCGTGGGCAATCACCGATGTCCTCTCAGCCGCGACACGCTCGGCGTGCCGGTCTACGCCATCGGCGTTCCCACGGTCGTCGACGCGGCGACGCTGACGCTCGATGTGCTCGAAGAAGCAGGCAAATCAGACGTCGATCCCGCCGCCCTGCGCGGCCACGAGACCGTCATGGTCACAACGCGCGACATCGACGCGCAGATCCGCGAGCTTTCCCGCATCATCGGCTACGGCATCGACCTTGCGCTCCAGCCGCTCGATTTTTCCGAGCTCTGCGCGCTCATGGGCTGAAAATGTGCAAAATTTCCGGTGGTATTCATAATTTGTTTACAACCGATTCAAACTTTAGCCAAGATTGACTGGTATCTTAATACTTGCAAAGGGGAACTCCCCCCGATGTGATTTTCTCCCTCCTAAAAATACACACACAACACAGCAAGAAGCCCTCGCCTCTCCCGGCGGGGGCTTTTTGTTTCCTTTTCCTCTTTTTCGCACAAGTGCAAAGGAAGCTGCGGCACTGGTGCCGCGGGGAGAGCAGCGCTTGGCGCTGCACGGATAAAGGGGGATACTCTCTTTCGAGAAAGAGAGTATCCCCCTTACTGCGCACACTGCGGCACGCAGGGAACAAAGTGCAGAGCACCGCGCTGCCAAAAATCCCGCCTTTCAGCAAAGAAAAAAGAACGCCTCTTCCGAGGCGTTCTTCTTATTTTTACGAAAGTAAAAATTTACAGATACTTCTGCATGCCGTCGGTGGCAAGGGCGGGGTCGCCGGAGACGGAGATGGTGAACTTGACGCCGGTGGCGTTGCTGAAGCGCTCGAGCTCGTTCAGGAAATCGTCGGCCGCCTGGTTGCACTCGCCGCCGGTGATCTTGAACAGGTTGTCGATGAAGATGTGGGAAATATCGTAATTGCCCGCGTACAGGCCGAACAGGAAGCCGCGCAGGGCCTCGTAGTTGGACAGGTCGTACTCGTAGGCAGAGATCAGACGAACGTGATAGTGCAGGTCAAAGGTCATGGTAGACTTTGCCTCGACGCAGACGACGCTGCCGTTATCCTCCTGCGCAGTGGTATTGATCATTTCGATCAGCTTCTTGGTCTTACCGGTGCCCTTTTCACCCATGATGAGTCTGACCATAGAAATCACTCCTTTCAATAGATCCCCGCCTCTTTTGCGGGGGATGGTCTTTCTGATGGCATCAGCATAGCATAAATGAAACAAATTTGCAATGCTGAATGGAAAGTTTCAGGTTGATTCAAAAAATTCAGCGCAGGCGCTTACGCAGCTCCTCGCCCATTTCCTCGTATCCGGGCTTGCCGAGCAGCGCGAACATGTTCTTTTTATAGGCCTCCACGCCCGGCTGGTCGAAGGGGTTGACGCCGAGCAGATAGCCGCTCAGCCCGCAGGCATATTCAAAGAAGTAAATGAGCTGGCCCATCGTGCGGGCGTTGTTCTCATCGAGGTTCAAAATGATGTTCGGCACGCCGCCCTCGACATGGGCGAGCAGCGTCCCGTCCATGGCCTGACGGTTGATGAAGTCCATCGTCTTTCCCGCAAGGAAGTTGAGCCCGTCGCCATTGACTTCGTCAAAGGGAACGATCATCTGGTGCTCCGCGGGCGCAAAGCGCACAACGGTTTCCATCAGCATGCGCTCGCCCTGCTGGATGTACTGGCCCATCGAGTGGAGGTCTGCGGTGAAGTCGACGCTCGCGGGGAAGAGGCCCTTTTCCTCCTTGCCCTCGCTCTCGCCGTAGAGCTGCTTCCACCACTCGGCCATGAAGCGGAACGCGGGCTCGAAGCACGCGAGAAGCTCCACCTTCTTGCCCTGACGGTAGAGCTCGTGGCGCATGGCGGCGTACTGCCACGCGGGATTGCTGTAATCGTTTTTCGCGCAGAGCGACATCATCTCCTGCGCGCCGCCCATGAGTTCATCCAGATCAACGCCTGCGACGGCGATGGGGAGAAGGCCCACGGCGGTGAGCACGCTGTAGCGCCCGCCGATGTTGTCGGGCACGACGAATTCCTCGTATCCCTCCTGATCGGCGAGGGACTTGAGCGCGCCCTTATGCGCGTCGGTCGTGGCGTAGATGCGCTTCGCGGCCTCTTCCTTGCCGTATTTCTTTTCGAGCTTTTCGCGGAAGAAGCGGAACGCGACGGCGGGCTCGGTCGTCGTGCCGGACTTCGAGATGACGTTGACGGAGAAATCGTCGTCGCCGATGAACTCCGTCACCTCGCGCAGCGCGTCGGAGGAGAGGCCGTTGCCGATAAAGTAGATGTTCGGCGTGGACTTCTTCTTTAAGTTATAGTTCGGGGAGCAGAGGCATTCGATGACGCCGCGCGCGCCGAGATAGCTGCCGCCGATGCCGATGACGACGAGCGCCTTGGAATCGCCCTGAATCTTCTTCGCCGCGGCGAGGATGCGGGCGTACTCGCCTCTGTCATAGTCGCGCGGGAGCGTGACCCAGCCGATGAAATCAGAGCCCTTTCCGCCGCCGTTTTGCAGCCAGCCCGCCGCGCGCTCGAGACGCGGGCGCAGCGCCGCTTCATACGGCAACGGGAGAAACGAAGCGGCATGGGAGATATCAATAGACAGCATAAAAATGGCCTCCTGCGATCAAAAATTCTTGCTTGCATTGTAGCACACGGCAAAAAAAGAAACAAGCGCAAAGCGGGGAAAAACGGGAGGCAAACACCGCGCTGCCGTCCAGAAACCGTGAAAACTGTGGAAAGCGGCAAAAAACGATTCGCTTTACCGCTCCATCTTTGTAAAGTGCGTGTATTTACTGTCACGCGTTATTGTGTTATCGTGTTACCACACTAAATCGAACGGCAAAGCGCCGGAACTTACAGGAGGAAGAAACGATGAAAAAATTCTTAGCCATGGCGCTTGCCGCCGTGATGGTACTGGCCCTTGCCGCCTGCGGCAGCAAGAACGACACCGCCGACGATACCGGTGATGCGCAGGACGCGCAGGGCGGCGAGACGCAAAAGCTGATCGTCGGCTTTGATGCCGAGTTCCCGCCGTTCGGCTTCATCGCCGCCGACGGCACGTACGACGGCTTTGACCTCGCGATGGCGAAGGAGCTGTGCGCGCGCCTCGGCTGGGAGTACGAGGCCGTGGCCATCGACTGGAACAGCAAGGACGCCGAGCTCTCCAGCGACACGATCAACTGCATCTGGAACGGCTTTACCTACACCGGCCGCGAAAATGACTACACGTTCTCCGACCCCTATGTGGATAACTCCATCGTGATGGTCGTGAAGGCCGACAGCGGCATCACCTCACTCGCGGACCTCGCCGGTAAGAGCGTAATGGCGCAGGCCGCGTCCTCCGCGGTCGACGCGATCAACGAAAACGAGGACTTCAAGGCGTCCCTCAAGGAGGTCGTGGAGCTGGGCGACTACAACATGGGCTTTATGGACCTCGCCCAGGGCACGGTGGACGCCGTGGCCGCTGACCTCGGCGTTGCGCAGTATCAGATCGCGAACAACGACGGCGACTATGTCATCCTCGACGAGCCCCTCTCCACCGAGCAGTACGCCATCGGCTTCCTCAAGGGCAACACCGAGCTGCGCGACGCGGTGAACGACGAGCTTCTCAAGATGGCCGAGGACGGCACCATGCTGGAGATCGCGCAGAAGTACGTCGATCAGGGTCTCGTGCTCGACAGCCTGTGCCTTATCAACAAGTAAAAACGTTTACCTCGGGCGGCTGTAAAAACCAATTATAACTCATAGGTGCCCATCCTCTTCTCAGGGAGGGAGCGGGGGCGAAAGCCCCCGCTTTTTCCCGCTTATGACCGAATAAGGGAGAATCATTCCATGACTGTATCCACGATGCTGTCCCTGCTGTCGCAGGGCTTTGTCACATCGCTATTGATCTTTGCGCTGACGCTGCTATTCTCGATGCCGCTGGGCCTTGCGGTGATGTTTGGCCGCCGCAGCAGATTGACGCCGCTGCGCGGCTTCATCAAGGCGTATATCTCCATCATGCGCGGAACGCCGCTGATGCTGCAGCTGATGGTCGTCTTCTACGGGCCGAAGCTCCTGCTTGGCGTCACGGTGCCGGGCAACTGGCGCTTCACGGCGGTCATCGTCGCGTTCGTCATCAACTATGCGGCGTATTTTGCCGAGATCTACCGCGGCGGCATCGAGTCCATCCCGCGCGGGCAGTACGAGGCCGCGCAGGTGCTCGGCTATACCAAGGCACAGATGTTTTTCAAGATCATCCTGCCGCAGATGGTCAAGCGCGTCATCCCTGCGGTGACGAACGAGGTCATCACGCTGGTCAAGGACACGTCGCTCGCGTCCGTTATCGGCACGGTGGAGATGTTCACGCGCGCCAAGCAGATCGTTGCCTCGCCGAATACGCCGGGCATGCTGGCGCTGGTGGCGGCGGGTGTCTTCTACTATGTCTTCAACTATGTGGTCGCCTTCGCCATGGAAAAATGGGAGCAGGCGCTGCGCTATTACCGCTAAAGGGAGGGGAGAGCAATGGCAGTTTTTGAAATGCGGAACGCCAGAAAGGCGTTCGGCGCGCTCGAAGTCTTAAAGGACGTGTCGCTCAAGGTGGAAAAAGGCGAGGTCGTGTCGATCATCGGCCCCTCGGGCGGCGGCAAGTCGACGATGCTGCGCTGCGCGACGCTGCTTGAGACCATGGATTCCGGTACGCTCGCGTATGGCGAAAACGTGGCCGCGCGCGAGGAAAACGGCAAAAGCGTCTACGCCGGAAAAGCCGCGCTTGCGCAGGTGCGGCGGCAGTTCGGGCTGGTGTTCCAGCAGTTTGACCTCTTCCCGCACTACACAGTGCTGAAAAACGTCTGCGACGCGCCGATCTCGGTGCAGAAGCGCGATAGAGCCGAGGTCGAGGCCGAGGCCATGGCGCTGCTCGACAAAATGGGATTGCAGGGCAAGGAAAACGCCTACCCCTATCAGCTCTCGGGCGGGCAGCAGCAGCGCGTGGCCATCGCCCGCGCGCTCGCGATGAAGCCGGAAATTCTCTTTTTCGACGAGCCGACCTCCGCGCTCGACCCGCTGCTCACGGGCGAGGTGCTGCGCGTCATCCGCTCTCTTGCCGACGAGCACATGACGATGGTCATCGTGACGCACGAGATGCCCTTTGCCCGCGCCGTGAGCGACCGCGTCGTGTTTTTAGACGGCGGCGTCATCGTGGAGCAGGGCAGCCCCGAGCAGGTCTTTGAAAACCCGCAGCAGGAGCGAACCAAGGAATTCTTGCAGTCTTACCGCGAGACGAGCAGCGCTCAGGCGTAGTAATTCACAAGCAGGTCGACGACCGCACCGTAGCTCTGTGTGCCGAGTTCATCGCCGTAGGATTTGATCATCTTATCATTGAGCGACTGGGTGACGGTGGCCGTGAGGCCCTTGTACTGCGCCCAGTAGGCGCTGTTGTAGCGCAGATCGAGCACGATCTCGTCGGGTAAGCTGTCGCGAATCTGCTGCCACGCGTCGGGGTCGACGCGGTAGAGCGCGTTGCCGAGGTGAATGTAGCCGAGCATCCAGCCCGCATAGTTGTAGTTTGCGTCGTCGCAGCGCGTGCAGGCGAGGACCGCAAGGAAGTTGCTCTGCTGCTCGGACGTGATGCCGCGCTGGTGCGAGAGCTCGTGCGCGCAGGTCGAGGCCAGCAGCATCGCGGGCGAGTCCATGTTCACGTTCGACTCGCCCGTAAACGGGAAGTAGAAGCCTGTGAAGTTCATCGCGCTCATGATCTTCGAAAAGAAAATGCCCTTGGGCTTCTGGTCCGGCATGTCGAGGAACGGAAATTCGTCGTACAGGCAGTCGTACACCGTGTCGGCGTAGTCTAAAATCTCCTGCCGGTCGGCGGTGAAAAGGCCGTTTTCGTCGCGCGCGATGTGCGTCGACGCCTCGGCAAGATGGTCCGCGAAATACTGCGTGACGCGGACCAGATCGTCATACGTGACGGGCTCGGGCGAAAGGCCGCTTCTGTCGCAGAAGTCGTCCGCGTAATAGTTCGCGCCCCAGAGGAGCGAGAACGCGGCGTAGACCGTGAGAAACAAATCGAGCACGAAGAGCGCGCAGCGGTACGCGGCGCGCCCTTTTTGGCGCGACTTTATAAGATAGCGCACCATCAGCACGAGCAGCACGACCGCCGTGACCGCCGCGAGCACATACAGAAGCTCCGCGACCGAAAACGGCAGCGCCGCGCACGCGCGGCCTAAGAATTGCTCGAAGGGCAGCGTGACCGAATAGACCCAGAAATTGACGGCCGCGCGGTTTCCGCGGAAAAGATAGAAAAGCACAAGGACTGCGCCGCAGGCGAAAAGCCAGCGGTGCAGTCCTTTGTTGTCACGGTACAGGGTTTTCATGGGGAGATCAGTCCTTTTTTTCATCCGGAGAGGCGAGCGGCGCGGGGGCGAACATCGCGTCGTCCGTCACGCCCTTTTTCGTGAGGCTGCGGTTCGTGAACCAGTTCACAAGCGAGCTGATGCACGCGAAGATCGGCACGCCGAGGAACATGCCGAGCACCCCGCCGAAGCCGCCGCCGACCACGATGGCCACGATGACCCAGAAGCTCGAAATGCCGGTGGATTTGCCGAGGATCTTCGGTCCCAGAATATTGCCGTCAAACTGCTGCAATGCGATGATGAAGAGAATGAAATAAAGGCACTGCTTGGGGCTGACGAGCAGGATGAGGAATGCGCTCGGAATGGCGCCGAGAAACGGGCCGAAGATCGGAATGATGTTCGTCACGCCCACGAACACCGAAATGATTGGCGTATACGGGAACTTGAAGATCGAGCAGCAGATGAAGCAGAGGATGCCGATGATGAGCGAGTCGAGCAGCTTTCCGCGCACGAAGCCGCTGAAGATGCGGTCAGCCTCGGCCACGGCGCGCAGCGTGCGGCGGTACGGCGTTTCGGGCAGAATGGCGTAGAGGATCTTCTTCGACTGCTTGGCAAAGCTCTCCTTGCGCGCGAGCAGATAGACCGAGATCATCATGCCGATGAGAATGTTCTTGAGGAAGATGACGACGCTCCAGATGCCGCCGGTCACGGCGACGATCGCGACCTGCGCCTGCGGGATGACCGTGTCGGTGACCCACTTGACGAGCTTATCGTAGTAGCCGTTGAGTGCGGAGAGCAGCTGGTCGGAGTAGATGTCGTCGGAGAAGATCGTCTGATTCTCCACAAGGCTGTTGACCCAGTTGTAGACGGTTTTATAATAGCTTTCAAAGTTGTCGGCCAGTGTCTTCGTGCTGTCGACCAGCTCGGGGATGAGGATGCTGAACATCAGGTAGATGAGGGCGATGACGCAGATCCACGTGACGAGGATGCTCAGCCCCCGGACGAGCGAGGACTTGACCTTCGGCAGCCCCTTTTGGATATACCGGTCGAAAAAGTCGACGATGGGGGCGAGAAGGTACGCGAACACAAGGCCGTAGATGACCGGCGAGAGCACTTGCATCAGCTTGTCGAAAAAGTCCAGCAGCACGCGGGACTGGAAAAACGTGTCGTAAAACATCAGCACCGCGCAGGCCGAGACGATCAGCGTTACGCCGAGGTGAAGATAGGTTTTGTTCTGCTTCATGGGCTCCCCCTTTTTTTTGGGCAAAAGGCGTTAAATGACTGCTAAAAAGATACCAAAAACAGCTTACTATTTTTTGCCGGGAATTGCAACCGCTCATTTCGTGTGTTATGATAATCTTTACTCTCTGTTAATGAAGATGAACAGAACTTGACTTTTTTGGCAGAGGGTGATTTTGACCGACAGGGCGCAGGGTGCTTTGCCGGTCTGATGCTGTGAAGAGCAAACGAGGAGGAACCCATGGACGACAAAAAGCTGCTCTTTATCGTCAATCCCCGCGCGGGAAAGACCAAATCCCTCGCACCGCTGTTTGACGCCGCCGCGATCTATTCCGAGGCGGGCTATCTCGTCTCCGTGCGCAAGACCACGCACCGCGGAGAAGCGACGGAGCTCGCCGAATCGCTCGGGCCGGAATTCGACGTCGTCGTCTGCCACGGCGGCGACGGCACGCTCAACGAAACGGTGAACGGTGTGATGCGCATTCCGCGAGAATACCGCCCGCTCGTGAGCTACCTGCCCGGCGGCAGCACGAACGACTTTGCCGCGAGCCTGAATATCTCGTCGAATCCCGCCGAGGCGGCGGCCTCCGCCATGCGCATGAAGCCGAGATCTCTCGATGTGGGCAAATTCGGCGAGCGGAACTTCGTCTATGTCGCGTCGTTCGGCGCGTTCACAAAAACGACCTACACCGTCCAGCAGGATATCAAGAATATGTTCGGGCACTTTGCCTACTTACTCGAGGGCGTCAAGAATCTCGACACGCTCTGCCCGTACCGCATGAAGATCATGGCGGACGGCGAGGTCTTCGATGGGGAATACCTCTTCGGTGCGATCAGCAATTCGACGTCGATCGCGGGACTGATGAAGCTCTCGCCCGACGAGGTGTCGTTCGACGACGGCAAGTTCGAGCTGCTGCTCGTGCCCGTGCCGAGAACGCCCGCGGCGATGCAGGCGCTCATTTTAGCGCTCATCAACAAGGACTATTACGACTCCGAGGGGCTCATCTTCCGCCACGTCAAGCACGTGACGGCGGAGACCGCCGAGGACATCCCGTGGACGCTCGACGGCGAGTACGACCCCGGCGCGCCGGTCGTGGAGATCGAGATCGAAGAGAATGGGGTCACGATGCTATTATGACTTCAAAAAAGAGAGGCTGGCCCATAGCCACCCTCGCATAAGGGCAACATTTAAAAGAATCGTTTAGAGCAAGGCAAAAGCACAAGCGGCGCACCAGATTTGGTGCGCCGCTTGTGCTTTTATTTAGGAGCAGCAACCGATATGTGTATTTCTGAAATTTTGCCCAATATCAGTGCTCATACCGGGTCCAGTCGGTTTTTTTGTTCATGCCTGCCGGCAGGTCGCTGTTCTCCTCGGGGATGCGGTTCAGCACCCGGTTGATCATGGTCATAGCCTGGGCGCGGGTAATGTAGCTGTCCGGGCGGAAGGTGCCGTCCTCGAAGCCCTTGATCCACCCAAGCTCGGTGGCGCGCGCGATATACTGCTCCGCCCAATGCCCATCAATGTCGGAGAAAGCTTGCGTATCGCTGCTCTCGCCGGTATCAAACCGGGCGCAAATGGCGGCAAACTGAGCCCACGTGATGGGGGCCTCGGGATCAAAGGTAGTACCGCTATGACCCTGCACGATGCCCAGACCCGTCATGGTGGAGATGGCGGTATTTGCCCAATAGTCATCCGGAACATCGGAATAGGTATTGCTGGTCAGAAGATTGCCGTCACGCACCTCATCTTTCAAAAGCCGGAAGAAAACGGTGGCGGTCTCCGCACGGGAGATCAGTCCATTTGGGTAAACATTGCCATCATTGTGACCGACGATATATTCGTAGGTATGATTGAGAATTTCGGACGGCTCCTGATGCAGTAGCCAGCCCCGGTATTTGTCCTGTTCGGCTTTCATTTTCTCATAAAGGCGAGCATTGTAATCTGTTACGCTCATAGCGAACACCTCCTTCAAAATAGAAATAGCCGCCTGATTTCTTTTGAAAACCAAGCGGCTATGTA
>ERZ773136.2280-NODE-2280-length-16442-cov-13.489351_pt1 | contig 16442 bp, 17 predicted proteins | sample MGYA00580855_ERZ773136 | MGnify/ENA primary metagenome ERZ773136 (study PRJEB29015, sample SAMEA2737860) | human gut metagenome | biome: human gut; feature: human-associated habitat; material: faeces | place: China | collected 2012 ... | reverse complement strand
GACCGACATCGAACAAAATTTTATCCTGCGGCAGAGTCAGCGCACGGTGCAAAGCCACCGTAAGTTCCACCACGCCCAAGTTGGACGAAAGGTGCCCGCCGGTAGAGGAAACACTTTCAATCAAAAAATTGCGGATATCCTCACACAGAAGCGGAAGTTCCTGCTGCGGCAGTTTTTTTACATCCCCGTTTTTCTGGATTTTATCCAGATAAGGATATTTCATGATCACATACCTCGTTTGCTCTGTTTTTACACCATTGGCATCAAAAGGCCAACAGCAATGCCAAAAATGGCACCTGTAAGAACCTGGATAGGGGTATGACCCACCATCTCTTTCAGTTTTTTATCTCCCAAAAAGGGCATGGCATCTGATTCACGATCCATCCATTCGCTCAGCATGCGGTTCAGAATCTTGGCCTGCTCGCCCGTTTCCCGGCGCACACCCAATGCGTCATACATTACAATAATGGCCAAAACCAGCGCCAGGGCAAACTCCGTGGAGCCTGTGCCGCAGTAGCGCCCGGTGGCAACCAACAGCGCACATACCGTTGCGGAGTGTGCACTGGGCATGCCCCCTGCGCCCCACAGGCGTTCCGGGATAAATTTGCCAAGGATAATCAGGTTCAGAATCACTTTGGTGAACTGTGCCAGCAGCGAGCTGATGACCGCCGTTACTAGCACATAATTCCAGCTCAGCGCTTCGCGCAAAAGCGTCATCATGGTAGTTTTCTCCTCACACCGGGCCAAACAGGCGGGTTCCCGGCAAAGCTGCCAGGCAGTGGGCCGCACCGCCTGCCCTGCTGTAATATGTTACTTGCTGCGGGTCAGCAGCTCCACTGCCATCTCGCGCAAAAAGTCTGCTTCCGGGCCAAGATCCGCCAGGGCAGCCAGGGCAGCATCATTATGCTGCTTTGCCAGGCTGCGGGCACCTTCCAGCCCATACAGGGTGATAAAGGTCGTTTTGTCGTTTTCGGCATCGCTGCCAACAGGCTTGCCCAGTTCTTCCGTCGTGGCGGTCACATCCAAAATATCATCCACGATCTGGAACACCAGCCCCAGCCCGTATGCGTAGGAGGCCAGTATCTCGCACTGCTGCGGTGTTGCACCGGCTGCGGCAGCGCCCATCTGGACGGCGGCATTGATCAGTGCACCAGTCTTGTTGCGGTGAATGAGGCGCAGCTGCTCCTCGGTGGCCGCTAGCGCTTCATATTTCAGATCCAGCTCCTGCCCGTAGACCATGCCGCGGCTGCCTGCACCCGCGCCCAGTGCACGGGCGGCTGCCACGCAGATCTGCGGCGTAGCGGAGGCGTTTACAATCACCTCAAAAGCCTCGGTCAGCAGCACGTCACCGGCCAGCATTGCCGTGGACTCGCTGAAGGCCTTATGGCAAGAGGGACGTCCCCGGCGCAGATCATCGTTGTCCATGCAGGGCAGATCATCATGGATCAACGAGTAGCAATGCAGCATCTCCACAGCTGCCGCGAACTGTGCGGCAACCTGCATCTCGCCGCCCAGCATATCGCAGACACTGAGCGTCAGAATCGCGCGGATGCGCTTTCCACCGCCCAGCAAGCTGTAACGGGCAGCTCTGCATACTTCCGATTCCTCGGGCAGAAAACGGGCGCTGGCAGCATCCAGCGCAGCCGTAGCCTGCAGCAGATATTCCTGATATTGCGCCTTATATTCCATTATTCTTCCTCCTGCTCCTGCGGGGTGTCCACGGTCTCGGCAATCTTTGCATTGATTTCCTCGATCTGCAACGACGTCTTTTCCAACGTTGCATGGCAGTACTGCATCAGGGAGGCAGCTTCCGCATACAGCTTGACGGAATCTGCCAGCGAGGTGTCCTCCTGCTGCATCTGTGCAAGGATCGTGTTCAGCCGATCCATTCCTTCTTCAAAGCTTTTGGGTGCTCTCATTGATCTCCTCCACCGTTTCCACACGGCATCGTGCCTGATATTGACGACTGCGCACACAGATGGGCTGCTCCGGCTGCAGTCGCTCTACGGTACAGACCTTCCCTTTTATATCGGTCACAAGGGCATAGCCACGGGCCAGCACACGATATGGATTCAGCGATGCCGCCAGCGCGGCCGCGTGTTGCAGCTGCATATTTTTGTCATTCATACGCGCTTTTTGCTGCGCCTGAATGGCCTGCTGCACCTGTTGCAGACGGCTTGAATACTGCTGTAAGATTTTGCTCGGCGCGCTTTGCTCCAACAAAAAGTTGTATTGTTCTAGACCATTATAGCACAACGCAAGCCGTTTTTGTATATTTTTGTGAATATTTTCTTCAATATTTTCAAAAATGCGCTGCTGTTCCTCCCGATCCGGCACCGCAAGCTCTGCGGCAGCGGACGGTGTGGGAGCACGCTGGTCGGCTACAAAGTCCAGAATGGTGTAGTCGATCTCGTGTCCGATGGCACTGATCAGTGGCGTTTTGCAGCGAAATGCTGCCCGAGCAATCTCCTCAGCGTTGAACACCCACAGGTCTTCCCTGCTGCCGCCGCCCCGGGCTACGATGATCTCGTCTACCCGCCCGCTCTGATCCAGCGTGCAGATGGCGGCGGCGATCTGCCGGGCAGCCTCAAAGCCCTGCACCCTTACCGGGCACAGCAGCAGCCGAACGGACGGCCAGCGGCGGCTGATCACGTTGCGGATATCCTGCAATGCCGCCCCTGTTTTGCTGGTGACGACACCGATACATTTGGGGTATGCGGGCAGCGGCTTTTTTTGCGCCGGGTCGAACAGACCTTCCTTTTCCAGCCGGGCCTTCAGCTGCTCCAGCGCAAGCTGTGCTGCGCCCAGACCATCTGGAAACATCTCGTTTACATAGACCTGAAACGCACCGTCCCGCTCGTAAAGGGTAGCGCGGCAGCGCACCACGACCCGCATCCCCTCCTCCGGGCGAAACGCCAGACGGCGGGCATCGGTGCGGAACATCACCGCCTTTACGCTGCAGGCATCGTCCCGCAGAGAAAAGTAGCAGTGCCCGCTGCGGGCGTTCTGCACAAAATTTGCGATCTCACCCCGCAGGGCAAGATCGAATAACCCATCGTTGACATCCAGCAGCGTTTTGACATAATGATTCAGATCGGATACCGAGATCACATCAGCCATAGACCGGCCTCCCGCGCAGCAAGAATGGATACGCCGATGGCATTATCACTTGAATACTGCCCTGGCACAAAATAAACCTGCGGCAAACGCTGCTGCACCCATGTGCGGATGATATCGCTGCTCATCACACCACCGGCGCAGACCACCGGCAGACCGGGGTATTCCTTCTGTGCGGCCTTTGTCATGCGGACAACGGTATCTGCCACGCAGAGCAGGCAGTACTTGCAAACGTATTCCGGAGCTTTTCCGGCCGCAAGCAGGGCGTTACACTGGTTTTCCAGCCCAGAAAGGCTGCATTGCAGCCCCTTTACGCTGGACTTGGGCCGGATCTCCTCGGCGCACTGCGCAGCAAGGCGGGAGACCTCTGCCCCTGCGGGAAAGCCAAAGCCCAGCCGCACGCCCACGCGGTCCACCGCCTGACCAGCGTACAGATCGGTACTGGTGCCAAGGGTGGTGATAGCACGCACCTGATCGCACAGTAAAAGATCCGTTGTGCCGCCGGAGATATGGAACAGCAGCACCTTCTGGGAGAACAGTGCCTCACCCTTTGCGGCATACAGCGCCGCAGCAGCGTGACCCTGCTGATGGGTAGTGTGGATCAGCGGAATGTCCCGTGCCGCCGCAAAGGCGGTCGCCGCACTGACACCAGCCAGAAAACAGGGCATATAGCTGCCCTCTACCGGGCGCGGCTTTTGCGAAACACCTACGGCGTCTATTTTTGTCAGGTCGAATTCCTGCGCCAGCTCCTGCAGCATCTCCGGCAGAGCTGCTGTGTGATGGAACAGTGCATCGCTTTGCCGGAGACCAAGCTGCCCGGCTTTTACCGGCAAAAAGCGCTTTTTTGCACAAACAACCTCCCCGGCTGTATCAAAAACTGCCAGAGAGGTTGCATAGTTGCTTGTATCGACCCCGAGCGTATAACGACTCACTGTTCAGCCGACTCCGTGACGGCTTCATCACTCAGGCCGTGGTCGCGTGCCACAGCACCCAGCAGGCCATTCACAAATTGGTAGTCCTCGCCCGCGCCGTACTTCTTGGTCAGTTCCACAGCCTCATTGATGGCAACGCCGGGCTTGTTCTCGCCGCCGAACAGCATCTCGGCCACGGCCAGACGCAGCACGGTCAGGCTGACGCGGGGCAGACGCTCCATTGTCCAGTTGCGCAGATGGGCGCGGATCTCGTCATCCACCTCTGCGGAATGATCATAGTAGGCGTTCAGCAACAGACGGCTGAAGGCGTCCACGGGATGTTCCTCGTCGTTCTCAGCGTGATTGGACAGTGCCTCGGCCAGAGGAATGTCACCAAAGGTCTGCGAAAATGCCAGCAAAAAGGCGTTTTCACGGGCTTCTCTACGGGGCAGAATGTTTTCCATAATGTTCCTTTCGCAATACAAACCCTCCCCGCCGGGCGTACCGGGAGGAGGATCGTTTCTGATATGATTTTTTGCTGAATTTGTTACTGCGCTTCGGCAAGGCCTGCAATGACCAGATCCACGCGGCTAACCGTCACATTGGTCATGTTCTGCACGGCAGACTTGACGTTCTCCTGTACTTTTTCAGCCACAGAGGGAATCCGTGCGCCGAACTGCATCATCAGGTGCAGAGTGATGCTGGCCGTGCCGTCCCGCATCTCAACCACCACAGGCGGCTGGATACTGGCAGATTCCAGCAGGCTTTTCAGCTTTTTATTCTGCACGCCGCAGGACACCTCGGCAACGCCGTCTACTTCCAGTGCGGCGCAGCGGGCAATCTTACCCACGACCTCGGTCGAAATCTGAAGGCTGCCGCCCTGAAGATCCATGTTCTGTAAATCCATTGTGCTGTCCTCCATCCAAAGGCTGCTCCGGCAGCGGTTTCAAAACCCTGAAACCGGTCTGCCGTGCCTGCCTTTTGTGTTCAAACGCGCCCTTGTACAGTGCATAAAGGCGCGCAGCATTCATTTTTGATAGAGTTATTATACCATCAATGCGGGGGTAATTTCAATACTTGTTTGGAAAAGAAGATGGAAATCAGCATAGAATGGCATCCCGGCAGCGCATACGGCTTTCTGCCTGCAAGAAAAGCTGCGCCTGCGCCGCCGGGATATCCGCATAGATAAAGAGTGCTTACTTTACCTCCACCACCGTGATATTCTGGGCGGTCACGCTGCTTTTGTTCATCACCACATCCCGGATCTGTGCCACCTGCGCCGCCGTGAGCGGTTCACCCGCTGTCATCACGGTCAGGTCTGCCCGCCCTGCTTGCAAAAAGCACAGGCAATCCGCAAAGCCCTTGGCGCGCACCAGCGTTTCGATCTCGTTTTCTGCGTTCAGATCCTCCAGCCCTGCCGCCATTTGTGCGGTGTACTCCTTTTTCTCCTCCGCTGTCAGGGAGGAGGACTTCAGGCTCTTTTGCAGGGTATCCATCGCTTCGTCGTGTGCCTTTTCCCGCTTGAGCCGAGCCTGTTCAAAAAAGCGGGTGCCGCTGTCGTTTGCTACGCTGACAAGCTGTGCTTCGCCATAATTTTTATTGACACCGGAGGCGGCCTCCGCCTCTGTGGGCAGCGCATCCGTGATGGCAGTCTCCGCTTCTGCCTCCACTGGCTCTGCCGAGACCATGAGGGTGTCGTCCTCTGTCTGCGGAGTAATGTCTGCCCGGGCATACTGCCAGTTTAAGTAGACGGCAATGACCAGCGCCGCCGCCAGTGTCAGGGCGGTGACCCTGCGGGTGTTTCTGGAAAGTGCTCTCATAAAACGCTTCCTCCTTTGTTTTTGGGTAAATAGTTTTGGTACTCGATCAAAGCAGCAGCTCAGCACTTGCGTTGCTCCACGCAGATGCGGTTCGCGGGCAGATCCAACAGCGAATGCAGCAGCTCAGTAATGCGGGCTGCAACCCGGACATCTCCCCCGCCCTCACACAGCACGGCAACCCCGCAGACCTGCGGCAGATAGGTGGTCTCAGCCAGCGCAGACCCATCCTGTAAAAGAACGTGCGTCTCCTGCTGTTGCAGATCTCCGGTCTGGGTATCTACTGCATAGATAGTCTCCTCTCCGGTGGTCAGGGTGACCATGACCGTGGTGCGCCCTGCCCCCTGCAATTGGCTGATAAGCTCTTCCAGCTGCTGCTCCAGTTGGGTCTGGTACTGGCTGACGGCAGCAGTCCGGACAGTAGATGCCGCGGTTTTCTGCGTGTTGCCGCTGGGTAAAAGTTCCGACAGCAAAAGCAGCAACATTGCCATCACGCCGACCGTCACCGCCAGCGCGGTGCGGTTTTTGTTGTTTTGCAAAGAGCGTAAAGCGGAAAGCAATTCATTCTTCTTCACGGTGTGCTCCCCTCCGCTGCCGTGGGAGCGGTGCCCAGTGTCTGCTGCAAAAAGCTGAGCGCTGCCTGCTTTTGGGCGGCGGTACAGCCCGCCGGGAAGGCAGCAACAACCTTTTTTACCACGACCTGCTGCCCGGCTTTTTCCAGCGTGACCGTCACGCTGGCATCAAGCCCGAACTGCTGGCGGCACTGTGCGGTACAGTACTCCGCCAACCGGGTCTCTGTCTCGGTCAGGATATCCGTTTCCAATGTATCCGACTGCATCGCAGACAGGACCGCCGGGGCTGTGCTCCCTGAAAAAGCGGTCAAAACCTTGCCCGGCAGCCGTGGCAGCTGCGCAAGAAGGACTGCTAAAATATATAACCCGGCTGCGGCTTTTATGCACCGGCCTGCCCAGCTTTGCCCAGCAAAAAAACTGACCAGCTCCGCCCCGATGCACGCCATGCAGAATACTGCCGCGGCCCGCTGAAATGCCTGCATCTAACCACCCCCTGTCAGCATCAGCAGTGCGATGCCCACCACAAACAACATAAAAAACAAGGCCGTAACAGCCGCCATGCAGCGCACGGCTTCGGCAAAGCATTGCAGCAGCTTATGGCAATACTCCAGCCCGCCGATCCCGGCAAGCCAGCCGCAGCAGGACAGAAAAAGCAGATGTATCAGCAGCCCGAGATACAAGGGCGCAAATTCTGCCCCGATGCTGAGCAATGCGGCAATGCCAAGGGTGCTTTTGAGCAACTGCATCCCGGCCAGCACTGCATCTGCCGCGTTGCTCAGCGCCTGCCCTACAATGGGCACACTGCCGGTCAGCAGCTGTCCCAGATGGGAGGCTGAACGATCCAGCTGCACCGTGACTACGCGCTGAATGCTCATCAGGGCGGCGAACGCTTTGCCTGCCCAGCCGATGGCCTGCCGCAGCAGCCGCCCGGTCAGAGTGCAGCCCTCGAACAGGCTTTTGCGGGAACTGATGCCGCAGGCCATGCTGATGGCAAGGTAGCTGCGCAGCAGCGGCTGCAGCCAGAGGGTGACCGCCTGTGCGATAAAACACAGCACCGTGAGCAGAAAGCCGTTTGCAGCCGCTCCGGCGTTCCATTCACCGCCAGCTGCCAACACGCCGCTGTATACCGGCAAAAAGCCCAGCAGATAACTTTTCCACCCGGCCATCCGGGTGCACAGGGCAGCGGCAAGCTTGTCCAGCTCCTGCCACAATAGAACGCCGCAGCCGCCGGCAGCCGCCAGCTCCAGCAGTGCTCTGTCGGCAGTGTCCTGCAAGAGAAATGCAAGTCCAGCTGCCAGCGACAAAAACAGCAGAACATCGGCATATTGTTGCATCGTATCCCGCAGCAATTGCACCGGTTCGGCGGCAAACAAACGCACAAGGGTGCCAAGCGGGTCTGCCGCAAACTGCTCGGCCTGTACAGGTGCCTTGTCGAGATAGGTTTGCCACGGTGTGGCTTCTGCTGCCGCAGCTTTCAGAGCGGTTTTGCTGCACAGAAAACCCAGCGTTGCCATGCAAATGATAAGGCCGCATTTTTTCATCCTGCCAACCCCCAGATCGTCTGGAATATCTGTTCCAGCAGCGGCCATACTGCTGCCAGTACGAGACACCGCCCCGCCAGCCCGGCGCACCATGCAAGAGTATCTGCTCCTGCTTCCTCGCAGAGGGTGCGGACGTAATCTGCCAGCAACAGGATGCCCGCGCTGCGCAAAAGGCAGGAAAAGGCTTGCGCATTGGTGCGCTGCCCCAGCTGTACCATTGCTTGCAGTACCCCGCGCAGCGGCTGTGCCAGACGGAGCAACAGCCACACCGCAGCACCCAGCGAAAGCAGCAACGCAAATGCCGGGGAATACCGCTGCAATAGAACTCCCGCAAAGGCCATCAGCAGCAGCGCAGTCAGCACCGGAACCGCCGCGCTCATAGCGCAAACAGAGACCGGATGGTGGCAAACAGGGTGCTGATCTGCTTGACGAGAATGGAGAGCACTACCACAAGCCCCGCCAATGTGGTCATCATGGCCTGATCCTCCCGCCCGGAGCGGATGAGCAGCTGATTAAGTACTGCTACGATGATGCCGATGGCCGCAATTTTGAACACAAGTTCGATATCCATCCGTTTCTCCTTTGTTCTGTACAGCTTTTACCAAAAGAGCAGCGCCAGCATCATACCGCCAGCCAACCCCAGACGGTGCGGCAAACCGGCCTGCCGCTGTGCTGTGCGGCGTGCCTGCTGTAAATAGTCCTCAAACCGCGCCGTATAGTAACCCAGCCGCTCGCATTCCTGTGCGGCCTCTGCGCGGCCGATTCCGCTAAAGCACTCTGCAAAGCAGGCACGCTCCTCTGCTGAAAGCTGCCACGGTGCAGGCAACTGCTGCAATGTACCGCCGGGATTTTGTGGCAAAAGGCCCTCGCGGCAAAGCTGCCGGCAGAGGCTTTGCAGGTCTGCCCGGCGGTACTGTATCTCCTGCCGGATGCGCTGTAATAACGCGATGGTGCCCTGCAAGGCAGCAAGGTGCAGACTTGTCTGAGCCTGTACCGCATCCCCCGCCAGCCAGCCGCACAGTGGGAGCAAAAGCAGGCCAAGCCCGTGCAGAAGGCCACTCATACGGCGCACACTTCCCGGATGCAACCCGGTGTCTCCCGCCCGGCAAGGATGACCAGCTGCCGCAGCATCCCGCGCTGCAACAAAGCCTGCACCTGCGGGCGGCACTGTGCCTGTGCAGCATCCGGCGCGTGGATACTGGCAATAAAATCCACCCCGCTGAAAAAGCCCTGCTCCAGTGCCATCGTTTCCTCCAGACTGCCCAGCTCGTCCAGCAGGATCACCTGTGGTGCCAGCGTACGCAGCGCCATCTGGACGGCGCGGGCTTTATCCACCCCGCCAATGCGCTCCAGCGGCGGAAGCGGCCCTTCCGGCGGGAAAAGCTCGCCCCGCTCGTCTATCACGGCCACCAGACGCTGCCGCTCGGCCAGCGTCCGGGCGATAGTGCGCAACAGGGTGGTCTTGCCGCTGCCGGGCTCTCCCACCACCAGCAGCCCGGTAAAGTGCTGTTCCAGCAGCTTGTCCAGCGCGGGCGGCAAAGTGATAACACAACTGCGTGCGATCCGCAGGTTGAGCGAAGTGACCTTTTGCAGAGCGATGCACTGCCCTTCCCGCTGTACGAACTGCCCCGCCACGCCCACGCGGTTGCCGACAGCAGTGGTCAGGTAGCCCTCAGCAAGCTCCCTTTCGTGGGTGTGCACCGAGCCGTTGCAAAGGGTGTGAAATATCTCTTCTATTTGCAGCGCATTCAGCCTCATTGCAGCCAGCTTTGGAGGGCAGCCCGGCAGTGCCGAAGCAGGGCATTGCCGTCCCTGTACAGTAAATGTGACCGCACAGCCAGTGCGCAGCCTCAGCTCCTGTATGCGCACTGCCGTTTGTACGGGCAGCTGTGCCAGCGGCGCTGCAAGCCAAGCGGGAAGGGCTCTGACAGCCTGATAATACTCGTCCACTTTGGTTTCTCCTTCCACGAAAGCTTTGTGCTAGCATTGTATGCGCTTTGTGCGTCATTAGAACCGGGAACCGGGAACGGGCAAACAAAAAAGCCTCTGCAACAGCATTGCAGAAGCTTTTGAAATTACTTGTATTTCGGCATTTAAGAGGGCGCTTTAAGTCGTTTCCTGTTCTGCCGGAGCATCCTGCAGCATAGCAAGAAATTCCTGCTCGGTCAGCACAGGCACGCCCAGCGCCTGTGCCTTGGTCAGCTTGGAGCCCGCCGCTGCACCGGCCACCACATAGGCCGTTTTTTTGGAGACCGAGCCACTGGCTTTGCCGCCGTTTTTCACGATCAGCGCCTCGGCTTCGTTGCGGGAGAGGGTCTCCAGCGTACCGGTGACCACCAGCGTTTTGCCCGCCAGTTTATCTCCCTTCGGCTCGCCCTTCCACTGCATATTGACCCCCGCATCTGCAAGGCGATGCACCAGATCGGTGGTGCCTTCCTTGGCAAAGAACTCCACCACACTCTGCGCCATCACGCCGCCGAAGCCGTCGATCTGACTGATCTGCTCTGCGGTGGCTTCCCGGATGGCCTGCAGTGTGCCGAAATGTTCTGCCAGCAGCGCGGCTGCCTTATCGCCGATGTTGCGGATGCCAAAACCGAACAAAAGCTTATCCAGATTGTTTTGCTTGGAGGCAGTAATAGCTTGCAGCAGATTGTCCGCGCTTTTCTCCTTGAATTTGTCCAGCTCCAGCAGCTGTTCCCGGGTCAGCGTGTAGATATCTGCTGCGGAATGCACCAGTTCCTTTTCCACCAATTGGGTGGCCACCGCCTCGCCCAGACCCTCGATATCCATGGCATCCCGGGAGGCAAAATGGATGATGTTGCGCAGTGCTTGTGCCGGACACTCCGGGTTCACGCAGCGCAGGGCAGCTTCGTCCTCCAAGTGCACCACCGGCGCACCGCAGGAGGGGCAGACCGTAGGCATGGTGTAGGGTTCAGCCCCCTCTGCATGATGGGTGACCCCGATGACCTCCGGGATAATATCGCCCGCTTTGCGCACCTGAATGGTGTCCCCGATGCACAGCCCGAACTGTCGGATGAAGTCCTCGTTGTGGAGAGTGGCGCGAGCTACCGTAGTGCCTGCCAGAAACACCGGGTCAAAGCAGGCGGTGGGGGTAAGCACACCGGTGCGCCCCACAGCCACCTCGATGCTGCGCAGGGTGGTCTCCTTGACCTCCGGCGGGTATTTGAAGGCGATGGCCCAGCGCGGGAATTTGTTGGTGGAACCCATCAGCTCCCGCTGCGCAAAATCGTTCACCTTGATAACAGCACCGTCCATGTCAAAGTCCAGCTTGGAGCGGTTCTGCCCGATGTTCTCAATCTCGGCAATGGCGTCCTCGATATCATGCACCACATGGTAGCGCGGCGATACCGGCAGGCCAAGGCTTTTGAGGTAATCCAGACTTTCGGAGTGCTTGGTCAGGGTCTTGCCCCGGATCTGCTGCACATTGAACACAAAGATAGAAAGCCCACGGCTGCCGGTGATGCGGGCGTCCTTTTGCCGCAGAGATCCGGCTGCTGCGTTGCGGGGATTTTTAAAAGGTGCTGCACCCTGCAATTCCTGCTCGGCGCACAGGTGCTGAAAGGCCTCGTGGGGCATATATACCTCGCCGCGTACCTCCAGAAACTCCGGTGCGTCTTTAAGAGTCTTGGGGATGCTGCGGATGGCACGCACGTTTGCGGTAACATCCTCGCCCACCACGCCGTCACCGCGGGTGGAGGCGCGGACGAGCTGTCCATTCTCATACTCCAAGCTGCAGGAAAGGCCATCGATCTTGATCTCTACGACATACTCCGGCTCTACTCCGGCCTCGCGGACGCGGCGGTCGAAGTCCCGCAGCTCGTCAAAGGAAAATGCATCCAGCAGACTTTCCATCTTGACGGCATGGGTCACCTTGGGCAGCTTGCTGCTGGCGGTGCCACCCACCTTCTGGGTGGGCGATGCTGCTGTGACCAGCTGGGGAAACTGCGCTTCCAGTTCCTTCAACTCCCGCGTCAGGGCATCGTATTCAAAATCCTCCAGCTCCGGCGCATCCTGATCGTAGTAAAGTCGGTTGTTTTTCTCAATAATTGCGCGCAGTTCTTTCACACGCTTTTTTGCATGTTCCAGTTCCAAATATTCCACTCCCCCGCGATATGATTTTGTTTTCTGCCTGCTGTGCCCAATGTGACTTACAGAGCGCAGGTTGACCCGGGCAGAAAACATTCTGATTCTATAGACTGTACTTCAGTATACCACATCCATGGATGGTCTGCAAAGAGTAAAATACAAATCGTATTTTTAAGATGTTTTTCAGAAATGAAATCGATGTCAGCATGGTACTTATGTTGATTTTTAATCTCTTTCGAAAGATACTAGGTGTATACTTGCCGTATTTTGCAGCGTCAATACGTCTTATTTTGCAAATTTTCTTTTCTGCCTTTTCGGTAACTCTTTGCATTGTTTTTCTGCGCAACACGAACGAAAAGCGCTCCATTCCCGGCGCGGCAGCTCGTACCGTCCGGGAATGGAGTGCTTTTTTCCGATTATTTACAGCCTTACGCTCAGGTGGCCGGGATCAGCAACCGCTGTGCCTGCGGCAGACAGGCAAGTTCCTCTTCCAGCTGGTTTGCCGCAAGGATCTGCGCCGGGGCCACATGGAACCGCCGGGCCACTGCAAACACCTCCTCCCCGGCCTGCGCGTAGTAGATACGCAAGGCGATCTCGGGGTCGGTATCGGGCAGCGGGTCGCCAAGGGTGATACTGCCGATGACCGGGCTGGTGGTGCAGCCTAAAATCGTGCCCTCTGCCCGGACTGTAATCGTAGCTTCCAGTGTGCCGCCCGCACAGGTGCATTGCACGTTCTCGGTGCTCAGCCAACATTCCGGCACAAGCACCGTTCCCTCCGGCGGCGTAATGGGCAGCGGGACAGCGACCTCCAAGGTTTTTTCGTAGCTTTCCAGCTCGCCGAGGGTGTTCTCTGCAAGGGCTGTTACCACCGCCTTTGCGGCAAGCACCCAGCCCTCCCCTTTTTGGACGGCCTGCTGAGGGCCGTAGTGCACAAAACAGGCCCGCAGCTGCGCCCCTGCATCCGGAAGAGGTCCGGAGCCTGTGGCGGTGGCGGTATCATTCAGGGTGCAGAGCAACTGCTCTGTGACGAGCGGCTGCGGTGTGAGTTCCGTTTCAAACCGGGTGGAAAAAGCATCCACTGCCACCTGCAGCTGATAGCTGCGCCATGCCCGCAGGTGCAGCATGACATTTGCCGTCAGCTGGGCGGCGGCGCTTTCTGCCTGTGACAGGGTAAACCCCACCGGCTCTGCCACGCACAGACAGCGGCAGTCCTCGGTGATGCCCTCTAAATCTATTACCTGCTGGAAGGGCAGCGCCGCCGCCTGACTTTGCAGGGCCGTGTCCCCTTCTGCCCGCCATGCACACTGCACCCGCAGTTCCCCCTTGACAACAGCTTTACCGGCAAGCAGCTTTACCTCTGCCACACAGGCGTTACCGGTAATATCCAGTACAGCCGCGGGGGGCTTTGCGAAGACAAGTTCTCCCTCTAAGGTAACAAGCTTATCCAACACGGCCACACTGCGCACGCCTTGCAGGGTGCGCAGCTGCTGCTCGATGCCGCCATCTGCCAATGCGGTGATCACCTCGGTCTTGCACTGGGTGTGCACCGTGACCACCAGCCCATAGGCGCCCCGCACCTCGATGCGGCGCGGGTCTGCCGCGCGGGTGTTGAGGTACTCTGTCTGCCCTTCCACCACGGCTGTCCATGCCGTAAAGGTAAGCTCCGGCAGTTCCAGCTGCCGGGTGAAGGGCAGCTTTTGCTCGGTCTGGCACAGGTCTTTTTCTGCTTCGCTCTGGTAAAACACCGTGCAGCGCAGATAGCCCTCTAAGGTAAGTCTGCCCGGTTGCAACTGCCGCTGCAGAACAACCGGGCGGACAAAACACTTGACCAGCTTACCCACCGGCGGCAGGTCATCCGAGATGCGGATATCGGTCTCCAGCGGAAGTTCTGCTTTTACGGTACAGCCTGCCCCGCCCTGCGGCAGCGTATCCCGGAATATCTTCAGTTCCATGTGCAGTGTGCTCCTTTCCCTGTCCGTTTCCGTAAGAGTGTATGCGGCAGCAGGCGACGGTATGCCGGCAGTAAAAGGCCGGTGTGCAGCAGCTTTGCCACACACCGGCCTTTTTTGGATTCAGTTCTCTTTGCGGATGCCGAACAGCTTGCGCAGAATGCCGCACAGCGCTTTCGGGCTGCGAATGACCACTACCTGCATCTCCACCCCGCCTTTCGCTCATGTTTACCCCATTATAGCGTCTGACGGGCAAAAATGTTCCGGGAAGAGGTTTAATCTGCGATGGTCTCCACCACCACAAGCGCGCCCTGCCGTGTGCTGATGGTGATGCAGTCCGATCCTTCGGCATATTCGTTGCTCACGCCCAGCGGATAGCCTGCTGTGAGCACGGCATCCTCTAACTCATAGAAGGAGCCTTTTTCATACACGCCCTCGGCGCGTCCCTCCATGGGGAAGGCGGAGAAGTAGAAGAACTCCTCCTTGGGATAGCGGCGGCTCTCGCCCGGCAGCACAAAGGTGATGCGGGAGCGCTCGTCCTGCAAGGCAGCGCGGATGCCGCGCTGCTCCAGCCCAAGGCCGGTGCACAGGTTTGCAAGGGTGTGCTCCACCCGCTTGCCGCCCAGTGCGCCCAGCAAAAGCACCTCGTCAAAGCCCTTTTGCGCCGCGAGCTTTGCGGCATACTCGGTATCGGTGTCGTCCTTGACGTGGGGTAAAACGACGATATCGTCCGCATTCTGCTGCGGACAGGGAGCGGAATCAAAATCGCCTACAATGATATCCGGCTTGCAGCCCAGCCGTTCGCAGTTGCGGTAGCCCGCATCGCAGGCAATGATAAAATCATCGCTGCGCAGCAAGCGCTTAAGTTCCGGCTGCACCGGGCAGGCGGAAAGGATCACACAACGGGACATCTCATTCTTCCTTCCGTATTACACTTTCGGGCGCTGCCAGTCCTTGACATCCTTTACCTCGTCGTACATGGCGCAGTAGCTGTCGTACCGGGTCTTGGAAAGTTTGCCCTCTGCCAGCGCTTCCCGCACAGCACAGCCTTTTTCGCTGCGGTGGGAGCAGCCGGTAAACTGGCACTGACCAAGATAAGGGCCAAATTCCGGGAAAGCGTGCTCAAGATTCTCCTTGGGGATGAACCCGGCACGATTCGCCTCCAAGCTGGCAAAGCCCGGCGTGTCGGCAATGCGTCCGCCGTAGGCTTCAAAGATGGTCACCTCACGGGTTGTGTGGCGGCCGCGTCCCAACTTCTGGCTGATGGCGCTGGTCTCGCGGGCAGCGTCCGGCAGCAGCGCGTTCAACAGGGTGGATTTGCCCACACCGGAGTTGCCGCAGAAAGCGCACAATCTGCCGTTGATCCACTGCTTTACTTCGTCCAGACCTGCACCGCTTTCGTAGTCGATGCGGATAAACGGCAGGGTGGACTTTGCATAGGCATTTGCCAGAAAATCCGCCTCGGCAAGGTCGCTTTTGGTACACACCACCACCGGCTGTACGCCCTTATCCACCGCAATGGCCGAAAGCTTATCCAGAACCAGCGTGCTGGGGGTAGGCTGGGTGGTGCTGGCCACAAGAAACAGCACATCCAGATTTGCCACCGGCGGGCGCACAAAAACATTTTTGCGGGGCTCGATCTGCGCAATGACCGCTGCGTCATTCTCGGTCTCCAGCGTCACCTCATCCCCTGCCACGGGGGTGATCTTCTGTTTGCGGAAGATGCCGCGGGGTTTGCACTCCACGATGCCATCCGGCGTTTTTACATAGTAAAAGCCGCCAATGCCTTTTACGATATAACCGTTCATGCATATCCTCCGTCAGCTCAGCAGCGAGGACCACCAGTCCAGAATACCGCCGCCTGTGGAGCTGCTGCTGGAGCTCGGCTCGCTGCTGCCGCCGGTGCTATCGCCGCCGGCAGAGCCTTCACCTGTGGTGCCGGAAGTGCCGTCACTGCCGGGCTGCACCGGTTCCTGTACCGGTGCAGCGCCCGCGCTGACCACAACATTTACGCGGCTGTTCAGCTTTGCGGTAGTACCTGCCGCAGGGCTCTGGCTGAGCACCGTACCTGCTGGCTGGTCGCTGTATTCTTCACTCCGGCTGCCAAGCCCCAGATGGTTCTGCACCAGCAGGGTGCGGGCATCATCCACCCTCATGCCGGTAAGCGAGGGCACCTTGGTGGTGGTGGACACCTGCGGACGACTGATATAGAGGATGACCGTAGAGCCTGCCGCCACCTGCGTACCGGCGGCAGGGTCGGTGCGGATAACCGCACCGGAGGCCACCGAGGTATCCACAGCCTGCGTGACCAGCACCGAAACGCCCAGTGCCTTGAGCTGTTGCTCGGCATCGGTTTGCACATAGTTGGTCAGGTCCGGCACGGTGACATACTGGGTGCCCAGGCTGACGGTCAGCGTCACGCTCTGAC
>ERZ773136.2270-NODE-2270-length-16537-cov-6.509829_pt1 | contig 16537 bp, 15 predicted proteins | sample MGYA00580855_ERZ773136 | MGnify/ENA primary metagenome ERZ773136 (study PRJEB29015, sample SAMEA2737860) | human gut metagenome | biome: human gut; feature: human-associated habitat; material: faeces | place: China | collected 2012 ... | reverse complement strand
CTTTCGATGTGCCGGATCGCCGGAAGATCCCGGAGGCCGACATTATCATGGAAACAAGAAAAGGCGTAGCACTCAGCTACGCCCCGGAACAGGTTGCAGTATGAACTTTGTGGGAAATAAAAAAGCAGAGTGCCCATTACAGGATACTCAGATCCTATAAGGACACTCTGCATGGTCCGAGTGGCGAGATTCGAACTCACGGCCTCATGGTCCCGAACCATGCGCGCTACCAACTGCGCTACACCCGGATATGAAGTTGTACGGCTCACGCCGCGAGCAGTAGTATTATATGAGCTTCCCTCCGTTCTGTCAAGAGGGAAATCCACATTTTTCAAAAAGCCCCGCGGCACACGGCCGCGAGGCTCTGGCGGGAGCATGTGAGAATCGAACTCACCCGAGAGGCTCTTCACCCCTCTCACCGGTTTTGAAGACCGGGGGGCACACCAGCACCCATCTACTCCCATGTGAGAGGCGACAAAAGCCGCCTCATTTTTCTATCTCGCCAAACTGCGCGCCCGGCCTGCGGACATCACCCTCGCGGCGAAGAATCCCTCGCCGGTCGTAATACTCCAGCACCAGCAGCGCGTGGTCGCGCGAGGTGCCGAGCGCGTCGCGGAATTCTCCCAGCGTGAGCGTGTCGTGCGTTTCGAACCACGCCTTCACCCTTGCATCGACCGCATCCAAAACGCTTTTTTCGACGCAGAGCTCTGGCGCGAACAGCACAAGCTCGCCGGTAGATAAAAGACTCTCAAGCACGCGCGCGCACTCCATGCGGTCTTTTTTGTCGAACAGCGCACAGAGCGCGTCCTGCTTTTTGCCAAGAATTCCCGCCGCGCGGCAGGTGCGCAGCAGCTCTTCCCGGATGGCGCTCTGCCGCTTGGTCAGATGCACGGAAAAGTCCGCAAGCGCGCAGTGCTCCGCCGTCAGCGTGAGTTTTCCCTCGCGCGCAAAGCAGGCGAGGATCGCGTCCGCATTTTCCCGTGCTTTGCCGCGCAGAAGCCGCTGCCGCGCCTCGGCGAGGCGCATGCCCGCGTGCAGCGGATGCTCGCGGTGGTACTTTGCCAGCATCGTCTCACAGTCTGTCCACAGCCTGTCCAGCGTCGACGCTGTAAGATAGCGCGACGGCGCGATCTCGACGAGCTTTCCCCGCGCACAGAGCACGGCGAGCATTTCCACCAGTTTTTCTTCCGGTTCATCGAAGCACGCGGCAAGGTCCGCAAGCGTCATGCCATCCGCGCCGCGCTCGCCGACGGCCTGCACGAGCTTTGCCTCGTCCGATCCGCTCTCGCGCACGGCGAGCGAGGCGATCACGCGCGCGTCGTTTCGCTTGTGCCGGTACGGCTGCTCGTCCAGGATCATCCCGCCGCCGACGGTCTCGAGCGGCGAGTAGAAGCGCACGACAAAGCGGTCGCCCTGCCGCGCGGCGAGCGCTTCACTCAGCCGCAGCTGGGCATAGCAGCTCTCGCCCGGACGCAGCGCGTCGCGGTCCAGCAGCACCGCCTTTGCAAGGCGCACCGCCGCGCCGTGGTAGAGGTGCAGGCGCGAGCCGCTCTCGATGATCCGCTTAGAATCCGGCAGATTTTGCAGTTTCACGTCCAGCATCAGCGACGGCTGCATCGAATCCGTCCTGCACAGCACATCGCCGCGGCTGATGCTCTCTTTTTTGATGCCCGCTAAGTTGACCGCCGCGCGCTGTCCGGCGTACACCGCCGACACGTCGCGCCCGTGCACCTGCAAATTGCGCACGCGGCACTTATTCCCGAGCGGCATGAGCTGCGCCTCGTCGCCGACGGCGATGTGCCCGTCGATGAGCGTGCCGGTGACGATCGTGCCGAAGCCGTCGACGGAAAACACGCGGTCGATGGGCAGGCGGAACGGCGTGCGCGCGCTCTTTTCCTCCGCGTGCAGTGTCAAGTCGTGCAGTGCTTCGCGCAGTGCCTCAACGCCTTCGCCCGTGCGAACAGATGTGCGCAGGATCGGCTTATCCTCTAAAAACGTGCCCTTGACGCGGCTTTTGACGTCCTCTTCGAGCATGTTCAGCCAGTCCTCGTCGACTAAGTCGGTCTTTGTCAGCACGATGAGTCCGCCCTTCACACCGAGCAGCTGCAGGATGTCCAGATGCTCGACTGTCTGCGGCATGAAGCCCTCGTCCGCCGCCACGACAAGCATCGCAAGGTCGACACCGCCCGCGCCGGCGAGCATGTTCTTGATGAACCTCTCGTGCCCCGGCACATCGACGATGCTCGCACAGCTCCCGTCTGGAAAGTCGAGGCGCGCAAAGCCGAGGTCGATCGTGATGCCGCGCTTTTTCTCCTCGGCCAGCCGGTCGGTGTCCACGCCTGTGAGCGCCTTGACGAGCTCGGTCTTGCCGTGGTCGACATGACCCGCCATGCCGATGATAACATGCTTCATCGGATGGCCTCCGCAGCCGCCGCGGCGATCTCGGCAAAGTCTTCCTCTCGAATCGTGCGCACGCACAGCAAATATTGCCTGCGGTGGATACGCGCGACGATGGGCTTGGCGCGAAGGCGCAGCTTCTCTTCCAGTTCATCCACGCTGAGCCTCCCCGGCTCGATCGCGACGGCCCAGCCGGTGAGCTCCTGCGCCGGAGCGCTGCCGCCGCCGACAGCGTCGCCCGTCCGCACGAGCTGCGAGGAAACGCCCGCGTCCGCGAGCGCCTTTTGCAGCCGCAGCGCCTTGGCGTGCAGCTTATCCTCGCTCGCCGACAGCATCGCGAGCGTCGGGATCTCTCGCACGGCGATCTCGGCATCCAGATAGGCGCTGAGCGTCGCGTGCAGCGCGGCAAGCGTCATCTTGTCGAGCCGCAGCGCCCGCGCAAGCGGGTGCTTTTTGATCCGTTCGATGTACTCCCTTTTGCCGACGATCAGCCCCGCCTGCGGCCCGCCGAGCAGCTTGTCGCCCGAAAACGACGCAACGTCCACACCAGCGTGCAGACTTCTCTGCACCGTCGGCTCGCCGCGGATGCCAAACGGTTCGAGGTCGACGATCGCCCCGCTGCCGAGGTCTTCAATGAGCGGCAGGCCGTGCCCATGCGCGATCTCCGCCAGCTCCTCCCGCGGTACGGATTCGGTAAAGCCCACGATGCGGTAGTTGCTTGTATGCACCTTCAAAAGCGCTCTCGTCTGCTCGCCGATGGCGGCTTCATAGTCGCGCCGGTGCGTCTTGTTCGTCGCGCCGACCTCGCACAGCGTGCAGCCGCACTGCGTCACGATCTCCGGAATGCGGAACGAGCCGCCGATCTCGACGAGCTCGCCGCGCGAGGCGATGACCTCTCCCCCGCCCGCGAGCGCAGACAGGATGAGCAGCACCGCCGCGGCGTTGTTGTTCACGGCCATCGCCGCCTCCGCACCCGTCAGGCGGCACAAAAGCGCCTCCACGTGCTGATAGCGCGAGCCGCGGCAGCCGTTTTCCACATCGTATTCAAGCGTCGAATAATCTCTCGCCGCCTCTGCCGCGGCGTTCGCCGCGCGCTCGCTCAGGCAGGCGCGGCCAAGGTTCGTGTGCAGCGTCACGCCGGTCGCGTTGATGACCGAGCGCAGCGTCGGCAGCTGCTTTTCCTCTGCACGTGCCAGAATGCGCGCGCAGAGTATGCCTGTCTCCGGCAGCGCGGAAAGGCCGCCGCGCACTTCGTCTCGCAGCGCGTCCAGCTCCTCGCGCACGCTCTCGCGCAGCAGCACCGGCGGCAGCGCCGACACCTTGAGCTCGTCCCGACCGAGCAGCTCGTCCACCCGCGGGATGGAACGAAACAGATTTTCTTCCACGCTTTTCCCTCCCCGCGCCCGACACGCAGTGCGTCGGGCGCCAGTTCTCCAGTTTGCCTTTACCCTATCAGAAAGGCCTTCGCCCGTCAAGAAAAACCAGAACCGTTCGCTGAATCAGACATACAGTTCTGGTTTTTCTATTGTTCACAAGAGCGCGGATCGTCCCGTGGCCGCAAATTTTCAATTCTTGAAAATTTCTGTCTCTTTGGGACAGCTTCCTGTCGGGGTGTGCCCGCCTCAAGCCCTGTTGGGATCAAGTACGGCAAACTGGAAGTTCCAAATTGAAGTATGTTATTCTCTTTTACCAACGATCATCGGGAGCACTCCAACAATAGATGCAACCACCAAGGATACAACTACTTTGAACAATGCCATACAAGTAATTGCTACCCAGATGCGATCAAGGGTTGTAGTCCCTAATGCCATCTTTGCACCTGGCAGGGCAAAACAAAGAATGGTGTAGGTAGCAATAAAAGTAATCACAAATAAAAGAACTGATAATGTTTTCTTTTTCATACAATCACACTCCTTGACCAAATTCCGATTTGAACCACACGATTTCATAGCCGCTCATTAGTGGTTGCAGTCTTTTAATAAAATCCTCCGAAAGCCTTGCAAATAAAGGATTTTTCGCATTGTCCCCACCGTATCCCTTTATCTGATTTCACGCATTGTTGTCCTTAACTTGACCTCGCACAAGGGAAAAATCAAGGGAAGGAAAAACTGGTAACAAACTATAAAACAGCGTGGCAATCGGGGAACTGTGACGTATGTGCGAATATATTATAGCGGAGGATTTCGATATGGACAAGTACATTTTTGACGAAGGCAACGGCCTTTGGTATGAACTGATTGGCGACTACTATTTTCCCTGTTTGACTGTACCCACTGAAGAAGAACAGCCTGTCGGTATATGGGGGCAACGGCACAAGCGGTATATCAAAGAATACTACCCAGCTTTATACAATGCCTTGTTGCTCAACGGCAGACTGAACAGCTACCTTGCCGATATTGACCAGCAGGCACAAGAACGGTTAGATACCATTATTGAACAGATGGCCCGATCCCAAGGTATCACCGAGGCGCTGAAAGCTGCCGACCAAATGACATGGGTCGGTAAGATGAACAATATCCAAGCAAGTGCAATGGAAATTGTAAACAGTGAGCTGATTTACGCTTAACAGATTAGCGAAGCAGGGGCCGCCCCAATCGGGCGGCCCCTGCTTCTGCTGTAACACGCTTTACTCATTGATAGCCAGAGAGAGATTGTCCAGAATATCTTCCACTTCGTCCGTGGTCAGATACGCACCATGCAAGCTGACATTGGCATGGCTTGTATGGCACTGCGCCCAAACGTGCCCGTTGTCCATTTCAATCAGGAATTCATGGCCATCAACGGACGTGTAATAATAGGCGGTTTCGTAGCTGCCATCAATGACATACGTTTGGACAAAATAGTCGGCTTGTGCGATATTATCGATTGTGAAATCGACATATCCGCTGCCGTTCTTCTTTGCGTAAAGGGCGTCAAAGTTCTCGCTGACGTAATCACCTTTTGCATCGGACACGACAAAGGACCAGTTGGCATCTGGAACATAATCATAATGCTCGTTCACCCATTCCAAATCAAAGGTAACGCGACCTGTCAGCGTGTCCAGAAGATTTGCGGGGTTTTCGGCAGTATACTCCATTTTCTCCGCGCCATCCTCCCGACCAATGCGGCGGCTGCGGAGAACTGGATCACTGCTCAGAACCTCTACGGAGTCCCACTGATGGTATTCAGATACTACTCCGCCGTTAATGCGTTCGCCCGCAACCCAATCGTCCGATTTGAACCGATTAGATTTTATCGTTTCTTCCAAAGTGGCGGGCGGGTTTCCTCCGGGGCCGTCGATAGCAACAGCACCATTTTCACTTGAAGGCATGGGAATGTCATCCCTGCTGGACACGATGATGTCATTTCTGAACAGATGCTCAACCACCGCTGCGGCAGCGGTCAGCGTTAATGCCATCATCATAACAACAGCGACGGCAATCAACGGCACACGAGATTTTAAGGTCGATTTTTTCATAGGAATGTCCTCCGATTGTTTTTGGTAGGAGGCAAGCTGGGAACGAATACGCTCCCGGCTCTCCTGCGGCAATTTCAGCCCATCAGAAATGCGCTTGAAGTTTCGCTCCATATCAATCCCTCCCAAGTTGCTTTTTTAAGATGTTTTTGGCCCGATGCAATCTCATGGAAACGGCTGAGATGCCGATGTGTAAAAATTCTGAGATTTCCCGAAACGAGTAGCCCTCAAAGTAGTGTAGGCTCACGACGGCCCTATACTTTTCCGGCAACTCCATGACCGCATAAAATATGTCCCGATCCTCCGGCTGTATCAGCAGAACAGCCTCGTCCAAAGGAATGGCTTCGTGCTTCTTTGCTGCGGTGAGAAGGTTTTTACAATGGTTAATCGTAACCTTAGTTAGAAACGCACGCTCTTTGCCGGGATAAACTATCATGCCGCCCTCCAACAGTTTAAGAAAAACAGTCTGCACAACGTCCTCCGCTTCCTGCGGAGAGCGGAGATAACTGAGAGCAATACGATACACCATATCCGCATAACGGTCAAAAAGCTCCAGCACGGTTTCTTGCTCCATCGGCGCACCCCCTTCCGCTTCCTCTTGAGGCCTCATATATATAACAAATCAGCAGACCGAATTTGCACAAAAATTTTCAAGAAAATTATAGCACATAAAACAGTATATAACCTACAAACTGGCTCCTGTTTATGTACGCCGCCGCTATGGATTGCACCATAGCGGCGGCGTTCTCTATCATCTGCTGTCCCTGTCAACTGCCCTCCTGTGTGGCTGTGGCTGTTGCCGTTTGCCCTCGTCCTGCAACCGCCGCAGGCGTTCCCGGACGCTTCTCGGCTCTGGGGGCCGCTCTTTTACGGCGGGCCGCTGGCGCTCCTGCACCTTCCGCTCCCACTCGGCCAACTCCCGGTTATGCTGGCTGACAACGGCCTCGGCCTTGCGGTAGGTGGCTGTAAATGTCTGCACATCGGGATAACCCTCCGCCTGGACGATGGAGGGAAGCGCATCCATCCTGTGGCTGATTTCCTGCTCTGTCTGCTGTATCTGCCCAGCGATGTCTTTGCGCTCTCTGGTCTTAAAGATACCCGTGGCGGCGGCAAGCTGCTGCTTCAAGTCTGGCAGCACATCCTCCTGCAAGTATCGGATGCTCGTGGCCTCGTCCCTCACTCGTATCATCAGACCTCGCATGGCACGGAACTCTGCCATATCAATGTCCAGCGTGGGCTTCGGCGGCATTGCCCGCTGGCGGATCAGCCCTTGCAGGAAGGCCCTGGCCTTGCCCACGATGGCCCGGAACAGGTGCGGGAGCCACCCGGCCTGATGGATGGATTGCCTGACCTTCTCGTGTATCTCAGCCTGCTTGACCTCCAATATCTCCGCCTCGGATATGCCCGTCAAAAGCGCCATATCCGCCGTTCGGTTCCACTCCTGACGGGCGGCGTTGTCCGCTTTGATTTCCTCCGCCTTGGGATTGTTCCTGCCTATCTTTTTGGTGGGCAAATATACGCTCTGCGGGTCAAACACCTTTAGCTGCTGCTCCGGGTCTGAGATATAGCGGTTGATAAGGCCGGTATAGAACTCCTTGACCTCAGCCACAAAGCCCTCCTGCTTGAAGCGGGCGTCCTTAACGCTGAACATATGGCTCTCGTAGACCTCGCCCTTTTTGATGACGGTACAGCCGGGGCGTATCTGCCCATCCTCCCCGGTGATCTCCTTCTTGGTGCGGACGTGCTTCCCCACCTCGTCATAGAACATATTCCGGGTGGCGACCTTGACTACGGGTTCCGGCAACAACCGCCGCTCACTGAAAATCAGGTGGATGTGGTAGTTGGTCTTGGCCTTGTTGTGGTGTAGGCCGGACACACACTCCACGTTATACCGCTTTTGAAATTCCTCTGTGAACTTTGTCAGAACCCGCTGCGGGTCATAGCGTGTGAACTTCTCCGGCAGGGCGATGATGAACTCCCGCGCCTCGATGCACGTCCCCTCGGTGCCGCTCCGCTTGAACTCCTGCTGGTTTTCCCTTGCGAGGGAAGTCCAGAAGGCGGCATCGGCGGTATGATAGGTGGCGTACAGGTTCTCCTGTCTGGCGGGGCTGGTGATATAGGAAATACGCCCCTTGACATTGGACAGCTTCGACATCTGGATGAAGCTGTGTCGCGTCATGCCTCCGTCCTTCCTCCGGCTGTGTCAGCCGGTGCGTGGAGCGACAGCGGAGCGCAAGGGCGGTTTAGGGCAGTCCGCCGCTGTGCGGACTGCCCTAAACCGCACCGCCGCGCCAGCGGCGGCAGCCCCCAGCAGGGCGAAATACACAGAGTACAAACCGAAGGTTTGTGCGATGGGTGTATTTCGCTCTCAAACGGCGAGGCCTTTGTGGTGGCGTTCGCTCCGCTCACGCCTTTTTGACTGGCCCTCATCACTCCACGCCCCGCACATCGTCCCTGACCAGCAGATTCCGTCCCTGGTTGACGGTCATGAACCGCTCCAGCGTGTCGCTGCGGATGATGGTCTTGCGCCCGACCTTGAGGACGGGCAGCTTTCTCCACTCCACCAGCTTCCGCATGGTGTTCCTCCCGATGCCGCTGCACTCAGCGGCTTCCTCAATCGTCATGCCCATTTTGACAGTTGCCATTGGTGTCACGCTCCTTTCAATGTACTTATTTTGCAACCCTCGCTGATTTATTATAATCAGTCTGCCATCGCCTGTCAACCTATTTTAAGTCCGTTCTATAAAACAATTTGAAAAATATGGTTGCAAATCAAATTCACCTATGTTATACTAACACTCGAAAGGAGGCCGAGCCAATGGATAAAGACATAGCCTTTACCCCAAAGCAGGTCGGGCAGCGCATTAAGGAGCGCCGGAACGAAATCAACATCTCCATGCCGGAACTGGGCAGGCGGGTAGGGGTAAACAAGTCCACCATCCAGCGATACGAGACAGACGGGGTAGACCCCAAGCGCACCATGATTATCAACGGACTGGCGGACGCGCTTCTCACCACCCCCGAATGGCTGACAGGGTTATCCGATGAAAAGGAGTATAACTCCAAAACCCTATGCCAGATGGATATTGAGAAGCACATAGCGGCCTATCTGGACGAACTGACAACCACCGTCCAGGGTGAACCTCACCAACAGCTTTTGACCACCTTCCTCGGTCAGATCGTAGACCTCTATTCCGTGTTCTGCGTCCACTTTGCCAGGGCGATGGCCGAGGCAGACCACATCGCCGAGGACGAGGGCTTGAAGAAGTCCCTGATGCGCTACGCCATCGAGTCTGGGGCTGTGATTGAAAAGGTCTACCGCCGGGAGATGGAAACGCCGGTGGAGGACATGAAGCGGTTCATGGACGGGCTTCTGCACATCTATGACGAGGGACGCACCAAAATGAAGATAGGCGACCTGCTTGACATGAGCAGCGAGGCCCGTGAGCGGCTGAACGGGCAGAATTGATCCGTGGCACCTTGACAACGAAAAATGCCAGTCAGTACGACTGGCTGGCGTGACATGATTGAACGCACATCATACGTCACAGTCCCGATTGCCACGGATAGAAAGGAGTAAAATTTATCTATGGCAAAAGGTTCTGTACGCAAAAAGGGCAAAAAGTGGTACTATCGCTTCTATATCGAGGACGAGAGCGGGAACCGGGTGCAAAAGGAGTACCCCGGCACCGAGAGCAAGTCCGAAACGGAAGCCCTGCTCCGCAGGGCGATGGAGGACTACGAGGAAAAGCGGTTTGTGGCGAAAGCGGAAAACATCACCGTGGGCGATATGCTGGATATGTGGGTGGAGGAAGAACTGAAGCCCGGTACATTGAGCAATGGCACAGTGATGGCTTATCAGGGGACGGTGGGCCGTATCAAGCGGCACCCCCTGGGCAAGCGGAAGCTGAAAACCGTCACCGCCGACCATCTGCAAGCCTTCATCGACTTCATGAGCTACGGCGGCGCCAATCCCGATGGAACGACCTCCCCGCCCATGAGCCGGGGCTATATGCTCCAATTCTCAGCGGTACTGCAAAACTCGTTCCGCTTCGCCGTGTTCCCTAAACGGCTTATCACGTTCAACCCTATGCAGTATGTGAAGCTGCGGGGACGGAAGCAGGAGGCGGACATCTTCTCCGAGGATATGGGGGACGCCGCTGCGGTTCCCACCATCAGCTGTGAGCAGTTCCGAGCGTTGGAGGACTTTCTGAAAGAGAAGGACAACCCGGCCTTGCTGCCCATCCAAATCGCTTATTATACCGGGCTCCGTATCGGTGAGGTCTGTGCCCTCACCTGGAAGGATATCAACCTGGACGAGCAGTATCTGACGGTGCGGCGGAGCATCCGCTACAACGGGGCAAGGCACAAGACGGAGATCGGGGCCACCAAGCGGAAGAAAGTCCGCACTGTGGATTTCTGCGACACCCTGGCGGCGATCCTCAAAGCGGCCAAGAGGGAACAAAGTAAGAACCGTCTGCGCTATGGTGAGTTCTACCGCCTCAACTACTACGCCGAGGTCAGGGAGAAAGACCGCATCTATTATGAGGTCTATACCCTGCCGAGGACGGAGGAAGCGCCGGAGGGGTACAAGGAGATTTCCTTCGTCTGTCTCCGGCCTGATGGAGCGATAGAGACACCGAGTACGGTGAGCATCATGTGCCGCAAGGCAAAGGAGAAGGTAGAGGGTTTGGCGGACTTCCATTTCCATATGCTTCGTCACACCTTCACGAGCAACCTCCTGTCCAATGGGGCGGCTCCCAAGGACGTGCAGGAACTGCTGGGGCACTCGGACGTCAGTACCACGATGAACATCTACGCCCACTCTACGAGGGAAGCGAAACGCAACTCCGCCCGACTGCTGGATAAGGTGGTCAACGGGGAGTAAAAATCTTTCCCTTGTTTCAGCCCGTAAGGGAAAAAACAAGGGAAAGTACATACGGTTTGAGGATTTGATAGGCGGAAACGCCTGATATTACAAGGTTTTTCAAGGGGAAGCACAATAAATTACGATTTGTTGAGTCGAGTATACCATATTTCTCAACGAAAGAACATTCTTATATACGAGAACCTGACCGTTTTACTGCGTACAGAACCCCGATCTGCAAAAAGCCCCATGCGCGACACCTTGACGGCGCGAACATGGGGCTTGATATTTCCTTGACCTATCCGCTTTTTTATTTTACCGCGCTGAGCAATTTATCCTCTTTCCGCTTTTTGAGCATGATTGGCACGTCCATCAGCGCGAACACCGCCACGAGCAGCACGGGGAAGCCAATCCAGTGGTAGCCGACATGGTCGCGGAACCACGCGAGCGGATTGCCGTCCGGCGCGTACATCAGAAACATGAAATTCGTATCGAGCAGCAGGTTGACGCAATAAATCGGCACCGCCATCGCCAGCAGCAGCAAGAAGCACTTGCCCATGTACCTGACGCTCGGTCGGATATCACCGCCCGAAAACAGCATGATGGGATAGGCCGCAAGCAGAATGTGCACGCTCGTCGAATGCCAGAACATGAAGTTCGCCGCCGGAAGCGACGTCCACGTCGGGAACAGCAGTGCCGCCGTCGCCGCGGGGATACAAATAAAATAGAGAAAATTGTCGAGCAGCCTGCTCGGCTTCCATGCGTACAGCGCGATAAGGAAAATGTTGATCGAGCACAGGTGCAGCGGCAGATAGTCCCAGTTGAAATTTCCGCCGATCTGCAAACCGATCTGTTTGAACGCCTCGTCCGCGAGCAGGAGAACGGCAAAGAGCCCCCGCAGCTGCGCCCGCTTTTCTCGTCCGCCGCCTTGTAGAGCTTGCAGCTCAGCGCGGCAAAGCCGATATACAGCGCAAGCGTCACTAAGTGCCGCGCGCCGAAGAGCGAAAAGCCAAAGCCCTCGCCGATCGTATCCACCGTATCCCAAAAGTGCTCCACTTGATCCAGCCTCCGCAAATTTGTTGTCCCTGCCAGCATATCATACGGCGGAGAAAATACACCTGAAAATTTCTTTAAGATTTCAGTATCCCATCCGCGCTCCCAGCATCTCGCCGCTGCTGCCGCCGCGGTACACGCCGTTTTCGATCACGCGCTCGCCGAGCACGAATACCTCGTCAAAGCCTGTCGCAGGCAGGTTGGGCCGCGCGTACGTGCCCTGCTCATGGATATTTTCGGGCGAGAAGAGCAAAAGGTCCGCGTCCATGCCCGCCGCGATGACGCCCTTTTTCTCAAAGCCGAAGCGGTCCGCCGCATGCCCCGTCGCCTTGTGCACAGCCTGCTCGAGCGTGAGCACGCGCTCCTGCACGACGTATTTTTCAATGAGCCGCGCGAATGTGCCGTACACGCGCGGGTGGACACGCCCGCCGCTGGGGTACGTCGCATCCGAAATGACGCCCGAGAACGGCGCGCGCAGGATATCTTTCACGTCTTCTTCGTCCGAGATGCAGTCGATCATCCCCGTATTGCACTGTTCCGCCGCCAGCAGGTCAAAGAGCGTATCGAACGGGTCTTTTTGAAGCGTCTGCGCGATCTCGGCGACGGATCTTCCCTCAAAGCGGCGGTATTCGTCCGTCCGGAGGCCGATAGCTACTACATTGTCAAAGCCGACGAGCAACGTGATGTTCTCAAAGTCGCTGCCCGCCTCCATCCGCGCGCGCATTTCCTTTCGCGCAGCATCGTCGAGCAGGCGCTTGGTCAGCGCCTCCGTGCCGCCCTCCTGGAATTCCGGCGGCAGCACGTGGATAAGCTGTGTCGAGCCCGCAGTGTAGGGGTACACGTCGCACATGACGTCAAGCCCGTCCTCCCGCGCCTTTTCAATGAGCGAGAGCATTTCCGGCACGGCTTTTCGCGTGTTGCGCCCTCCGATGGCCTTGAGATGACTGACCTCCAGCGGCGTTTGCAGCGCGCGGGCGACCTCGAGCATTTCGCGCAGCGCATCGACCACGCCGTCGCCCTCCTGCCTCATGTGGACACAGATGGGCACGCCGCTCCGGTGCAGCGGCGCGAGCGCGCGGATGAGCCCGTCGGTCGAGTAAAAGATCTCCGGCGCGTAGCCAAGGCCGAGCGACACGCCGCACGCGCCGTCGGCGAGCGCCGCTTCCATGTGATAGTGCAGATCGCGCAGCTCGAGCGGTGACAAATCTCCCGTCGTGAAGCCCGCGGCAAGCGTGCGCAGCGTACCCATGCCAATGAGTTCCGCGCACGAGAGCGGCAGTCCCCGCCCCTGCGCCGCCTTGAAATAGCTGTCAATGGACGCAAAGCGCAGCTCCGGCGGGATGTTCCCCGTGATGGGCGCGAGGTATTTCGCGCACTCGTCCGCGTGCGCGCCCGAGAGCGGCGCGAGCGACATGCCGCAGTTGCCGTTCACAAGCGTCGTGAGGCCCTGGCAGAGCTCCGCCTCGCCAAAGCCTTCGCGAAACAGCGCCGCGTCGGCGTGGCGGTGCATGTCGATAAAGCCCGGCGTCAGGACGCGGCCCGCGGCCTCGATGGTCTCGAACGCCTGCGCGTTTGACAAATTTCCAACCTCTTCGATCATGCCGTCTAAAATGCCGACGTCCGCTGTGAACGCCGCCTTTCCCGTGCCGTCGACGATCTTCGCGCCGCGGATCAACGTATCCAGCATGTATATCACCTCTTTTTTGCAGTCTACCACACCCCACGCCCGCTTGGCAAGGTCATTTCCCCTTGCAATCTGCCGTGCCGCAGGGTATACTGGGGAAAACGCAAAAAAGGAGCGCTTCCATGAATAAGAAAGACCGCATCCACGACTGGCGCAAGCTCAAGTGGCCGTTCACCGCCACGTTTTTATATTACTCTCTCCTCTCGCTCTACACCGGCACCGCCGAGCAGAGCGAACAGGGCTTTCTCGTCATGTTCCTCACGGTTTTGATCGTGGACGCCGTGGCGTATTTTTCCTACTGCTATTTCCTCTGCAAAAAAGAGGAGAACATGCAGAAGCTCTGGTTCGTCTTCATTCTGGCCTATGTGCTCATCTCCACACAGCAGCTCTCCATCCTCTGGCAGATGATGACGGCGCATGTGATCGGCGCATAAGCGTATTTTTCTTCTAAATATCGTCTATTTGAACGTCCTTTCCACCGGGAAAGGACGTTTTCTTATATTTTGTCTTCTGTGACATTTGCGTGCCACTGTCTGAAAATCTGATATGCGGCTCCTTTTGTCCATAGTTTTCGGCAGCTTCTTTTGTTAAGTTGGTGTTAACGAGGGGAGCGTCCCCTTCTCGCGCCGTGAACAAAAAAGTTTACACCCTGCCCATTGAAAGCGCGGCGCTTCTTTGCTATGCTTTTCCTGCAAGCCCGCATTTTTCCGTGTGGGACAAGAAATGCTAAGTACAAAGGAGCTGATGACAGTGCCGATCCGTCCGCTTGTCGATCGCACTTATCTTGAACAGGTGCTGCTCTCCCGTTTTTCCCACGGTGAGGTACAGCAGTGGGTCCAGAAATACTTCCAGCCCTACCGTGAGCTGATGAGCTATTACCGCTGCGCGATCATGGAGGTCGAGACGAAGTTCAACGTGCTCAACGAGGAGCTCTCGCTGCAATACGACCGCAACCCCATCGAGACGATCAAGACCCGCCTCAAGTCCCCCGAGAGCATCATGGAAAAGCTCAGCCGCCGCGGATATCCGCTCACGGTGGAGAGCATCGAAAAGAATTTGAACGACATCGCCGGTGTGCGCGTGATCTGCTCGCACCCTGCCGACATCTACAAACTCTCCGAGGCATTTTTGCGCCAGGACGACATCACACTCTTAGAGCGCAAGGACTACATCGCAAACCCCAAGCCCAACGGCTACCGCAGCCTCCATCTCATCGTCGAAACGCCCATCTTCCTGCACGACCAGAAGCGGCTCATGAAAGTCGAGGTGCAGTTCCGCACGATCTCGATGGATTGGTGGGCCAGCCTTGAGCATAAGATCCGCTACAAGAAAAATCTCCCCGAAATGGAATACGTGGAGCGCGAGCTCTATGAGTGCGCCGAGATCAGCGCACAGCTCGATGCGCGCATGGAAAAGCTCCAGAAAATCGCCGCACAGGCAACGGAGGGAAAGGATCGCGCCCTTTCCTCCTGAATTTTTAGGATGCCCGCACCGCGGGCAGGGAAAGGAATCGTGACACTATGAACGCAGCAGAAAAAATCGCCCACGCAGCAGAGCGCAAGGCCTTTGAGGCCATGCTCGACTCGCTCATCAGAAAAAGCCAGACGAAGGATGTCTGCACCGTCGCAAACGACTTTGTCAACATGGTCCAAAAGATCCACTCCAGCGTCTGGACACCGGAGACCTTCGAGATGCTGCACCAGATCGCAAACGACCCCGACAGCAAATGGGCACACTACGCCGAGCGCCTGCTGCGCGAGTGCGACCCCTACCTTCTCAGGACCTTCCTGACGGCCGCTGCCTACGAGGGCGGCTTCCGCGGCTTCCAGCAGGCGCGGGCAAACTCCGAAAAGCATGACTGCAACATCCCGTGGATCGTCCTCATGGACCCGACGAGCGCCTGCAATATGCGCTGCGCGGGCTGCTGGGCGGCGGAGTACGGCCACAAGCAGAACCTCACCTTTGAGGAGATGGACCGCGTGCTGACCGAGGGCGCAGAGCTCGGCACCCACGCCTGCCTCTTCACCGGCGGCGAACCGCTCATGCGCAAGGCGGACATCTTCCGCCTGTGCGAAAAGCACCGCGACATCGCTTTCCACGCCTTCACGAACGGCACGCTCATCGACCAGGCCTTCTGCGACGAGCTCAAGCGCGTGGGCAACTTCATCGTCTCGGTCAGCATCGAGGGCTTTGAGGACGCCAATGACGGCCGCCGCGGCGCGGGACATTTTGAAAAGGCGCTCGCCGCGATGGACCTCATGCACAAAAACCATATCCCGTTCGGCGTGTCCATCTGCTACACGAGCAAGAACTACAAGGTCGTCACGAGTGATGAGTTCCTCGACCTGCTCATCTCCAAGGGCTGCTTCTTCGCCTGGTACTTCCACTACATGCCCGTCGGCATGGGCGCGACGACCGACCTGCTGCTTAATCCCGAGCAGCGCGCCTATATGAAAGACCGCGTGCGCGAGATCCGCGGTCTCACCGGCGGCAAGGAGATCTTCGCCATCGACTTCCAGAATGACGGCGAGTTCACAGGCGGCTGCATCGCCGGCGGCAAGCTCTACTGCCACATCAACGCCGCGGGCGATGTCGAGCCCTGCGTGTTCATCCATTACTCGGGTGCGAACATCCGCGAAAAGAGCTTCCTCGAATGTCTCCAGCAGCCGCTTTTTAAGGAGTACCGCAAGGGCCAGCCGTTCAACAACAACCACCTGCGCCCCTGCCCGATGCTCGAGAACCCCGAGCTGCTGGGTGAGATGGTCAAGCGTTCCGGCGCCCACAGCACCGATATGCAGCAGCCGGAATCCCCGGAGGATGTTTTCCGCCGCTGCCGTCCCTACGCAACCAGCTGGATGCCCACTGCTGACCGCCTGTGGGCCGAAAAGCACCCCGGTTACGTTGACCCCGAAAATCCGGAAAGCGCTAACAGCTGTGTCTCCTGCGCCAGCTGCGCCGCATGCTCCGCTCATCAGGAATAATTAAATTACTGATTTCATCCGCCCATGGCAAACAGCCACGGGCGGATTTTTTGTGCCTGTTCAGCTTTCGCAGGTTTCCCGCATTTTCTCTTTGCCATTGG
>ERZ773136.2265-NODE-2265-length-16575-cov-3.153450_pt1 | contig 16575 bp, 22 predicted proteins | sample MGYA00580855_ERZ773136 | MGnify/ENA primary metagenome ERZ773136 (study PRJEB29015, sample SAMEA2737860) | human gut metagenome | biome: human gut; feature: human-associated habitat; material: faeces | place: China | collected 2012 ... | reverse complement strand
GGCAGACAACCCCATCAGGAAAGTCAAAATCAGCCCGGATAAACAAGTTCCGCAAAAGCCGAAAAGCCGCGGGTATTGGTACAGATAAACCGACTTTCCCTTAAACGTGATATGCGCGGAATATAACAGGTCATCAATCAAATCACACTCCCGATATTGAGACAAATTAGGCTTAAGTTCGCCGTCCCCAAGCAGCCGCCCGATATAAAGCCCCCAGCCGAACGCCTGATAACCGGCATAACAGGCCAAAGCAGCACAAAGGGCATATTCTGCCGTACCGACCCGGAAGAACCACGCCACCGCCCCGAAAAACGCCGCAAACCAGACTTTATTTGCCGGTACGTATTCTTTGAACAATCCGCCGCGGATTCGCCACAAAACGCTTGAGGCCGCAACAATTAAAAAAGTCATTATATAAGTCATCAGTCAATCCCCTTAAAAAATACATGATTTCCACACTCAAAACACGGCTCTTTTCCTTCTGCCCACTTGGTACGGGGAAGCGCTGCATAGGTGCAATAATGGGTTGCGCCGCCCGTGATGTCGCCCTTCTCCGCTTCCTTGATCACGTCAAAATACCGGCTATAAGCCGAATACGGCAAATTTGCCAAAATCTGACTGTTGGGGTCGGATTTGTTCCAACAGCTGAATTGAAGCGGTTTTAAGCAAACGCCGGCCAACGTTTTCGCCGAAAACCATTTCTTTGACCGGAAACGGTTAAAAATAACGCAGGCAACGGCTGTCTGCCCCTGCCTGCTTTCTCCTCTGGCCTCCCCATAGATGGTTTTGGCCATAATTTCAAAATCGTAATCAGTCATTTTTCAAGTGCCTTTCCGATTAGTTTTTCCTTAATGTATTGAAGATCCGTTGATATACGGCTCAGTGTCGTATCCAGCTTGACCGACGTCATGTTGAAGTTTTTTTCGTTTGCGGTTACCCGGTCTTCCAATTTTGAAGTCCGTTCTTTCAGGTTGTTGATTTCCAGACTGTTGCTTTGCTGATTCTGATAAAAAACGAAACAACCATAAAAAAAAGCCGCCACACCGACAATCAAACGATAGTTGTGAGCGACCTTTTTCCCCAGTTCGATAAGTTCCTGCTCTGTTTTATTCACCGATTTTTCTCCATAAAAAAAGCCCTGAACCCCAACGGGCGCAAGGCTTGACACAGTATTACTTTTGTCTTATAAAAGAAAAGTCCGTTGTTTGAGCCAACGGACAATTTACCTAACCAAAGGAGCTAAGCCTTAATCTTAACTTCTTTATGAGGTTAGGATAACCTATTTGACACAAAATGTCAATAGGTTTTGGTTTTTCCCCCTTTTCCAACCCTTTTCATAACAGGCATAAAATTATATAGGCAACCATTTATCAGGAGCTGTTATATTTACACCATTCAGGTTATAATCTTTTGGCAAAAGATTACTTTCTAAACGTTTTCTTTCCATCTTAAAACTAAAATCAGCTACTTGTTTCAGTTCTTTAGCGCGACGTCCCAAAGGAATAACAATGCCGACTCGTTTCTCGGGAAACAAAGAACTTATTGCTTGAATAGGTGGAATTAAATCACTATCAGCCGAAACCAATATTGCCGTATCAAACTTATCTTGAACAGCATCTGAAAACAGCCTTAAAGCAATATTAACATCCGTTCTTTTTTCTTCATGGGTATCATATTCTTTGTTGCAGTTGTTACAATGTCGGGAAACTTTCTTAAATTTACCGTATATAGTTTGCACACCTTCCAAAGCAAGTCTTTTTATGTACAATTTATGTTTGTTCGATTTCTCCAGATTCCAAGTAGCAACGGCTGTAAAATAATAAATGTCCCCTAATTGCTCATCTGGTTTTAAGTAGCTCTCACATAAACTTTTCAGATTTAACCAACGACAATCTTTTGCAAAATCTTTAAGACTGTGATACAAATTGAAACCATCTATAAAAAAACTTACTCTTGTCATAAAACTTCCTCTTTAAATGCGAAAGCCCGCATTTCTGCGGGCTTTCCCCAGAGCCAATCTCTGGGGGCGATAGGACAACCCTATCGGGATGATGTTAATTATATATCATATTTCCTATAAAAAGTCAATAAGAATAAATTATACTGTTTAAAACAGGCATAAGGCCAAATACGGCACAATCCATAAGACCAGGAAATATGCCGCGAACTCTAAAACGGTTCTCATTACAACGCCGACAGTTCTATTCTTGTGTCAAGCATTCCGCGAACGGTTGCATAGAGCGCATCGGTGTTCATTTCAAAATACTTGGCATTCTTGCCGCGGTAATGTTCGCAAAAATCGACATGCCCTTGCAAGTGGCTGGCATAGCTGTGATAACGGCAGGCAAGCGCCTTGCAGGCCTCAAGCAAACGATAAAGCTTGTACATATCCGCGCTTGACTTCTTGTAATCCCAGAGCCCCGTCAGCAAATGGCCGAGATGCGTTTCAATCTCCATCGGGGTCAGGCCGGATTCTGTCAACAAGTCATCGCTTAAGATGTTTTTAATCGGGTTGATATACTCAATGACTTTGCACCCCTCAAGAGCCTTGCCGACGACAGCCTTGGTAATTCCGCCGATTTCCTCTCTGGCTTTTGCAGAAAGGACGATCTCCTTTTTGCCGGAAGGCAGCGAGCGGGTATGCTCGGAAACGATGACCGGTTTGTCCGGTTGGGTATTGTCGACAACCGTGCCAAGCACCTTCAGCACCCACTTGCGAAACTCTGCCGCTTTCGGCGTCCGGGCAAACATCCCGATCAACCAAGCCCCCTCACGGTTGTAAAGACGGACTGTTGACCGCCCTTGCCGAATTGTTATTGTCATTTCATCAGTAAATTCAGACTTGTGGCGGCCATAAATTTTGGCGACACCATCATTTTGAGATAACTCAATCACACGCCCAATTTGGGCGCCTGACATATATAACTGATTGTTTTTACTGATTAGTTCAATATTTTGATGATTAAATTCTACAACTTGCATATTCATATTACTGTTCCTGTTCTAAGGTTTCCTCAATCGTGAGGTGTCGAGGGCTAGAACCGCAACAGTAGATGCGTGGGATTATTCAATATATTCTCCGCACCCTCGACAGAAACGTATCGATAACAAAAGGTCAAAAAATGAAATCGACAAGGCATAAAAAAGCGCCAATCTTTCGGGGGCGGTACATCCGCTACTGTATAGAGGTTCTAACTCTGAATATAATAATAAACGAATCGATTCGTTTGTCAATAAGAAAAAGCTCTCCGAAGAGAGCTTTTTCTTATTCATGTTTTTCCTTCCAAAATTCAAAAGAGGTATAAAGATCCACAATATTTCCTTCATGAAAAACACGAATAGGAATAATATATTCAAACCAGCCTGAATCGCCTTGGCGCACTTTTAATCCAGTTTTTAAGAAAATACATCTACCACTTTGTACCATGGTATTCATTCCCTCTTCATCATGGTCGCTCATAAAAATAGCAAAATCTTTAAAATCCTGTTTTGTAAGACAAGCGGGAAAAGAAACAGCCACTTTTCCGTTAACCACAGTATAAATAATAGAATCTTCTTTTTGCTGCTTCTGCTTTTCTTCCTGTTCTTTTCTCCGTTTTTCTTCCTGTTCTTCTTTCTTTCTGGCTTCCAAACGCTCCTTGGCTTCTTGTTCTCTTATTGCTTGCGCAATCGGATCTACCCCTCCAGAAGTCTGACTATTCTCTGGAATGGTTCCTGTTACAATAAAAAGTACGCAAACCAGCCCTCCTAAAATCCATTTAAGAATCGTTTCCCAAGAAACATCTTCCTCTTTTTTATTTTCCGAACCTTCATTAGGCATATACTTATCCGGGGCATCTATAATTTCATCAATCACCTGTTTCACTTTTTTGGGAGCAGCCACATAGGGAAATTCGACCTTAGTACCGCCCGTTCCTGAAAAAACGATAGTTCCACACTCAAAAAACCAACCGATAATCCCTTGTTTAACGGCAACAGACTCAATTTTTGATAATCTTAATTCATTGGTAACGGTAAACAATATCCCCGTTTTACAAACCGCACGCTTATTTGTGATGGCATATTCCGTCTTATACCATTTCAAAAACAACCATATCGCCACTAAAAAGAAACCGGGGAAAACAAAGCTCAGTACAATAAAAACAACAGAAGGAATATACACAACCGAAGCTATATCCGGAACAAATAAAATTTTTTCCGATGACTGGCACGATTTTTCAATATATTTAACTTTTCTCATTTTTCCCTCAGTCTAAGCGTTTAAGTTTAGATACCGTATTGGTAGCGCCGAATATCGTCGTATAGGTATAGTTGCCTTGTCCGATAAAAATTCCGGCCGGAACGTTTTGCCCCGTAACCAGCGCGGTATCTTTTTTGTTTTTGGCAATAAGCAAATTCCTTATATATTGCGGATAGGCGACGCTGACCAAAGTGCCGTCCTGTATTTGCTGGCTTACCTCAAAGACTAAATTATCAGAATAAACCATGCAATCCGAAGGAACAGCCATATTGCGTAAAATATAAATGTTTAACAAAGGTTCGGAACAAAACTTTTTGCCATACTTTTTTTCATACTTTTTCATAAGTCTGTCCTGTTCCTTTTTCTTGTCAAGCTCCCACTGCTGTCGAGCCGCTTCTAATTCTTTATCTTTCCGGGTCTCAATAATATCTTCCACAGAGTAAAGGCTTATCATTTTCCCCGCTTTGGCGGTTTCTAATATATCCTCGTATTGTATGTTTTTTTCATATTTTTCTGCAGGGCATTTTTTCGTATTCAAATTGACCCATTCCCCTTTTGCCGCTATTTGGTAATCAATAGCGCATAACGTATCTTTTAAGCCTTCACTATACGGATGATTGATAACATGTATGTAGTTTTCAAAAGTCAACAAATGATTATATTTTTTTACTTCGTTATATTGCTCCGTATAAACGGCATATTCTTCCTCTGACAGGCCATACCATGCCGCACAAGAAGACAACAATAATGCCGCAGCAAAAGCACATGTTCTTTTAAGTTGCATATAAAAATTCCCCTCTATTAATAATAACTAATATAATAAACTCGGCAAGCGGTCTGTCAAGCGCTTTCTTTCCACTCCGCAAATGTTAAAACGGAAATGTCCGGGAAACCTTCTTCCGCCGGAATATCCCGCAAATACTGACGATACTGCCGGTATTTTTCCCTTTCTTCCTCGCTGATCGGATAATCGGCAAACATGTATTTGTCGGTTGCCGCAATCAGCATATTGCGTTCAAGTCTTCTTTCCGCCGCCTTCATCTGCCGGGGTTTTTCGACGATCCGTCCCTGCTCAACGACAAACGTTCCGTCATCCAGTCCCTTTTGCATTTCGGCAGTTACGATCGTGTCGCCTTCTTTCTCTCCGAGATAGTCAATTTCAAATATCCCGCGATCGGCATTAACCGCCGTTTTTCCCCGGTTGTCGACAACCTGTTTCCAACCGTCGTCAAATATAACGGCTTTTCCGCCTTCGGCAATCGGCGGCCTGTCAAAAACCGCATTCGCCGGCAACAGATAAACAGGCTTTCCCTGCTTTTTTGTTTCCAAAGGATCTAAGAGTGCATCTTCTGCCCCGATATATTCCTTTGTTTCTCCGTCAAACATGTATATTTCCATTTTCCTCTCCTAATATTTTATGCACCAGCTGACGGCGTTGTTTCTCGGCGTGACATGACTGTTAGCGCCATAAATCGCGTTTGAATTTTTGGCAGAGAAATTAAGCTGCTTCCAAGCCGACCCGGTGCCGGCATTGGTCAAACGATTTCCGACTTGCAGCGTTGCCGACAAAGCTCCGTCTGATTTCTGGCCGTCTTCGCCCATCAAAAGGTACGAGATATAACCGCTGATATTCGGCAGCCCTTCGGCTTGTCTGGTGCCGATCGCCGAGGAAGTGCCGGAAAGATATCCGCGCAGAAAGTCACCCCGGTAATCCGGCAGCTTAAACGTCGTCGATCCGTCACCGGCGCCGAAAGTCGTACCTATGGCTGCGAATAAATCCGCATAAGTCGTCCGGGAAACGGCCGAACCGTTGCAGACCAACCAACCGTCCGGCGGCGTATTTCCCGGCCATGCGGCAACAAAACCGGCGGGAAGACGGGCAACAATCGCCGCCTTAACCGGTTCCAGCTGCTCCTGCACATAGCCCTGGGTGACAATATCCAAAACCCAGCTGGTGCCGATGACTTCCGGATTGGTGACAAAATTGTCGGTATTGTTTCCCTTGGTCGAACGAAGCAGGCTTGCCTCACCCGTGCTGCTGTCCACGTACCAGAGCCGCGCGCCTTCCGGGTAGCCGCCGATGGCGTCCGATACCGACTGATTGAAAGTATAGGTGCCGCCGTTTTGGGTGAAGAAATAAAACTGGCTCATCAAATTGAATATGCCATTAAAATCCTTTCCTTCCGGAGGCTGACCGCCGTTTTTTTTCGGCATCATCGTGATCGGCGGGAAACCCTGCTGAATACTTGCCAGAAACGAACCCGTCGGCTCTTCAGGAATGGTATTTTTTTCACCATTATAAGCAAATGCACCGGATAAAATCTGTGGCATGGTTAAACTTTCCATTTTTTTCTCCTTTATAAAATCCCGTCCCAAAAAACGCCCTGATTGAACGGCTGGAAGTCCGAACCATAAAAACCAAAGGTGTTTTCTGTGTCAATTTGATAAATTTTTGTGCCGACGCCGGCCGGACGCGGCAATACGTCTTGTGTTGTAAACAAATACGTTTCCCAGTCGTCAAGAATAAAATCGAAAACAAAAATCTGCACCGTCATATCCAGATTGTCGAGCAGATAGGCGTTGCCGCGGTCTTTGAACAGGTTTTGCAAAAAGACGTTCATTGACAAAATATCACCCTGCCACGTGGTGCCGAATGCCCGGATTTTGATAATCTCCCGAAACTGATCGTCGTTCAGGGTGAAAATCTCCCCGTCCTCACCGGTAAAATTGCGGGTGATTTTGAGCATTTTTCCCCAAAACCAGTCGAGCGCTTCCGGAATACAGGAGTTATAATCCAAGATTTCTTTTACAAAAGTTTCCGAAATATTGCCAAAGTATTTATCCCACACGGCGGCGCGGCGCAAAAGCAAATCCGACCCGTTGGTGTAGCCGAATTGTTTCTGCAAAGTATTTAACGTTACTTCCTTAAACATTTAAGCAGCCTTTGAAACGGTTATGTTGCTTTCATCCAAACTTGCAACTTGAGAAATGGTTGTGGTGATGTAATCGGTAAAATCGCCGCCGGAAACAAGCGCCACTTTCACCGACAACAGGTTGATCTGATTGAACCTAACGAGGCTTTGCGCCAAAACATTGCCGGAAACGGTCTGCCGTATCTTAAAAGGATTATCAGCCACCCATTGCATGACAATGCTTTTGATCTGCGTTTCCACATCGGCCGCAGTATAAGCGTTTGCCTCGTATTCTATCTGTAATTTGATCGGCACAACCGCCGGTCGCTCAATCTGATATTTGTAAATGTAATCAACAGGGGCGTCGTAATATTCTATTTCCGTGTTGCCGTTGACGCCGGCGCCAAGCGTTTTCTGCCCGGCAAAAACGGTTGCAATATCCGAAGCCCCGCCGCCTAAAACACATAAATAAACGGAATGCGGCGCAAGTGTTATGTCGTCGATTTCAAGCGGTTCATCGCCGTAGTTTTCGCGGCCCAAAACGCTGATAACGCCGGAAACTGCCGCAATATTGTCAACAATGGCGCCCAAAATGCTCCGTGCCCGCTTGTTTAGCCAGTTTGCCGTGATCCGGGTGCGAAACTCGTTGTTGTTTTCCGTGGCAAAGCCGATAATTCCGGCCGTTGCATTGTTGACGCCGTCCCAACCTTCAACCACCGTTACAATCGTCGTCAATGTCCCTGCCGGACAGGGAATTGCACCGGTTTCCGTACATTGAAATTCAGCCTCGACCGTACCACCTTCACCGATTGTCACGGTATCCAAAAGCGCATATTGATAGGTGCCGTCGTTTGCCAGCGCCCCCTCTTCGATAACAGTATTTGCCGTACCGCTTAAAGTGGCCGTTACCACCGTACCGACGCCCTGTTTGCGGTAATATCCGAAAAAAGCCGCCGCCACGTCCAAAGCCTGACCGGTTGCCGAATAGACCGAAAAAGAATTGGCAATATTGACAACTTCATTCATCGCCTTTGTTAAGGTCGCCGTATCGTTTGTTATCATTTGCCCCTGAAAGGTGCTGCTCTCCAAGTTAATATTTGCCCCGAGAGCGCCTTTGTAGGCCTCCTCAAAATCGCTTTTGATCTCCGAGGTGTCAACCGTGATGACTCCCTGATTGGTAACAGAAAAAAGGCTCATAATTCAAAAACTCCGTAAGTGCTTGATATTTCCGCGGTGATATTCAAAACGTTGTCCGCGCTTGAGGTGGAAAGCCGGTTGATTTGCACAATCTCTTCGTTATCTTTTATCCGCCGGCGGATCATCTCTCGCACGCCGTCAATGCCGCCGGTTTTGCCCAAAACCTCATTGAAATAGTCAATGCCTTCTTCCGTATCGTATGGATTTTCTCCCAAACAAAGGCCGACGCGGGTCTTTACGTCTTGAGCGCAAGCAGAAATCCCGTCGATAACGGTCAAAGAACCGTCTTCAAGCACCAGATTGTTGTGTTCGTCTAATTGCAGAGTTTGCATTTTTTTCTCCTTTATTTGGAAAACACGACAGCAGAACCGGCGGTAATGGTGCCCTGGTGCGTGTTCGGATTAACCTCAACCGCATCGCCGATCCGCGCCACGCCTTTGCCGCCTTCTCCGCCAAGGTTAACCTTTACCGCCGTGACGTTTGCCGTATCGGCCGTGATGTTGACGGTTTGCGTGTTGATATCGACCGAATCCGGCAGCAGGGTAATGGTTGTTTCCTGATTGGAAATAACCAGCCCGTCGCCGGCAGAATTGAAGGAAATCGGCAGAAAAAGACCGTCCGCCCAGTTGAATTGCCGTAAACTGCCGACAGTTGACTGCGCTTTTGTGTTCTTAAAATTGGTGATGTCAAATTTGCAGGCTATCAGCAGCCCAATGTCGCCTGCCGCCGGTTTGTAGGTTATTTTGCAGCCGTTGCCCTCAAACTTCATGACCGGAATTTTGTAAAGCGTGTTGTCCGCGGTGATCGGAATTTCCTCGTTTTGGGTGTTGATTTGCCTTATCAGCGGCAAAACGTCGACAAAAGCGTTGTCCTCACTGACTGCCGCCACTTCTACCGGTTGAACGGTGCCGAGAAAAGAGTTGAGATATTGGCGCAAAAAAAGCTGCAAAACGCCCGTGTCCGTTTGCAGCTCCGCCGGATTGTATGCCGGAATATTATTCATCTATAAAACCCTAAGCCTTCTTTCATCAAATTAAGCCGCGTTATCCATTCGCTGCCGCGGGTTTGTCCTGCATGCGATAGAGTGGAAATATAAAAATCATAGCTGCTCAACTGCGGGTATTTCAAAGAGTTCACTTTGACCCGCTGCCCCGTCTGATACGACGGATTAAGCCGTATTGTGATAATCACGCCGGTCGGTGTCGGTTCGGGAACGCCGATGATTTCCGCCTGCGGGATAGTAAGCTGCGGCAGTTTCTTTAGGCCCTCGTTTCGTTTTTTGACATAAAGCCGCCCTTTGCTTTCAAAAATATCAAGTCCGGTTGCCTGCGACAAAGCGCGCAATCCCATGACCGCATTTTGATCGCGCAACAGAAAGTTGCTTATGGTTACCGTATCGTCTATGTCGGAAACAAGGACAAGCCCCAAGTCCGTCCCCAGTTTACGCGCTATCGTATTGACCGGGGTATCGCCGGCGTAGGTATAGCTTTTTACTTCCGTCAGCTCGGAAAACATCGACATCGCTTTTAAGGTTATGGAATAATCGGCCTTGCTTAAATCCGGCCTTGCTTCCATAATCGTCCCGTCAAAAACAACGCCTTTGTTGCTACCCTCATATCCGGCCTCTATCACCAGACGGTTTTGCACCCAGTTTTTGACCCATTGCGTATTCGACGTCGCCAGGCTGAACATGGTGTCGGTTTTTAACCCGCTTATCACCACGTTTGCTTCGTTTAAGGCACCGCTCACCGCCTCAGAAGTATTGAAAGTAAAGGCGAGTTCTTCCGTGAGCGTGTTTTTCAAAACGCCGTCATAATACAAACTTGCTGTTAATTTCCTTGTCCGCCAGTTCATTGCAAATTGAAATCCGTATCATAGATAAGTTGATAGCGGCTGTTAAATTCCGAATATTCGGGATCGCTGTTGCCGTAGAGGTCATAGAAATAAAAATTGCCGGAGACGACCTGCGAGAGCATCAACGGCATCCGGTTGATACAGCGGCGACCGTAAAACTGCACTTCGCCGTCAATCGTTAAATCCATAATCAGAGAACCGTCCGCCATGGTGCGGAGCGCCACATTGACCGTGTGGATTTCTCCCGCCGCGTCGGTAATGTTGGCCGAAACTTTGCTGTTCGGTTCGTTTATCAGGTTGATTGCCGTTCTTGTCATGAGTTCCACCATGCCTTTATGTCTGTTGCCAAAGTCTGAACAATGCCACCGTCCTGAGTATCTTTGTCTGAGGCGCTGCGGTTAAGTTTTCCGTCCGTACCGAACAAAAGAACCTCATCAAAAGTCATATCCGCTTCCAGAAGATTATAATTGTCCGGCGTTTCCGTGATTTCAAAGCTGGACAAGGTAAAACTTGTCCGCAAACCGGAATTGCGGGTCTGGATGTTTACTCTCTTCATTTGCCGGCATAGTTCGTTCAGCTGCTGGCGGGTGGTTTCAATCAGGCTGACTTTGTCCTGTCCGAAGATAGAATAGTTAATACCAAGCGCCCCAAGTCCGACAGTGCCGTTTTTGGATATAATGCCTTTTAAGGTGATCTGATCGGGGTTTGAATATTTGTAATCGGTTATGTTTATACCCGATTCTGCCGGATACTGCGTAACCGTGGCCGAACCGTTGTAGGAACATTCCAAAATCGAATCAAACTCCAGATAAATCTTGCGGTCGCCTTTCTCGTCTGTTCCATAGATACTGTAGGTCGAGTTAGCCAGCTTATCGGTAATGCTGCTTAAAAAGTTGAGTTCCATTATAACATCACTCCTCCGGCGTTATTCTGCGCCACCGACGGCAACCCGCGGTTCCCCATCCGCTCCATTTCCCGCGCAAACTGCCGTGGATTGGAAACGTTCGGCAAAACAACCGAACCTACATTGACTGTACTATTGCGGCTGTTGTCGTTGGTTGCGGCGTTGTTTATCCTTGTTTGCGTTAAGCTCGGCTGATAGTTGGGGGCATCATGACTCATACCTATGCGGGCACCTTCCATAATTCCCTCACCGGAAACAAACCCGGCAAGAGCGCCACCTAGAGCTTGAGATCCGTCCTGAGCCTTAGCAAATAACGAAAGGAGCCACTTCGGAAACGTTAAAATCTCGTTTATTCCGTCGATGAAATAAGGAAACCAGCTGTTAAAATTGTCCGCCAGCCACTTTATGCCATTACCGATTGCCCGGAAGCCTTCGCCGACAACTTCCAAAGCATCTTTCAGCCGCGGGCTTTCCGACAGATAATCCTTAAAAGCCTGACTGACCTTATCCCAGTTTTGCCACAGGAGATAAGCCGCACCGGCGGCGGCCGTAATACCCACCATTGAAAACGAGAAAACCGAACCGAACAAAAAGCCTGCGGTTTTTAAGGCCGGCGAAAGCAGCGTTACCGCCCCCAAAATGCCAACAATGCCGGTTTTAACCTCTGGTGAAAGAAAGGCGACACGCTCCATCCCGGCGCTGATTTTATCCAAAACCGGCGCCAGCTTTTCCAAAACCGGATAAGAAACCGCTTTTAACGCCTGCCTGATGGTAGAAAGAGAGATTTCCATACTCCTGAGGGACTGCGTTGCTTTCTCCGTCAAAACGCCGAACTCCTGCGCTTTTTTGTTGGTTTCTGCGTATTCGGCGTCCGTCAGTTTCAACATCCGCATAAACGGCAGGTTATCAATGCCCAGCATATTCAGGAGTTCTTTTTGTCCATTACGTCCCGGATCTTTACTCAAACGTGAGTATTCCCGACGTATAGCTTCTATCGCTCCCTGATAATCTTTTTTGAAGAGATTTTGGCGAATAACCGCAGAAAGTTCACGAAATGGTCCGCTAGAGTGAAAACTAAGTTGATTAGCTGCCTGTTGCAAACTGTTTACAGTATTCAAAGCATCGTCCGTACTGCCGCCCAAAAGCGAAAAAGCATTGGTAAAAGCGCTTACCTTTTCAACCGGCAAATTCCAGCTCTCGGCCAGATTTTGTATTTTTAACGCCTCGTCATAAACATTGGTCAAACCTTTTATGCCGACGCCGCCCAGAGCCAGCCCGCCCAGCTTGGCAATAAAATTGTTCTGTATCTTGTCCGCGGTTTTGGCAAAAGCCCCCTGCAACCCGTCAAGCTGTTTTTTGGCGTCCCCGGTGTTCAGCCAAAAGTTGATTACGGCATCAGAAAACATACTCATTTTATTTTTCCATTAAAAAAGCCCCCGAGCGGGGGCTTTGAACTTTATTTATACTTTTTTATGTTTTTCATTTGTTCTTTATATTTTCTTTGCAAGGAACGGCTATTTTGAACAGACGACATAATTTTTAACCACAAATCATTTGACATAACACCACATTCTGACGCTTTGCTAATATCGCCCTCAGAAAGCAATCTAATATTTTTTATATTGATATAGGAACGATGGTAAAGGGATTTAAAATGTATTGGTTCTATGTATACTACATCAGATAACTCATGACTATAAGGGCGTTTTTCATCACAAGAGTTAACCAAATACCACAAATTATATTCATGAGAAATACAGATTGCATATTTGTTTTTTACGGGGAATGAAACACTACAGTCTGGAATAAAATATAAACATCCATCTTTTAAAGACATTTTATATAACCATAAATTTTCCGTTTTCAACCAAATCGCAAATTATATCATCATGATACGGATTATCAACATCAACTAACAAGCTATAATCTAATGCACCGCTCATACTTGCCTTTATCCATGCCGTTTCTTTATGCGTAAGCTCTTTTAATTCTTCAAATGTCTTATCTTTGCAAAGATCTAAAGCTTCATTTAAGCATTCTATATCTGTTTCAGAAAATTCTTTTAATTCAGGACTACGCTTTACAGTTATTTTTTTTATTTTTCCTGATGTTGAAAATGCTTGTTCTGCTTTTTGACGGAAACCTTCCGGCAAAAAACTGCTGAAAGTGATTACATCTCTAACAAAAGAAGGAACTGGTCCATTTTCCATTTTTATATATATATCACCTAAAACAGGGCGCGCATAACGATTCAGATGTAACTTATCTGCATAAAACATCGTTTTTACGGTATGATATATATCAATACCGGGTTTCTTAGACGCTATATATACTATAGCTTCAAGAACTTTTTCCTGATTAACTGTAAAGGATATTCCCATATAAAAACCTCTTTTTTATGTATATTATACATAAAAAACAAAAAAAATCAACCAAATGTTAATAAAGTGTTAACAACCTTTCATATAAAAAATATACATATTTTTCACAAAAATCAAGAAACTTCTTCAATCTCTGGTTCTAGACCTTCGGATATATCCAAAGAGGCCAGCAAAACATCACTGTCGGTTAGCTCCCATTTTTCCAATATACCGGACAGTTTTTGTTTTTTTTCATCCGTATCACAACCAGCAAAAACAGCTCGAATAAATTGCTCTTCCGTGTGAAAAGAATCCTGTTCTCTTGCGTGAACCTCTTGAAGTTGCTTCTTTAATTTCTCGCTTATCATTCAATCAATTTCCTTTTTAAAAAGTGGAACGTATTCATTATAGTCCTCTATTAAAACAGTATAAAGATAATTATCCGCTTCCCAAGTAATAATTGACCCTATTTTTTCTTGATGATTAGATACATATTCGTTCAAAGAATGATGTAAAAGGCCATACTCTTGTTTTGAAAGATTTATCCCCTGACGGGGTATTTTTTTAATTTTACCTTTTTTGACAACTTTTGCAACTTCTTTCTTGCTCGCTTTGCCGCCTCCGGTTGAAGAAAACTTGCCTTCTTCATCACGCGGGTGGTTTTCCTCTTTCCATTCGTTGAATGTGGCAAAGCACGTGTCAATTTTGATCAGACACGCGGCCGTGTTGATGGAAATGACAATCATTTTGCTTTATCCTTTGCCCGGTTACAGGCTACAATTTCGTTTTGTGCGCGGACATAAGCGGCCAGATTGGCAAGATACAGGTCGCCTAAGTCCATCTGTTTTAACTCGGTTATTGAAACTTCCGGTTTTAAGATATTCCCTATGCAATTTGAGAATCCGAAATCGGAAAAGCCGACTTCTTTTCGAGAATGGCGAGAAACGGCCGGAAGACTTCGGATTCTTTCATAAAAACCTTTTGATGCTCCAAAATGGCAAGCCCCAATTCAATAACCGCCAACGGATTTTGGAAATAAGTGTTGACTTTTTCCAGACTCATCGTGTCAACAGCGGTTTGCCCGCTCGCATCCAAAAGCGTCGCCAACGGAAGCAGATCTGTCAAAAAAGGTTTGATTGATTTATCTTTGGAACTGACATAGCGGTCGACAAAATCAATACCGTCAAGCGCGTCAAAAAGGCGGACGGAAAACGTCAGCTTTTGCTCGTCCAAATCTTTGATAGTTATTTTTTTTATTGTTTCCATTGAAAACTCCGACAAAAAAAGCCCCGCCGACGATTGCCGGCAGAGCTTGATTGTAAAAAATATTTTGTTAACTCAGAAAGGAGTTAAAACACTTAAGCCGGCATAATCACACGATCAAAGAAGGTGAACTGATAGGTTTTGTCCTGCTGACCGTCGTCCAAATTGGCGTTGTCGCCGCCGTCCACCTCGGTGATGGTGCCGCCGGTATAGACCGTTTTGGTTCCGGTGGTGTTGTTGGTTACCGTCATAACTACCGTATAATCGGACAAATCCTTGCCGTACTTGGGAGTTGTCAAATTGATCAGGTTGTCAAGCGCCAACCTTGAGTTTGACGTCGGCAGCAGAGATATGGTGCAAACATACATCACCGCTTTTTGATTGACGACGCCTTTGGCATCCGCTCCCAGACGGGCAACTGCCGGCTGTGGGCGTTCCCACTGTACGCCTTCCGCACCGAACCCCTCAAGTTTAATATAAGGAACCAGAGGCAGCGCGGTTAACGTATAAGTTAAGTTCTTAAAACCGACTTTGTTGGTTGAAATATCTGTCATGTTCTTACGCTCCGTAAATTCTGTTGGTAATCACCACTTTATTAACCACCCCGCCGCAGAGATAGCAGACCAAAATACGAACCCTGCGTGCGGCAATGTCTTCCGCTGTCAGTTCCTGAATCTGGTAATAATAACCGTTGTCCGCAACGGAATCTGCCGCCGCCGAATTGCCGGTTGCCGTAACAATGCTGTTGCGGTCGGTATCGCTCAACGTCCCGTTATAGGCAATAGCCCCGTTTGTCTGCCCCTGCTCAAAAGACGGCGCAATGATCGAGGCCATGAAGTCGCGGGCATCCGTTCCCTGCAGTTTAAGCTTTTCAAGACTGATAAAGCCGTTCATGATACGGGTTTGCAGGTCGTTTTCAAGCCAGCTTTCATTGACCTGTACGTCTTCCGTGCCGAAGCTGCCCTGCATCAAACCCATGCCGTAAAGAACCTGTTCTTGCTCGCCAAAGCCAACCGAATAGACATAGGAAATGCAAAGGCTGTCCAGTTCTTCGGCAAGGCTCATATTGGTTTTGCCCTGCTGATAATCTACAACGGTGCCAAGCGTGGTAATCGGCGTATAACCGGTTGCCGGCTGGAAATTGAAGTTGATCGCCCCGTTTGCCACATTAAAATCAATCGCGGCGCAAATGGCGCAGTCAAGCGCGTGTACAAGCTCATTGTTAGGATCGTAACAAACAACATAGCCGGTATAGGACAACGCCGAAAGAGAAGATTGCAGCGCTTTGGACGTTTCCAGATCGGAAATGTTGAAAACAAGACGGTTCAGCGTATAAATCGTCTGTTCTCCGCCCAAGACGCCCTGCAGCCACGCAACCGCGGCGGTGATACTGTCTTCGTCCAGTTCCTCGTTGGTGGTAATGGAAAAAGCCCCGCTGTTGGCCTGAAGCATACGGTCGCAAAATTCGGCGTAGGTTTCAGCATTGGCTCCTTGCGACAATACCGCATCGGAAAGCCCCAGCATCGCGCTGACGTCCGTGCCGGTTGTTCCGGCCGTTACCGTTCCGACGCTCGACTGTTGTCCGGTTGAACCGGAATTGATAACAAAGGCATTGACCGTTGTGTTGTAGTCAACAGTTGCCGCCGTATAGGCCTCGCCGCCGCCGGAATTGGTCCGAATAGCGGTCTGAATGACAGTAGCGGCATCAGAATAGCTGGTGATTGAACTGAAATCGACAACTACCTCAAACTGCTGATTGTCAAGTGTAATACCGAAAGAGCCGTTGCTGACGACCTGATGAATGTGCTCTATGCAGGCTATGCCAATCCTATCAGCATCAGCGTT
>ERZ773136.2264-NODE-2264-length-16578-cov-7.871028_pt1 | contig 16578 bp, 18 predicted proteins | sample MGYA00580855_ERZ773136 | MGnify/ENA primary metagenome ERZ773136 (study PRJEB29015, sample SAMEA2737860) | human gut metagenome | biome: human gut; feature: human-associated habitat; material: faeces | place: China | collected 2012 ... | reverse complement strand
CCTTCAACCGCTTGCGGATTTCCGATACTCTACGCGCCGCGTATGTCGGAGTCTGTCTCAAAAGGTCCAATTTTCCTAGGAGTATCAATGGTTTCTTGCTTCGCAGGTGCAACACAGGTGCAACATCATACCGCCACATATAGCGTCCGCTGTAACATCACAGCGCAAAATAGCCCAACTCATTCGGCCGAACTGAACAAAAAAACACCCGATACGGTTCATCGCCGTACCGGGTGTTTGCGTTCTCAGCGCCAGGGGCCTTTCTTCTTAGTGGTCGGATACTTGCTGCGCAGCATGAAGTCCTTCTGCTCCGGGGTCAGATCAAAGCCGTCGATGATCTCGATGGCGTCGGCCATCTTCGTCCCGCTCTTTGTCTTTCCGGTCTTCGGGTCAATCACGCCCTCCGCCTCGTCCACTGCGTCCTTCGCGGTGAGATATTGCGACAGGGTCATACCGGTCTGCAAGGCGGCGCTGTACTTCTCGTACTTGCGGATTATGTTAGAATTGGGCCGCCTGATTGAACAGGCAGAAAGGAAGTGTCGTTCTTTGAAAGCACTTTTGAGTACGCCCGTGCATTTCGGTGTTGCCGCCGATCACCATTCGGCGGGTGGCGCCGCTTCGTGAACTGAGGGCTGCGGCCGATTTGGCCAAAAAGGGATCCGCAACCCGGAAAGTCACGATGGATTGTCCGGCATGGGCCCGTAACCATGCCCCCGCTCCGATCACCATTCGTGAACGGGGAGCAAAACAATGCGAACAAAAGCGGCAGACGCTCTATCGGTACGGGCCGGTAGGGCGTTTGAATTGTTGGCGGCCCAACCCTTACATAATCCGCTGGCTTGCGTTGTCAAATTTTGATATTTTTGGTATACTGCTCAGAGTTTTTACAGAAAGGTGTTGTTTCGTATGCGCAACATAACGCTCCCCCGACAAACCGCTCAATTTCTTCAAATGTTACGAGAGGTACAGATCAGTCAAAATCGAGTGGTTCAGTTTGACGGCTTCTTTGTTTTTAGCACCGAGCGGGCTGGAGCCCAGCCGGTGGTATGCAAGAGCGCGGAGGGCTGTCAAAACGCAATCACGTCGATGCTTGAAAATTTACGCTCGCTGGGGTATATAACCTTCCTCGACCTGTGCGGTGAGCGTCTTCAGTTGACCGACATTGGCTGGAACTATGGTGAGCTCTCTCGCCGTGAGGGGTGGAGGCTGTTCGCCCAATCGTTTGTCGCGCCACTTCTTGTTTCGATTGTCGGCACACTCTTGACACAGTGGCTCATCGCAAGATAGTCCTTATAATCTGTGGATGAGATACAAAGTCAGGGCCGTCCCGAACGCACTTGTCAAAAGGCTCATCGCCCACTGAAATGCCGAACGTTCGAGCAGCCGCTTACGTTCCGGAGCTTCTTTGCTCTCGTTACGCCGCGTGTTCACGCGCTTGTCCTCGATGTTCATAAGGTTTTTCGACCCTCCCTCCTTCCTCCCCGCAGTTATCAAACACGAATACGACATACCGTAATCTTTCCGTTCTTTGTTGACGCCGTGCACCATACGTGCTCAGTCAGGTAAAAAAAAGATCCTGAATCGAAACGCCAAAGAACTTGGCGAGACGAATCTTCACCTCATCGCGGGGAGTTCGTTCATCGCGTTCGTACATGGCGTAGGATGACTTCGTTACCCCAACAGCTTCGGCCACATCATTCTGCGTCCAAGTCCCGCGCAATTCGCGCAGCTTATTTCCTGTGCTCACTATTGTATTCCCTCCTTCCCTTGAATGAACACTATTTGTGCTCGTTGGCCTAATTATACACGATTAGTGCTCATTGTCAAGTCCTTTTGTGCACGAATCGTGTATTTTTTGCTCTGTACTAAATGTGCACTTCTCGGCTTGACATCGTGCACATTATGTGTATAATTATATCGTACCTATTAAAGGAGGGAGCGAAATGTCAAAATTCTCTGAACGTTTTAAGTTGCTCCGCAAAGAACGCGGGCTTTCTCAGGCCGCGCTTGCGACCGAGCTCGGCTTTACGAAGAGCAGTGTAAACATGTATGAGCGTGGTGATCGTGAACCGGGGCTTGAGTCTCTCGAGACGATCGCGGATTTCTTTAATGTGGACATGGATTACCTTCTCGGGAAGTCTGATGTGCAGAACCGTTTCCTGTACACCCCTGCGTCGGATGCAGAATCCGTCGCGCTCCCCGACAACATCCTGCCGATGCCCGTGACCTATACGGTACCGCTTCTCGGGACGATTGCCTGCGGCGAGCCGATCCTTGCGGCGGAGAACATAGAAGATAACGTCGAGGTTCCGGAGCATATCCATGCTGACTTCGCGCTGCGCTGCAAGGGCGACAGCATGATAAACGCCCGCATCCATGACGGGGATATCGTCTACATACGCCAGCAGCCCGCCGTGAACAACGGAGAGATCGCCGCCGTGCTGATCGGGGACGAGGCGACGCTCAAGCGCGTGTACGTGTATGAGGATCACGTCGTGCTCCAGCCGGAGAACCCAGCCTATGAACCGCTCGTGTACTTCAAGGACGCGATGCAGACCGTTCGCATTTTGGGCAAGGCCGTTGGCTTCACGAGTCTGCTGCCGTAAATAAAAAAAACACCCTCCACCGTCTCGCACACGGTGGGGGATGCAACATATTAAGGGGGATGACATGAGAACGTATCAGAGAAATTCGAAGCCGCAACCGAACCGCGAAACTGACAGCTCAGAAAGCCGGTCAAATCGCCCGGGATGGCTCGATAAGATTGGGCCCTTCATGGGGCTTCTGTTTGTGGCCGTCGCTTTTGTCGCATATGAGCAGCCGGAGCTTTTAACAACTGGGCAAATCTCAACGTTCTTCGGCTATGTTCTTTGCGCGCTGTTTATGGTTGGGCTGATTTTCGGCATCGGGTATGCAAGCGGCATCACTGCTACAGACTATTCAGCAGGCGGAAAAGAACCAACCGCTTGGGTCGCCGTCGTCCGATGCCTCATCATTACTGCGGTATTTGTGTTCATTCTATATAAGCTGTCATAGTGAGCAAAGGAGGTGACGTGCTTGAACAATGATTTTTTCGACCGTACCCCGGCCGAGAAATGGGAGCTGATCAAGGAGACATTCTGGCGTATCTTCGCGCCGCGCGCCTACGCAAATCTCTACAGCCATTATCAGGCTCTGCGCAACAGCATTGACGAATTGGAAGAGGAGGCGCGCTGCGATGTGGTTGACGCCGAGAATGAAGTCCGCCGCCTGCAACGCGAGAATCGTGAATTGCAGCAGCGAATCGACGAATTGACCGCGCAGCTTCAGGCCTTGAAAGAATAAAAAAAGAGCCGCACCCGTCTCGCACACGGATGCGGCCCAGCCGATTGAATACAAAGGAGATCACACACACTCGCATTGGCTCCAATAGGCGTCTTCATTGTATCAGTTCGGCCGAGCTTTTACAAGGAGGATTTTTCAAATGTCAAAACTCTACACCAAAACCATCACAACACCAACCGGAAAACGGAAGTACATCCGCGCGGCAACAAAGGAGGAATTGGAGCGAAAATATCAGCAGGCGAAGCTCGAGATCGGCGCGGGCGTAGACATCACTGACGCCACGACTTTCGGCGAGTTCGCCCAGCTTTGGTTTAACACCTATAAGCGGCCGAACCTGCGCGAGAACAGTAAGGCGGACTGTCTCTACATCCTGAACAATCATATCCTGCCGCCTCTCTCGGCCATGCGTATGCGCGACATCAAGCCCGTGCATATCCGTGGGGTCATGTCAAACCTCGCCGGGTACAGCCGCTCTGTGCAAGGAAAAGCCGTGCAGATCCTGCGTTCGATCTTCAACGCCGCCGTAGAGAATCACCTCATCATGCGCTCTCCGGTCTCATCAGCACTGAAGGCTGGCGGCGAAACTGCGAAAGAAAAAGTACCCCTCACGCCCGAGCAATCTCAGCGCCTGCTTGACGCGACCGCCGGTACGCGCGCGTATCCGGCCGTGGCAATCATGCTCGGCGCTGGTCTTCGAAAGGAAGAGGCCATCGGTTTGATGTGGGCAGATATCGATCTGGAAAGTGGGTACATCCACGTCCGTCATGCGAAAACATTCTGCCATGGCCGGGGGCAGGTCACGGATCAGCTCAAAAGCAAAGCTGCCTATCGTAATATCCCGCTCCCTGTTTGGCTGACGCAGATTCTTTCGGACGAGCGCGCGAAATCAAAGTCGCCTTTCGTGCTGGCTATGCGCAACGGAGAATCTCTGAGCGCATCAGCCTACGACCGGCTCTGGGGCATTATCAAAACCCGCACAACAACTGACCCGAGCTTACTCGGCAAGCCTACGTCGCCCAGACATCCCAACACGGTTTATACTCTGGACTTCCACGTGCACGCACATCTGCTGCGCCACACCTGCATTACGCGCTGGCTCGAGGCCGGGTTTGATCTGAAAGAGGTGCAGTATCTCGCCGGGCATTCGACCCCGGACATGACCTTGCGGGTCTACGCCCACTACGACCAGCGCGTCCGGCTGGAGAACACCGCCTCTAAAATCCGAGCGAGTACGAACCTATCCGCCGCCGACGCCAAGGTGCAACAGTTTTCACCGTCGCCGGTTGCACCTTGATTCTACCAATCCCGCAAAACCCTGAGGCCGGTGCATTTCCGAACCGAGGGAGGTTAGTTTTTGGTGCAACACCACAGGGCATTTTATAGCCGAAAACAGCCTAAATTGCGCCTAATTTTTTACAGCGCTGGAGCGAAGGAAAAACCCTGTAGCCATTGAAACTACAGGGTTTTTTGTGGTACGCCCGAGCGGATTCGAACCGCTGGCCTACAGAGTCGGAGTCTGTCACTCTATCCAGCTGAGCTACGGGCGCATATTCAGCAGGAGATATTATAGCAAAGTCCGGGCAAAATGTAAAGCAGGATTTTCTGTTCCCATTTGGCGGCGGATATGCTATACTGATCGCAAGAAACCTGTATCGGAAGGACACACCCTCTATGAACCATAAACGTCTGCATACCCGCCTGCTCGCGCTACTGCTGTGCTGCGCGCTCGTGCTGCCGCTGAGCGCCTGCGGCGAGGGAAAAAGCACCACACAGCAGATCTTCGCCATGGACACCGTCATGGACCTGACCGCCTACGGCAAGAAAGCAGACGACGGCATCAGTGCCGCCATCAGCATCATCAACAGTATGGACACGCTGCTCGACCCGGAAAACGAGCGCAGCAAGACCTACGAGATCAACCATGCCATGGGCAGCTCCGTCGTCGTCAACGAGCAGATCGCCAAAATGCTGCGCACGGCGCAGACCGTGTACGAGCGCTCGGACGGTGCGCTCGACCTGACGACCTACCCCCTGAGCAAGCTCTGGGGCTTCATCGACCAGAACTACCGCGTCCCGTCGGACGCGGAGATCGAGCGTCTGCTCCCATGCGTGGACATGAGCAAGGTGCAGCTCGCCGCCACAGACGACAGTGCGAATTATCTCGTGACCATGCCGGCAGACATGTCGCTGAGCTTCGGTGCCGTGGCCAAGGGCTGCGCATCGGACTATGCCATTCAGGCCATGCGCGCCGCCGGTGTCACGAGCGGTGTAGTGTCCCTCGGCGGCAACGTGCAGACGCTCGGCAAAAAGCCGGACGGCAGCGACTGGAACATCGCCGTGCAGGACCCGAACGATACCGGCAGCTATCTCGGCTACCTCACCGTGGGCGAGACGGCCGTCATCACCTCCGGCAGCTACCAGCGCTTTTTCACCGAGGGTGGGCAGAAATACCACCACATCCTCTCCCCCAAGACCGGGCGGCCGGTGAATAACGGCCTGCTGTCCGTGACGATCGTGTGCGAGGACGGCACGCTGGCCGACTGCCTGTCGACCGCGATGTTCGTGCTCGGACCGCAGGCGGCGCTCAACTACTGGCGCACCTACGGCGGGTTTGAGATGGTGCTCGTCAAGTCCGACGGCCACGTGGTGCTCACCAACGGCCTGTACGGAAAATTCACCCCCAACGGCGACAACTATGTCGTCCAGTATGAGAGCTGAGAAACATGAAACTGCAAGATCGGGAATTTTTCCGGCGCGACGTGCTCTGCGTCGCGCCGGACTTGGTTGGGCGCATCCTGGTGCGCCGGCTGCCGGACGGCACGCTGCTGCGTGCGCGCATTACGGAGACGGAGGCCTACCGCGGCGCGCAGGACACCGCCTGTCACGCCTGCCACGGCCGGACAAAGCGCACGGAGGTGCTCTATCACGACGGCGGCACGATCTACGTCTACCTCTGCTACGGCATGCACTGGATGCTCAATATCGTGACCGGGTACGTGGACGAGCCGCAGGCCGTGCTCATCCGCGCGTGCGCGGACGGCGCCAATGGCCCCGGCAAGCTGACCAAGCGCCTGCAGATCGACAAAGCGTTCAACGACGGTGACATCACGGCCTGTCCGGAGCTCTGGATCGAGGACGACGGGCTGCGCTTCGCGCTCGAAACCGACACCCGCGTCGGCATCGGCTATGCCGCGCCCGAGGACCAGGCGCGGCTCTGGCGCTGGAAATGCGGCGCACAGGAGGGATGCACATGACCTACACACCGGATACCCCGCTCGAAGCGCTGGCCGGCATCGGGCCGAAGAAAGCGCAGGCATTCCAAAAGCTCGGCGTGGCGACGCTGCGCGACCTGGCGGGCCTGTACCCCCGGCGGTACGAGGACCGGACGCAGTTTCGCACGATCGCGGACGCGCAGCCCGGCGAGGCCGTGTGCATCCGCGCCGCGGTCGCGGCCGAGCCGCGCGCACAGTATGTCCGCAGCGGGCTCACGCTGGTCAAGGTGCGCATCGTGGACGACACCGGCGCGCTGGACGCGACCTACTTCAACCAGCCCTACCGTAAGAATAGTCTGCACGCGGGCGAAACGTACATCTTCTACGGCAAGGTGGAGGCCAACGGCTTTCGCAAAACGATGACAAATCCCGTCTGCGAGCAGGCAGCACGCTGCGGCAGCGTGACCAACTGCTTTTACCCCGTTTACCCGCTGACGACCGGCGTGACGCAAAATGACATCCGCAAGGCCATGACGCCCGCGCTGCACGCCTGCATCGGGCAGATGCAGGACGTGATCCCGGCGGACATCGCGCGCGCCTACCGGCTCGCGCAGCAGGACTATGCCCTGCAGAATATTCACCAACCGGCCGACGCACAGGCGCTCGACACGGCGCGCAAGCGGCTGGTGTTCGAGGAGCTGTTCGTGCTCTCGACCGCCATGGCGCGCATCCGCTCGCAGCGGCGTGCTGAAGGCGGCATCCGTATGCAAAATGCTGATCTCGAGACATTTTACCGCACGCTCCCCTTCTCGCCCACCGGGGCGCAGCGGCGCGCCGTTGCTGACGCCGTGCAGGACATGACCTCCGGCGTGCCGATGAGCCGCCTCGTGCAGGGCGACGTCGGCTCCGGCAAGACGCTCGTCGCCGCGGCGTGCATCTGGTTTGCGCACGAAAACGACTGTCAGAGTGCTTTCATGGCGCCGACCGAGATCCTCACCGAGCAGCACGAGCACACGCTGCGCACGCTGCTCGAGCCGTTCGGCATCCGCGTCGGCCGCTTAACGGGCGCAATGACCGCGCGGCAAAAGCGCGAGGTGAAAGAAGCGCTCGCCGGCGGCCTGCTCGATGTCGTCGTCGGCACGCACGCGCTCATCAGCGACTCGGTGACGTTTTTCCGCCTCGGCCTCGTCATCACGGACGAGCAGCACCGCTTCGGCGTCGAGCAGCGCGCCGCGCTTGTACGCAAGGGTGAGCAGCCGCACACGCTCGTCATGAGCGCGACACCCATCCCGCGCACGCTGGCGCTGCTGGTGTACGGTGATCTGGACGTGTCGATCATCGACGAGCTGCCGCCCGGCCGCCAGCCGGTGCAGACCGTGTGCGTGGACGAGCGTTACCGCGCGCGGCTCAACGCCTTCATCGACAAGCTCATCGGCGAGGGGCGGCAAGTGTTCGTCGTCTGCCCGAAGGTGGAGGAGACGGACGACGTCCCGTCCGATCTCAAGTCCGCTGAGGAGCACGCACAGGCCCTGCAGCGGACGTTCCCGCAGCACCGCGTGGCCTGCATCCACGGCCGCATGAAGGCCAGGGACAAAGATGCGTGCATGGCCGCCTTCGCCGCCGGGGAGACGGACATCCTCGTCTCAACGACAGTCATCGAGGTCGGCGTGGACGTGCCGAACGCGGCGCTCATGATCATCGAAAACGCCGAACGTTTCGGTCTGGCTCAGCTACACCAGCTCAGAGGGCGTGTAGGTCGTGGCGCCGAACAATCGTATTGTATCTTGATGACATCTTATAAAATCAACCAAGACACCCAAAAAAGGCTCGAAATCATGGCAGAAACCAATGACGGGTTTCGCATTGCCGAAGCCGACATGCAAATGAGGGGACCGGGGGATATGGAAGGGACTCAGCAAAGTGGAATTGCATTCAATTTACAAATCGCCAACTTGGCAAAAGATGCACAAATATTGCAAGTAGCTCGCGATGAAGCAGGTAAACTGCTAGATTCCGATGAATTGTTAGAACGACCCGAAAACCAAATCGTACGAAAAGAACTAAACCGCATTTTCGAAAAACAAAAAAACTGGGGATTAATCAGTTAAATAAAGAGTTTTTACTATTTTATGTTGTAAAACATATTTACACATAAAGACATATAAATCAATGTTTTATACGAAAAAGCACAAACAAATCGGCTTACTGGATACCTAAATTTTGTTAACCAACCAGAACACATTCCTCCAAAATTCATTATCTTTGAAAAGTGTGTGCAAAAATATACGCATCTTTCTTTGGTGGGCTTAATAAAAAGGCTACTTCGACTATTTATTTTAGGACGCGGCTTATGCCAGAATTAGATAAATAAAATGTATTTCGGAAAAACAAAACATTACATTCTACCTCTCCTGCTTGCATTCTCGCTAGGTAACTTAAATGCCCAGCACAATAGGAATCTCTCCACTCACCTACACTCCAAACAACACCAAGACCTCATCGCAGGGCAACAAAACATACACAAAGAAATAAACTTGGTCGATTCCATCGCCCTACTCGAAATGCTCGAAGAAGAGGAAGAGGAGTTTCCCGGTATTGATATTTATGGAGAAAATTGGGATCAAACATGGGTAAACCCATACAAAGTCCCAATAGACAAATTGCCCGAATCCGCTACTATCGACGTCTCGGAATATTGTATGCCCATCATTGGTCATATTACATCGAACTACGGTTGGCGACGCAGACGCATGCACAGAGGAGTGGATTTGTCGCTTCATATCGGAGATACAGTACGTGCGGCCTTCTCCGGGAAAGTGAGATTAACACGATATGAACGCAGAGGATATGGATACTACGTAATCATTCGTCACAGCAACGGCCTCGAAACCATATACGGCCATCTCTCCAAATTCTTGGTTAAGCCCGATCAAATCGTAAAAGTGGGAGAACCCATTGCTTTGGGAGGTAACACGGGACGCTCCACGGGCCCTCATTTGCACTTCGAAACGCGCTATTTGGGAATGGACATCAATCCCAATAAGATTTTCGACTTTGTAAATCAAGTGCCTCATACCGACCAATATACTTTCAATCCGAAAGAATTAGCCAGCAGCTTGGGATACGGCAGATACAAGGGCAGTAACAACGGAGCGAAATACGTATCCTATCGAGTTAGAAAAGGAGATTCACTATCAAGGATAGCCAATAAATACGGTGTCTCGATCAGTCATCTGTGCAAGCTCAACGGGATTAAGCGAAACGGAGTATTGCGCGAAGGCAAAATCTTACGAATAAAATAAAATACAAAAAGAAATAATTTCATTTCCACTAAAACAAATTGCTTCTTTCTATAAAAGGCATTAACCGAAGGGTTAATGCCTTTTTTAATACATTCGACTCGGCTGCCGAGGGCTTTGCCAGAAATTTCGATTCAGTAGAAAATTCGTGGGGCAGGCTTGAATCTTAGCGACGAATCTCTTATCTACAACCACATTCCAATCTTTTCGGAGAGTGGTTAAAAAGTAGCTGAATAGATTTTCGATAAAATTCAGCCTCCCCCTCTGTTCATCACAGATAAGATAGGGAGAGTACCCGCAAAGCGAGAAGTATAAAATCTATCCTTATGCCAAAACAAGAAATACCACTTTTAAACCTCTCCCTCTGTGTTTCCGTAAGGGAATATAGGGGGAGTGCCCGCAGGGCGAGGGGGTTAAATTCTACAATCAAAAAATCCTATACCCCAAAAACGATGACAGCCTTTTCAATCTCTGCGCAAAAATTACCGTTCCTTCGGCAGCCCCTCTACATCGCAGCAAGAAAAGTGCAAAGAACCGATAACTCCAAAAATATAAATATCTCCCTCTTTTTTCTAAAAAAGTTCGATCATGCCATAAACAACAGACATACCGGTTCTACATTTGCCTGAAAAAACAGACGTATGGAAACACAAGAACAGATTCTGAAAGAACAACGATTGAGAATAGAAGTGTTGAGACATCAACTCCTATTACGTTATTACGAACTGCTGCTCTCGTTAGACGTACTGGCACAAGCTGCGGAAGTAAAAACTTTGATGGGCTACATCAACACCCTCGAACGATATGCCAAGCGATTCGAGAATAAGCCCTCGAAGAAAGAAGCCGAGAAGAAAGGACGGAAAAATACGGCCGACGAGACGACTGCCGATGATATCCACCCCGAAACCTCTATCTCTCTATCCGAACACGCAAAGGAACTCTTCGATATGATGGCTCTTGACGACAACCTGCCATCGGAAGAAAACGAATTGCCTGCTGACATCGACGACTTCCTAAAAGCCGGATATGCCCGTTTTCTCAAACAGCACAAACTACGAGCCCATAAAAATACGCCACATATCGAAGACAACCCGTCCCGATAAATTTAAAACAGCTTCTAAGAAAAATCCTTATCCAAAGATTTATACGATTTTACCGGGCTCAACAAAAAATTTAAATATGGCGTCCTAAAAACATATTTATTTAAATATCTTTGTAATACAATTAATCCACAGAGAACAATTCGACCCATTATGAATTTAAACGAGATAATAGCAAATATTGTTATACCGGCAGCAATAGCAGGAATATTGACACCCATTATAATGAAAGGAATCCTAAAAACATCATGGGGACAGAAAATATTCAAACATAAAGACAATGCATCAGAACCGTAAAATAAAAAAACGGCGCGGACTTGCAACTATTTACCGAACAAGGCACGATATTTATACAGCAAATCGCTGTACTGCGACAAATGTCTGATGGGTAATAGCGATACCGGAGAGTAGCGGTCGACATGAATACGATAATAATCGCCATATCCGTTTTGCAACGCCTTGTCGAGATAAGAAATCGACTTGTCGACATCAAAACCGGCGTACATACAAGCTAAATAAAAATAATCGATATTACGAACCGACCCGGAAGCCAAAAGCGAACGCTCCCACTCCTCGGCCTGTTTTTTCAAATGAAGTTTCGCAAATGCGATTCCTTTCAAATTATCGCCATAAGCGGCAGACGTACCGTCCAAGCTAAGTACTTTGCGGTAATCCGCCTCAGCAGCTATACGATTTTCCATACCATATTCTTGCGTATAAGCCCGTGCCAAATAAGAATACGGTTCATCGGGAGCTGCGACGACAGCCTCGTTATAACAACTTATCGCCTGCCCGAAGTCGCCTTCGTCATAGGCTATCATTCCCCTTTCCAGACAAATCGCCACATTCGACGGGTCATATACCGCCGCTTGCCGAACAGCTTGTTCGGCGGCAACAAGATTGCCGTCTCCCCTCTCGATTTCAGACAACAATCGATAATATTCGGCATTCTGCGAATCTTTCTCTATCGCTCTTTTTATATCGGCTCTCGCTTCGTCGAATCGGGTCAACCTCGACAGACAAAAGGCCCGGTTATAATAGACCGTATGAAAATTGAAAAAGTTCTCCTCCACGATCGTATTCCAATCACGCAAAGAAGATGCATAATCATAATGGTCTTTATAAATGGTGGCACGCACATAATAAAGCATACCCTGCCGGGGAGAACGTTCGATATTCCGATTCAACCCTTCGATAACGCCGTTATACGACTCGTTACTATAAGCGACCAGCTTTTGTATCGCTCCCGAATGCCCGTCATCGAGCGAGACGGCATAGACCAAATCATCGACTGCTTCGGGCATCATGTCCATCTCCTTATAAATCTCGCTGCGCTCCAAATAAATCTTCGGATCTTTGGGCGAGAGATTGACAGCCTGAGCTAATAAATCTTTCGCTCTCACAGGCTGACCGGTATGAGCCTCGACTCGCGCCAATCCCATAAATGCGCTTTGACTGCGAGTATCCATGCGCAACAAATGGTTATAGTCGATTTTAGCCATATCGTATTGTCCCAACCGGCACAGCAGATCTCCCCGGTCTTTCAGAGCCAACCGATGGTTAGGGACTAATCGTAAAGCACTGTTCAAATCGGTCAAAGCAGACTTGGTCTCTCCCCTTTCCGACAGAATCTTGGCTCTCAACAAATAAGCCTGTGCCAAATCGTCCTTCTCTTTTCGAGGAAAATATTTAATCGCATTGTCGATATCCGACAAAGCCTTTTTCATATCCCCCTGTCCGAAATAAGCCATAGCCCGGCTATAATACGTTCTGTAATCCTGTGGATTGGCAGCCAATTCCTCGGCATATACCTCCATCATGGCTTTCACCAAATCATCGTTTTCCGTCGCATGAAGAGCAAACGACGACGTGAAAAAACAAAATAAGATACCCCCTATAAAACACCTGAGTCGAGAAACCATTGTCAAACAGCTTTTATATGTTACTTATCTTTACTACCCAAAGACATTACAGCCTGCCGAATGCACACTAACCTTGTCAGCAAGCCTTCCAAAAGATCCAACGGCAACATATTGGCTCCGTCCGATTTAGCTTTACACGGTTCGGGGTGAGTCTCCATAAACAACCCATCGACACCCACAGCGATACCTGCCCGGGCGATAGTCTCTATCAATTCCGGCATTCCTCCGGTCACGCCTGAATCTTGATTGGGCCTTTGCAACGAATGGGTAGCATCGAGAATAACCGGGAAACCGAACTTCTGCATAATCGGAATGCCCCGATAGTCGACCAACAGATCTTGATAACCGAAAGAAGTTCCCCGTTCTGTAATCATCACATCGTTATTCCCCGCATCCACGACCTTTTGAGCGGCAAACTTCATGGCCTCGGGCGACAGGAATTGGCCTTTCTTGATATTCACCACTCGCCCTGTTTTTGCAGCAGCCACCAACAAATCGGTCTGGCGGCACAAAAATGCCGGAATTTGCAACACATCGACATACTCGGCAGCCATCTTAGCCTCCTCGGCCGTATGAATATCGGTAACGACAGGTATTTTGTATGTATCGGCGACTTTCCGTAATATTTTCAAAGCCTTCTCATCGCCTATCCCGGTAAACGAATCAAGGCGAGAACGGTTGGCCTTGCGATAAGAGCCCTTGAAAATATAGGGTATCTGCAACGATTCTGTTATCCCGACGATCTTTTCCGCAATATCCATCGCCATGTACTCTCCTTCTATGACACAAGGACCTGCCAACAGAAAGAAATTACCGCTATCGGTATATTTAAGATTTTCGAGTTTCATTATTTCGATTTTAACTGATTCAACACTTGTATCGTATGGCAGGCAACTACTCCGGCCGTTTCCGTACGCAACCGGCTCTGCCCCAACATCACCGGCTGAAATCCACAAGCAATAGCTTGCTCTACCTCTTCGAGGCTGAAATCGCCCTCAGGACCTATCAAAATCAAAGCATTCTCTCCCGGGCGATATACCTCGGAGAGTTCTTTCCGCTCGCCCTCCGCATAGCAATGAGCAATGAATTTCTGTCCATCGAAAGGACGGGCGACAAAGTCCGAAAAGGCCTCCATTTCGGACAATCGGGGCAAAACAGCTTTTAAGGATTGCTTCATCGCCGAAATCAGAATTTTGTTCAGACGATCGAGTTTTAACTCTTTCCGTTCAGAGAATCGGCATTTCAACAAAGCAATCGAATCAATGCCTATCTCCGTGACTTTTTCGGCAAACCACTCCATTCTATCGAGATTCTTCGTCGGCGCAATCGCTACATGCACTTGTGCCCGCCACGGATTGGGAACTTTCGATTTTTTCAATATCCGTATGCCACAACGCTTCGGATGCACCAGAACGATTTCGGCCAGATATTTATTTCCTCCCCCATCGACAATTCCAATCTCGTCACCTTCGCCCATACGCAAAACTCTGACACAATGCTGGCTTTCCGCCTCAGGGAGCTCATGCACACTTTCAATATCGGGAGCATAAAATATCTGCATAGGACCTCGTTAAAAGATTAAACTTTCTCTGCCTTGACTTTGGCTTGATGTTTATAGTGGAACGTCAATGCAAACAAAATACCGATTACACAAGCATAAGCCGCAAAGATAGTCCAACATGCCGGCCAGTCGGTCACCACGCCATTCTCGCTATGATAAGCGATAACCAACCCAGCACCGTAACCGCCCACGATAGAGCCCAGTCCATTCGTCATCATCATGAAGATACCCTGAGCACTGGCTTTTATGGAAGCGGGAGCCTCATCGGCAATGAAAAGAGAACCCGACACATTGAAGAAATCGAAGGCCATACCATATACGATCATCGATAATACCAAGAATACGACCGGGAAGCCCTCGGGACCGCCGATTGCGAAGAATCCAAAACGCAATACCCATGCCATGAAACTGATGATCATCACCCTCTTAATACCGTATCGGCTCATAAAAAACGGTATCGCCAGAATAAAAAGAGTTTCCGATACCTGAGAAAGAGAAGAGAGTATGACCGAATATTTCACAGCCCAAGCCTCGGGGTGAGTCGCCTTGAAGCTATCGAGAAAAGGAACGCCATACATATTGGTCACTTGAAGGGCTGCCCCCAACAAAAAAGAGAAAAGCAAGAATACGGCTGTACGGTAATTCTTAAACAAGACCAAAGCATCCAATCCCAACACAGACATGAGCCCGTTATTCTTCATCGCCTTAGCCGGAGGACAAGCCGGTAAAGTGAAGCAATAAAGTCCCATTGCGGCAGAAGCGCACGCAGCCATAATCAACTGCCCATTATTGGAGCTGAACCCGGTGAGGTTATCTATCCACATAGCGACGATAAACCCTATCGTTCCCCAAACTCTCACGGGAGGATAGTCCTTAATGCGATCCAATCCGGCTTTATCGATAGCATTATATGCAACGGTATATGACAATGACAGAGTGGGCATATAGGCCAGCATATTGACCAACATCGCTATTTTGAACAAATCATAATCGGTAACGAACGCCGCACAAAAAAGAGAAATAGCTCCGACCCAATGCAGAACTCCCATCAACCGTTCGGCATTCACCCACTTATCGGAAACCACGCCTATAAGCGCAGGCATAATAAGAGAAGCTATACCCGATAGAGCAAACACACTGCCCACGAGTGCACCGTCGAAAGCCAAGCCCCCGTCTTCAACGGGTGTCGTCATATATAATCCCAATGTACAGAGCCATGATCCCCAGATAAAAAACTGGAGAAAATTCATGACTATCAGTCGAATTTTTACACTTTCCATATTCTTGCGTTTGTGTTGTAATAATTTCCTTTTTTACAGGACATGGTTTAGATTATCTGTCAAAAATAAAGCCGATCGAGCACTGGAATACCTCACTTGTCCGAGCATCTTACCGACATGCGGCTTATTTCATGCAAATCTAAAAAAATATCGGTGTTCTTACAAGTTATTATCTCTTTTATTCAGCTCATCTTGAATACGAGCGGCTTCTTCATAAGCCTCGGAAGCAATAGCCTTTTCCAAGCGTTCTTTAAGTTCCTTACGGGAACAATTCGACAAACTCTTTTCTTCGGGGAGTTCTTCTGTCTCTACGACTTCTTTACCTTCATTTTCTTCATAAACAAATCCTGCCTCGTCTATAATATTCTGCATGACATATATGTCGGACCGTGTACGCAAAGCTATGGCTATTGCATCGGAAGTACGGGCATCGATACGAATCTCACGCGTACCATCGTCAAAAAGCATTTCCGAGGAAAAAACTCCATTCTCAAATTTATAAATACAAACCTCTCTCAAACGAATACCGAACCCGTGAGAGAAACTCACAAAAAGATCATGAGTAATCGGACGAGGCGGAACAATACCTTCCAAAGATATAGCTATAGACTGAGCCTCGGACACTCCTATCACGACAGGAATACGACGAGGCCCATTTTCTTCGGCAAGCACCAAAGCATACGCACCTTTTTGTACTTGACTGTAAGTCAACCCCAACACCTTTAATTTTATACGAGTATCCACGTCACCACATTTTTAATCATACAAATATAGCGAAAGGCGAGAGCAAAGACAAGAGGAAATCCCATTTCCGACTTGGCTATACCGAGCCGCATCCTATATTCGTGAAACAAATATAAGGATTTATCCTTGCGAAGTA
>ERZ773136.2242-NODE-2242-length-16682-cov-3.678836_pt1 | contig 16682 bp, 14 predicted proteins | sample MGYA00580855_ERZ773136 | MGnify/ENA primary metagenome ERZ773136 (study PRJEB29015, sample SAMEA2737860) | human gut metagenome | biome: human gut; feature: human-associated habitat; material: faeces | place: China | collected 2012 ... | reverse complement strand
AACTTCCTTGCTGATTTTCCGATAGTGTAATGGACGTCTTTTATGTCCGTCCATTCAATTTGTGAGAATTGCAAAACTGTAATTTTGAAATATTAATACAACAATATCAAATGATAAAGGATAGCCGAGTTTATTTTATCGCGCAAAAACTTGTTTGGGATCAGCGATCGTTTATAGACCTCCAAATGCGGCGCTTTGTCGCCGAGCGTCAGATAGCTTTCAAGCGCCATGACTGATGTCAGCACGCCGGCAATCTCAAGAAGCGCGCCCATAGAAAGCATGGCGCCTTTTTTAGCCATAGCAATGTGCCGGGTGACGTCTTTTGCACCGCCGAAGGAGGGCGTTCCCTTGGTCTCGATATAGAATTTGGCCTCGCTGACCTCTTTCTGACGATCTCGGATCTTTTCGATCGATACAGAGGGGCGGAGCGTCATGATTTTTTCCTTTGCACCTTCGGTTGCGGCAAAGGAGGCGAGAACCGAAAGCACCTTTTCGAATTCCAGCGTTTTGCAGGCGCGTTCGAAATCCTCGGAGGTATTTTGGTTTAATGAATCGGAATTAAAGTATAAGTTATTGTTTTTCATAGTTTTCCTTACTTTTCGGTACAAACCAAAACGGAAAACAGCATTTTTTAATATTTCTGCCCGTATATGGTTTTGTAGTTTTCAATGCAGTTGCGGATGATTTCCAAGGCACGCTTCTGTCCCTGCACCTCGTTGACGGCAGTTTTTTTGCCCTCAAGCTGCTTGTAGACCGAGAAAAAGTGCCGCATTTCCTCAAAAATGTGCCCCGGCAGGTCGGTGATGTCAAGATAGGTGTTGAACATCGGATCCTCATAAGGGATAGCGATAATCTTCTCATCGTTTTTGCCGTTGTCAAGCATGGTGATGACGCCGATTGGATAGCAGCGCACAAGAACGAGCGGATCGATCTCCTCGTTGCTTAAAACAAGTACGTCAAGCGGGTCGCCGTCGTCCGCTAATGTGCGCGGAATAAAGCCGTAATTTGCCGGATAGTGGGTAGAGGTGTACAGAATGCGGTCAAGAATGATAAAGCCGGTTTCTTTGTCAAGCTCATATTTCTTCTTGCTGCCTTTCTTTATTTCGATGACCGAGATAAAATCTTCGGGATGAATGCGCTTTTCGTCAATGTCGTGCCAGATATTCATTAAGTTTACTCCTTAGAATGGTTATTTAAGCGATTTATAGTATTTTAGCGTGTCAAAGCCGCGCTCGGCAAGAAATAGCAGATATTCCTCTGCAAGCGCGCAGAAATCGGATGCTTCTTCTTCGGCTAACCGGAAGCTCACAAACCGGGAAACGGGCGCTATTGCAACATAGCGGGCCGCCGTGAGAGCCGCAAACGAGAGCGGACGGGTGTAATCCTTGGCAAACGCTGTATTCTCCGACGCTATGCCGGAAATGGGAAGCGCGCGTGAAGCGGCGTAGCAGTCTTTGCAGACAAGTCCGCTTTCAAGAAGTGAAAAACGGTATTTTTTACCGGTCAGAAAGGCTTCGTCGGGACTTTCGACGCTTGTCGTGACCTTGCCGCAGACCGTGCATCCGCCAAGCTCCGGCATAAAGCCGCAGACTGTGCAGAGCTTTAGCTCATAGGCTGCCTTTAGGAGCCATAGCGGCTTTTCTTTTGCTTCGGAAAGTGCGTAAAATAAATTGAGCAGCAACCGAAACGGCTCGGATTCATCGCTTGCCTCCGTACAGAAATGCGCGGCAGCGTCAGCGGCATAACAGGCGAGGGAATAGCGGTTTAAATCGGCACGTAAGCCGAAAAAGCCGTTTTTTAACGTCGCTGTGCGCAAGGTGTAGCGCGAACCGGTTTGCAAAATCTCAAGTTCGCTGTACGAAAACAGCTGTACAGCGGCACTGTTTTTGCTTTTGATGTTGCGCACGCCTTTCGCACCGACTGTGATTATCCCGCGTTCGGGCGTTAAAACGGTCAAAATGCGGTCGCTTTCCTTGTAGTCGGCCTGCCGTAAAACAACCGCGTCGGTCGTGAATTCCGTCACGGCTTAGTCCTCTTTTTTGAAGCCGAGACGCGCCATATTTAATTCGCTGTCGCGCCAGTTCTCTTTGACCTTGACCCAAAGATTGAGATAGACCTTTTTCCCGGCAAGCGCTTCGATATCCTCACGCGCATAGGTGGCGGCTTTTTTTAAGGTCTCGCCGTTTTTGCCGATGATGATTTTCTTGTGCGCTTCTTTTTCACAGTAAATTTCCGCACGGATCTCGATAATATCCGGCTTTTCAACGTAATCCTCAACCGTGACGGCAATGCCGTGCGGGATCTCTTCGTCAAGTAAGCGAAGCAATTTTTCGCGAATGGTTTCGGCGGCAATCTGACGGACTGTCTGGTCGGTCACCATGTCCTCCGGGAAATACCAGCGTTCGTTTCGCAAAAACGGTTTTAACTCGTTCATGACAATGTCCACACCCTCGCCGGTAAGCGCACTTATCGGAATGATCGACTTGAAATCGAACATTTTGGAATATTTGTCGATGGTGACAAGCAGCTTGTCCTTTTTGGCAATATCTACTTTGTTGATTACCAAAATTGCCGGCAGGCGATAGCTTTTCAAATTCTCGACGATATCGCGATCCGCCGGAGTGATATTTTCGCCGCTTTCGACCACAAGGATCACGGCGTCGGTGTCGGGAATAGCGGTTTTGGCGACACTTACCATGTATTCACCGAGCTTGTTTTTCGGCTTGTGCAGACCGGGCGTGTCTACAAACACGTATTGCTCACAACCGATTGTATGAATGCCGGTAATGCGGTCGCGCGTGGTCTGCGGTTTTTTGGAAACGGCAGCAACCTTTTCGCCGATGATGGCGTTAAGAAGCGTGCTTTTGCCGACGTTCGGACGCCCGACGATCGAAATAAAAGCTGTTTTCATATCCTTTACCGGAATGCTCTCACCGCTTTCGGTTTTTACCGACGGCGCCGTGTTTCGTTTTAAGCCGAGCGAGTCGAGAACGTCCTCACAGGTGTCGTTCATGTATTCTTCGTCTTCCTTGCTTACCTCATGGTCATAGCCGAGAAGGTGCAATACGGAATGAACGCATAAAAATCCGACCTCGCGTTCGAGCGAATGCCCGTATTCTTTGGCTTGCTCGTCGGCGCGTTCGAGGGAAATGACAATATCGCCCAAGGCGCACGGTTCGCCGGTTTCATCGTCGTATTCAATTTCGCCGTTTTCAAACATCGGGAAAGAGAGCACGTCGGTAGGCGCGTCCTTACTGCGGTATTCCTTGTTAAGTGCATGTATTTCGTCGTTATCGACGAAAGTGAGCGATATTTCGCAGGGAAAATCGATTTCCTGGTCGTCGAGTGCGGCGCAGATGACTTTCTTGGCAAGTGCGCGAAGCGCCGACGTCAATTCGATCTTATCCTGCTTGTTTTGGGTGTATATCGTGTGTTTCATAGTGTCTTTTCTCCTTCGTTGTCTTTGGGCTTGCCGGGATGATTTACTGCTTTTTCGGCATGGCTGTTTTCGTATCTTTCATAAGCGCGTATGATTTTTTGTACTAACGAATGCCGTACGATATCGCGGTCGGAAAGAAAATGCACGGCAATGTCCGGAATATCCTTTAACACATTCACCGCTTCGGCAAGACCGCTCTTTGTGCCGCGCGGCAGGTCTATCTGCGTGATATCGCCGGTCACGACGGCTTTTGAGCCAAAGCCGAGGCGTGTTAAAAACATTTTCATCTGTTCGGGTGTGGTGTTCTGTGCTTCATCTAAAATGATAAAGGAATCGTCAAGCGTCCGACCGCGCATATAGGCGAGAGGCGCGATCTCAATTGCTCCTTTTTCGACGTTTCGTGTATATCCCTCCATGCCGAGCATTTCAAAAAGCGCGTCGTAAAGCGGCCGTAGATACGGGTCGATCTTGCTCTGCAAGTCGCCCGGCAAAAAGCCGAGCCGTTCGCCGGCTTCCACGGCAGGCCGCGTCAGAATAATGCGGTTGACCTGCTTTGCACGAAGTGCATTGACCGCCATGGCAACGGCCAAAAAGGTTTTACCGGTTCCGGCAGGGCCTACGGCAATGGTGACGGTATTTGAAGCAATGGAATCTAAATAATTCTTTTGCCCGACTGTTTTTGCTTTAATCGGCTTGCCACGTGAGGTAATGCATACACAGTCGCCGTCAAGGCTTTGCAGTGCTCCGGCACTGCCGGCGCCGACCATGCCGATGACGTAGCGCACGGTCTGTTCATTTGAGGTTTCGCCGCGTTCGGTCATTTTGAGAAGATATTCGATGGCATTGGCCGCATTTTCAATGTCGTGCATTTCGTCTCCGATGATTTTAATGCCATCCGAGCATTCGAATAGCTGCACGCCGAATTCGCTTTCGATTAAGCGTGTATTGGAATCAAAGCTGCCGAATACACCGGCACGGCGTTCGGCCGAGGGAATCGTCACAAGTTTTTCTGCCATAAGGATTCCTTTCTGAAGCAAAAAATTAAGGCATAATATTACATCTATATTATACTATACATATCGCTTATTTTCAATGATTTTTTTTGAATTTATGTACTTATCACAAAAAAAGCCGTTTTTCTCATTTCTGTTCTGTTAAAAGCCATTCGAACTGCCCGGAGCAAAACGGCATATGCTGTAAGGGACGCAAATAGTTTCAGCGTTCGGGAAAGGTGGGAAAAGCGCGACAGCGTGTAAGACCATGACTTGTGATTATTCGAAATATAAGATCGCCTTTATCGGCGGCGACCAAAGAGCCGTCTATGCCGCCCAAAGGCTTGCCGGCAAGGGCATTGAAAGTGCTTTGTTCGGATTTGATCAATATAAGGGAGATATAGGACTTTGTACAAAATGCGATACGGTGGAGGACGCGGCCACTCTTGCGGATATTCTGGTGCTTCCGATCCCCATGACCTGCGACGGAATCACCGTTTGTGCGCCGTTTTGTTCGAAGTGCCTTCTTTTGGATGAAGTCTTAAAAAGTGTTTCCGGCGATACTGCGGTTCTTTATGGCGGCGGTTGCTTTAAAATCGAAAAACATGTCGCTTTGCGTGACAAAGATGTATTCAACTATGCCGCGCGCATTGACTTTCAGACGGCAAACGCCGTACCGACGGCAGAAGCGGCCTTAGAGATCGCACTTCGTGAAAAGCCGGTCACGCTATGCGGCCAGACGGCGCTTGTCGTCGGCTATGGTCGAATCGGAAAAGTATTATGTCGCTTGCTTTGCGCATTCGGTGTGCAGGTTTGCGCTTCGGCACGCAAAAGCGAAGATCTTATTTTTGCCGAAACAAACGGCTGTAAGCCGATAAAAACCGACCGCATCGGCGAAGTTATCGGAAAATGCTCTTTGATATTCAATACCGTACCGAAGCCTGTGATAAACGCAGATGTCCTTTCGCATGTAAGAAAAGATGCTCTTCTTATCGACCTTGCCTCAAAGCCCGGAGGCGTGGATTTTGCGGCAGCGAAGAACGCCGGTATCAAGACGCTTTGGGCGTTGGGGCTTCCCGGAAAAGTTTTTCCGGTTTCGGCTGGCAGCATTCTTGCGGACACGGTACTTACCATACTTGAAGAAAGGGGAAATAAAAATTGTTAGGATTTGCCGTAACCGGCTCTTTCTGCAACTTTGAAAACTGCTTAAAAACCTTGGAAAGCTTGACGCAAAAGTACGATGAGATTTTGCCGATCCTCTCCTATAACGCCTATTCGACCGATACGCGTTTCGGAACGGCGTCGTATTTTGTTTCACGCGTCGAAAAACTGTGCTGCCATGAAGTGGTGCATACGCTGACAGGCGCCGAACCGCTCGGCCCAAAGATAAAACTTGATTGTCTTTGTATCTGTCCTTGTACGGGAAACACGCTCTCTAAGCTTGCCTCCGGCATTTACGATACGCCCGTCACGCTTGCCGCCAAAGCGCACCTGCGTACCGGACGGCCGCTTGTCATCGCTCTTGCGACCAATGACGCGCTATCCGGCAACGCCGAAAGCCTTGCAAAAATGCTGACGCGTAAAAACGTATATTTTGTACCGCTTTCGCAGGATGATCCGAAGAAAAAACCGTACAGCCTTGTATGTGATTTTAAACGGGTGGATGAAACCATAGCGCTTGCCTTAGAAGGACAGCAGATTCAACCGCTGTTTATCTGAAACGTGAATTTAATGTTAAAAGATTAAATTTTATCTTGACAAAAACGAAAAAAGTGCTATACTTTATGCCAACAGCCATGATGGGAAGAGTAATCGCATCAAAAGACGTTTCAGAGAGCGGCGCAAATGCTGAAAGCGCGGCACGTCCGGATAGCGAGGAAGAACAGCCCGGAGCTGTCGGAGCGAAAGCAGATCACAGTTACATCTGCAAGTAGTTTCGACCGGAAAGTCCGCACGTTATAGCGGCAAGGTATAAATTTGTACCGGAAAGAGCGGACTGTTATATACAGTCAACAAGGGTGGCAACACGGAAAAGTTTTCGTCCCTGTGGAAGAAATTCCACAGGGATTTTTGTTTTGTCTGCACTTTACCGCCTTTTCGGAAATTTCGGAAAGGATGAAGAGAAATGGAAAAAAGAACCGTATACTGCGGCGCACTTACGGAGGATCACGTCGGGAAGGACGCGTCCGTGTGCGGCTGGGTGCAGACCAAACGTGATATGGGCGGCGTTGTTTTCATCGATCTAAAAGACCGTGAGGGTACTTTACAGGTCGTATTTGATGAGAGCTTACTTTCGCCGGAGCATTTTCATATCGCAGAAAATTTAAAGAATCAATATGTTATATCGGTTGGCGGTAAGATCCGGCTGAGAAGCGAAGATACCGTTAATCCAAAAATCAAGACCGGTACGGTGGAGCTTGCGGCTGACCGGCTTGAGCTTCTGTCGGAATCCAAACCGCTGCCGTTTCAGTTGGAGGACGCGGAAAACGTCCGCGAGGATCTTCGCCTGAAATATCGTTTTCTCGATATCCGCCGCGAGCAAATGCAGGAAAACTTGCGCTTTCGCCATAAGGTCTCGCGCGTGACCCGAAGCTATCTCGATAACGACGGCTTTACCGAGGTCGAAACGCCGTATCTTACCAAATCCACACCGGAGGGAGCGCGCGATTATCTTGTTCCCAGCCGCGTACATCCGGGTATGTTCTATGCATTGCCGCAGTCGCCGCAAATATTCAAGCAGTTACTCATGGTCGGTGGTATGGACAAGTATTATCAGATCGCGCGCTGCTTCCGCGACGAGGATCTTCGTGCCGACCGGCAGCCGGAGTTTACTCAAGTGGATATGGAGCTTTCGTTTGTCGAGCAAGAGGATGTGCTCGTTCACCTCGAAAAGCTGTTCAAATACATTTTTAAAAACACGCTTGATGTGGATATCGATTATCAATTCCCGCGAATCACTTGGAAAGAGTGCATGGACAAATATGGCTGCGACAAGCCGGATCTGCGTTTCGGGCTTCCGATCGTAGACGCGACCGATATTGCGGCAAAAAGTGATTTTTCGGTGTTCAGATCCGTCACTAAGAGCGGCGGCGTGGTTCGTGCGATAAATGTAAGCGGCAAAAGCGATTTTACACGCTCCCAGATAGAGGAGTTAACGGACAAAGCTGTTTCCTATGGGGCAAAGGGCATGGCATGGATCGCCGTGCGGCCGGACGGAGAACTGTATACCATTCTCACGAAGTATTTTTCGGACGATGTCATGAAGGAGCTGCTTACGCGCGTAGACGCAAAGCCGGGCGATTTCATTCTGTTCTGCGCGGATAAGCTTGCCACGGTTCGCCGAGTGCTCGGCGCGCTGCGAAATGACCTCGGCACCATGCTCGGACTCAAGCGCAAGGACGACTATAAGCTGTTATTTGTCATCGATTTTCCGGAATTTGAATATTCCGAAGAGGAAGAACGCTATGTTGCCATGCACCATCCGTTTACCATGCCGTACCCCGAGGATCTGCAATATTTAGAAAGTGATCCGGAACGCGTGCGTGCGCAGGCATATGATGTGGTTCTCAACGGCGTAGAACTTGGCAGCGGTTCGGTGCGTATTCACGACCGTAAGATTCAGCAGCAGATGTTTAAGGCTCTCGGCTTTACCAAGGAGCAGACCGAAGAACGCTTCGGCTTTATGATAAACGCTTTCCGCTACGGCACACCGCCGCATGCCGGCTTTGCGTTTGGTCTTGACCGGCTTGTCATGCTCATGCGCGGTGCGGATTCGCTTCGCGATGTCATCGCGTTCCCGAAAACCAAAGACGCGTCCTGCCTCATGACCGAAGCGCCGAACGTGGTGGATATGAAACAGCTTGAGGAATTATCGCTGCTTTCACTTTCCGAAACTGTCGACGCGGACGGAACGCGCGTTTCAGCCAAAAAGAAAACAAAAAAAGCGGATGTGGACGCAGTTGCCGCGCTTGCAAAGTTGACCATAGACGAGGGTAAAAAAGAAAAACTCGAACAGGACATGGAATCGGTCATTGATTTTGCCAATGCATTGAATGCGCTCGATACTGACGGTGTTCCGGTGCGCGAACATCTTGTTCCCACAAGCAACGTATTCCGCGAGGATGTGCCTGAACAGAAATATACGCGAACAGAATTGCTTGCCAACGCCAAAACCAAAACGGCGGAATATATCTATGTTCCGCGTGTTGTCGAATGAGAAAGGGGAATAGAAATATGTCTGAACTTACTCACCTTACGCTTGCCGAAATGCGAAAAAAGCTTGATGCACGCGAAATATCCTCTTTTGAATTGACCGCAGCTTTTTTAGATGAGATCAAGAGCCGGGATAGTGATATCGGCGCATTTTTGACGGTAACCAAAACGGAAGCCGAAGAGGCGGCCAAAAGCTATGATACAGCACCTGCAAATACGGGTATGCTTTCCGGCATTCCGATGGCAATTAAAGACAATATTTGCACAAAGGGCGTCAAGACAACCTGTGCGTCCCATATGCTTGAAGATTTTGTTCCGTGCTATGACGCGACGGTCATGGAAAAGTTGAAGGCACAAAAGGCTGTCATGCTCGGCAAGGTGAATATGGATGAATTTGCCATGGGAAGCACCACCGAAAACTCGGCGTTTCATGTTACCAAAAACCCGGTCGATACGACATGTGTTCCCGGCGGTTCAAGCGGTGGCAGCGCGGCGGCGGTTGCGGCAGGCTTTGCGCCTTTTGCACTGGGGTCGGATACCGGCGGTTCGATACGCCAGCCGGCGGCTTTTTGCGGTGTAGTCGGCATGAAGCCGACCTATGGCGCGATTTCGCGATTCGGACTTGTGGCGTTTGCTTCATCGCTCGACCAGATTGGGCCGCTTACCAAAAATGTATACGACAATGCGCTTGTTTTTTCAGCGATAGCCGGACATGATGAGAAAGACGCGACTTCGATAGCCGACGGTTATACTGATCCGATGGCCGATATCGAAAAAGGCGTGCGCGGCTTAAAAGTAGCGCTGCCGGTGGAGTTTTTTGCCGAAGGCATCGACAGCGAGGTGAAGAACGCGATCTTTACGGCTGCCAAACGCTTTGAAGCGCTTGGCGCAAGTATTTCCGAAGTCAAAATGCCGGCGCTTGTCGATGCGCTTCCGGCTTATTACGTCATTTCCTCGGCGGAGGCATCCTCAAATCTTGCACGCTTTGACGGCGTCCGTTACGGAAAACGTGCCGAAGTTTACAGCGATATTGATGAGCTTTACAAAAATACCCGTAACGAAGGCTTCGGCGATGAAGTCAAACGCCGTATTATGCTCGGCACATTTGCACTTTCTTCCGGTTATTACGACGCATACTACAAAAAAGCCTTGCAGGCGCGCAGTTTAATTATCGCCGAATATGAAAAGGTTTTTGAAAAATACGATTTTATCCTGTCGCCGGTCGCACCAACGCTGGCATATAAGCTCGGCTCCAAGACCGGAAACCCGATTGAAATGTATTTGGGGGATATCTACACCGTTCCGGTCAACATTGCCGGTGTTCCGGCGTTATCCTTACCTTGCGGAAAGTCGGAAAGCGGACTGCCTATCGGTATGCAGCTTATCGGAAAGGCGCTTTCCGAGCCGCTTTTGTACCGTGCCGGTTTTGCGTTTGAGAAAGAATAAGGGGTGAAAATATGACACTTTATAAAGGCTATGAAATGGTCATCGGTTTGGAAGTTCATGTAGAGTTAAAGACCAAAACAAAGATCTTCTGTAATTGTAAAACCGATTTCGGAGCAGAGCCCAACACACACGTCTGCCCGGTTTGTATGGGAATGCCCGGTACGCTTCCGGTGCTCAACCGGAAAGTTGTCGATTATGCGATAAAGGCGGGTCTTGCCACCAATTGCACGATAGCGCGTTTTTCCAAACAGGACCGCAAAAACTACTTTTATCCCGATTTGCCCAAGGCTTATCAGATATCCCAGTATGATTTACCGCTCTGCGAGCACGGACACGTGGATATCGAAACCGAAAACGGTGCAAAGCGTATCGGAATCACACGTATTCACATCGAAGAGGATGCCGGAAAACTTGTGCATGACGACAAGCTCGGCACGCTCATCGACTGCAATCGCTGCGGTGTGCCGCTAATCGAAATTGTGTCCGAGCCGGATATCCGTTCCGCCGAGGAGGCCGACGCATACTTGCGCAAGCTCCGTGCCGCGATCCTCTATACCGGCGTATCCGATTGCAAGATGAACGAAGGCTCGTTACGTTGCGATGTTAACCTTTCGGTACGCAAGCCCGGCGAGCCGTTCGGAACGCGTACTGAAATGAAGAATTTAAATTCGTTCCAGTTTATTGCCAAAGCAATTGATTACGAATATCACCGCCAAGTGGACGCGCTTGAAAGCGGAGAGGGCGTTGTCCAGGAAACGCGCCGTTTTGACGCAAATTCCGGCAAGACCTATTCCATGCGCAAAAAAGAGGATGCCAACGATTATCGCTATTTTCCCGATCCGGATCTGCCGCCGATCGTCATTACCGAGGAAAAGTTGGCTGCATTAAAGGCTGAAATTCCCATGCTTCCGGATGAGCGCAAGGCGATCTATACCGAAAAATTCGGTCTTACTGCTTACGACAGCGAGGTTATCACAAACGAGCTTGCAGTTGCCGATTATTTTGAAGAAACGGCAAATAAAACGCATTATCCGAAGCTTGCTGCCAATATGCTTATTACCGATATCTTGCGTGCATGTGATACCGAAGCCGGCGGAATTCCGGTAAAACCGGAACGTCTTGCGGCGTTAGCCGACCTGCTTGGCGACGGAAAAATCAACAGCTCGACAGCGAAAAAAATCGTTTGCAGCTTGTTGGAAAACGATTTCGATCCTGCTGCATATGTGACTGAACACGGCTTGGAGCAGATCAACGACTGCGCTGTTTTGGAAAAAATCGTAAGAGAAGTTTTAGCAGCCGATTCCAAATCGGTAAGCTCCTATAAAGCCGGAAAAACAGCTGCCTTAAAGGCCATTGTCGGCAAAGTCATGGCAAAGACAGAGGGAAGAGCAAACCCGGTTGCTGTAACCGAGCTTGCGGAAAATTTGGTTTTTGAATACTGATTTGAACAAAAAATTGCAGACTCCTGTCTGCAATTTTTTGCTTTTCTTCCTCGTTCAACGTTGTTTTACGGTGCGCTAAAACCGTTCATGAGATGTTTGCAAATTTATGCTTGATAAGAAGCTGTTTTTTTCTTATAATTCCGGCGGAAATGAAAATACAAAGGAGCTTTTTGTCATGAAATCTATTTTTCATCATACCTATAACGCGGCGCAATTGACAAATAAAAAGCACCGTTTTTCCGAGCCGATCGATTTGACCTCCGGCACGCCTTGGAAAGTCATCTTAAAGTATTCGCTTCCCATTATGCTATCCTATCTTTTACAGCAGATCTATGTGCTTACGGACGCAGTCATCTGCGGTCAGACGCTATCTGCCGATGAGATTGCCGGTGTGAACGATACATTTGCTTTGACCTTTATCTTTTTGCAGTTCGCTTTCGGCTGCACAGCCGGTTTCAGCGTTATTACGGCAAATCGCGTGGGGCTTGGCGATAAAGCCGGTGTGCGGCGTTCTTTTGCGTCGCAGATCCTCCTTTCGGGTACGACGACGCTTGTGCTGACGGCGCTGTCTCTTTCTCTTTTGCCGTGGCTTCTTCGTATTATCAATGTGACGACCGACAATATAGGTGTATACCGTGCGGCTTACAGTTATTGCTTTGTCATGTTTATCGGCATTTTTGCGCAGATGGGCTATAACTTCATTTGCAGCATTTTACGAAGTGTAGGCGATTCGGTAACACCGCTTGTCTTTCTTGTTTTGTCAACGCTTTTGAATATCGGGCTTGACTTGTGGTTTCTTATCGGCTTTCGTTGGGGGGCGGCAGGCGCGGCGTCTGCAACAGTGCTTGCGCAGGCTTTGAGTGCTGTGGCATGTTTTGTGTATACGTTTGTCCGCTATCCGGAATTAAGATTAAACAAAGAGGATTTCAGAATATCCAAAGCGGATATTGCTTCGCATTTGCGGCAAGGACTACCGCTTGGACTTCAGTTTTCGGTGCTTGCCATCGGAATTATTACCATGCAGGGCGCGGTCATACGCTTTGATTTGCAGCCGGATGGGCTGATGGTGGCCGGTAATCCGGCGCAGAACGGTTTCGGAGCGGCCAATAAACTCGTCAATTTCCTCATGGTCTACTTCAACGGACTCGGTTCGGCGGTAGTGGGCTATAATGCACAAAACTACGGTAAAGGCGATTATGCGCGTATCCGAAAGGGCACGAACCAGACGCTTATTATCATGCTTGTTTTCAGTGCGGCCTGTACGGCAATCGGCTTACTTTTGTCTATCGGCGGTGTATATCAGCACATCTTTTTGAGTGCCGACAAAATTTCCTCGGAATCCATTCGTTACGGTAACTTGTATTTGTACGCGGATATGCCGTTATATATGATTCTCGGCTTTCTAATTGTCATGCGCAGTGCGGTACAGGGAACGGGACGTTCCGAATTTACGCTCGGAGCCGGTATTGCTGAGCTTGTCAGCCGCGTGCTTATCTGTTCGTTTCTTCCGGCGCTTGTGAACGGTGGTCCGACCAATGCGCTTTCCTCATCGGGAGCGTTTTATGTGCTGTGCTTAGGCGACCCGGGCGCATGGACGTTAGCGTCGCTTTTGCTTCTGTACCCATACTTTTGCTACATTCTTCGTGAAAAGTACCCGAATTAGAACATTTTGCAACATAAAATTGCGTATTATGCAAAAAATGAAGAAAAACGCGGATTCCTATTGCAATTTCGAATAATCAGTGCTATAATAATTCAGTAATAGGGTGCTATGCTTAGACGCTTACCTGTTAATGAATGATTTGAAAGGATCTGTTTCCATGAGTTATCTTTCGATGGATTTACGCAAGTTAGAAGAAAAGGAATCTGAGCTTTTAAAAGAATACGATGCTTTGAAAAAGCAGGGAATCAATATCAACATGACGCGCGGCAAACCCTGCAAGGAACAGCTTGACCTGTCTGAGGGCATGCTTACCGCCATTGCTACAAATGCTGACTGCTATACTGATTACGGTTTCGATTGCCGCAACTATGGCTTGGTGGACGGCCTTGACTATGCAAAAAAAATGTTTTCCGATATAATCGGCGTGCCGTGGAATCAGATTATTGTCGGCGGAAACTCCAGCCTAAATTTAATGTACGACGCGGTTGCACGTTATATGCTATACGGTGTAAACGGTGAAAAACCGTGGGTAAAGCAGGAAAAGATCAAGTTTTTATGTCCTGTTCCGGGATATGACAGACATTTCGGCATCTGCGAATCGCTTGGCATTGAGATGATCAATGTGCCGCTTCTTGCGGACGGCCCGGATATGAACTTAGTAGAAGAGCTTATTAAGGATCCGGCTGTCAAGGGTATGTGGTGCGTACCGAAGTATTCCAATCCGACCGGCATTACCTATTCGGCAAGCGTTGTGCGCCGTATTGCCTCCATGAAGCCGGCAGCCAAGGATTTTCGTCTGTTCTGGGATAATGCCTATGCGGTACATGACCTTTACGACGAGGGCGATACGCTTGTTGATATTCTTCCGGAATGCGAAAAATACGGCAACGGCAATCTGCCGCTTATCTTTATGTCCACTTCGAAAATCAGCTATCCGGGTTCCGGCGTTTCGGCGCTCGGTGGCTCGAAGGAAAATATGGATTATATCAAATCCATCATGCAGCAGCAGACTATTGGCCACGACAAGATGAACATGTGGCGTCATGTGCGCTATTTTAAGTCGGCTGACGGAATCCGTGCTTACATGAAAAAGCATGCTGCTATTCTGCGACCGAAATTCGAAATATGCGAAAAGGTACTCGAGGAAAACCTTGCCGATACCGGTATTGCTATCTGGACAAAGCCAAAAGGCGGATATTTTATCAGTCTGAACGTCTACGCCGGGTGTGCATTAAAAACAGTTGCGCTTGCCAAAGAAGCCGGCGTTGTCGTGACTGAGGCTGGTGCGACTTTCCCGTATCATAAAGATCCGGGCGACACCAATATCCGTATTGCGCCGTCGTTCCCGACTGTTGAAGAACTGGAAACAGGCATGAAGGTGCTTTGCGTCAGCGCAAAGCTTGCTGCCGTACAGAAGCTTATTCAAGAAAAAAAGAAATAAAAGAAGCAAATAAAGGAGAAACGTCATGCAGGATTATAATTCCTATGTCAGTCCGTTTTCCACACGTTATGCCTCCAAAGAGATGCAGTACGTGTTTTCCGCAAACATGAAATTCACGACTTGGCGCAGGCTTTGGCTCTCGCTTGCCAAAGCGGAAAAAGCGCTCGGCCTTGATATCACCGACGCACAGATCAATGAAATGTCCGCACATTTAGACGATGTTGATTATGTTGTTGCCGAAGCAAGAGAAAAAGAGGTTCGTCACGATGTCATGGCGCATGTTTATGCATTCGGAAAAGCATGTCCGACGGCTGCACCAATCATCCATTTGGGGGCAACCTCTTGCTATGTCGGCGATAATGCCGATGTTATCGGTTTACGCGAAGCAATGAAGATCGTCGAAAAAAAGCTTTGCTCGGTCATTGCCAACCTTTCGGAATTTGCCTTGAAATATAAGGATATGCCGTGCCTTGCCTATACACATCTCCAACCGGCACAGGCAACCACTGTCGGCAAGCGTGCCACGCTTTGGATAAATGAGCTTCTTTACGATCTCGATGAACTGCGTTACCGTCTGTTCTCTCTCAAAATGTTAGGTTCGAAGGGAACGACCGGTACGCAAGCCAGCTTTATGGAGTTGTTCGAAGGGGATTCGGAAAAGGTAAAAAAATTAGAAGCGCTTATTTGTGCTGATTTTGGCTTTGACGGTGTTGTTCCGGTTTCCGGTCAGACCTACTCCCGAAAAGTGGACGCGGCAATTTTGGCAACGCTTTCCGGTATCGCGCAGAGTGCTTACAAATTCGCAAACGACCTTCGCATTTTGCAGTCTTTCAAGGAAATGGAAGAACCCTTCGAAGCACACCAGATTGGCTCGTCGGCTATGCCGTATAAGCGCAATCCAATGCGCAGCGAGCGTATTTGCGCACTTGCCCGTTATGTCATCTGCGATTCGCTCAACCCGGCCTTTACGGCGGCAACCCAATGGTTTGAGAGAACACTTGACGATTCGGCAAATAAGCGCATTTCGGTTGCTGAAGGCTTTTTGGCAGTGGATTCGATTTTAAATATTTATATGAACGTGACAAACGGTCTTGTTGTTTATCCGAAAATGGTTCGTTCGCGTCTTATGGCGGAACTGCCGTTCATGGCAAGTGAAAACATCATGATGGACGCTGTCAAGCGCGGCGGTAACCGTCAAGAACTGCATGAACGCATTCGTGAACATGCTATGGCGGCCGGAAAGGTCGTAAAAGAGCTTGGCGAACCGAATGACCTTCTTGAACGCATTGCCGGCGATCCGGCGTTTGGACTGTCAATGGAGGATTTAGATAAAATCGTCATTCCCGAAAATTATACCGGGCGCAGTGCCGAACAGGTCAAAGAATTTATTGAAAACTGTGTTAGACCGGCGCTTGCCGCATACCACGGCGAGCTTGGCAAGGACTATGAATTAACCGTGTAATAAACACGTAAGGTGAAGATATTTATGGAAAACATGAAGCTGTGGGAAAACGGTACGCCATATTACAATGCGGAATATGGCCAGCCGGAAACAACAGTAACGCCGTATCTTGTGGAGGATGCGAATCCCGATAAGGGACTTGTTATTGTGTGTCCGGGCGGCGGCTATTCGGGACGTGCCGAGCATGAGGGAAAACCGATTGCTGAGTGCTTGAACAGAGCTGGAATTTCAGCGTTGGTATTAAATTACCGCGTTGCGCCGTATATGCACCCGGCAGAGCTTTCCGATGCGAATCGCGCAGTTCGTTTTGCAAGATTTCACGCAAAGGATTGGGGCGTTGATTCTAAAAAAATTGGAATTTTAGGTTTTTCTGCCGGCGGTCATCTTGCTGTCAGTGCTTGTGAACACTATGACGGAGGCAAAAATGAAGGAGACGAAATCGACCGTATTTCCTCCCGTCCAGACGCTGGAATTTTTTGTTACCCAGTAGTAACCATGAAAGAATTCACCCATCAGGGCTCCAAAAATAATCTGCTCGGCTCGAATCCAGACCCGACACTGGTAGAAAAAATGTCTGGTGAATGC
>ERZ773136.2231-NODE-2231-length-16734-cov-3.873913_pt1 | contig 16734 bp, 11 predicted proteins | sample MGYA00580855_ERZ773136 | MGnify/ENA primary metagenome ERZ773136 (study PRJEB29015, sample SAMEA2737860) | human gut metagenome | biome: human gut; feature: human-associated habitat; material: faeces | place: China | collected 2012 ... | reverse complement strand
GTCAACGCAAACGTTTCGTTTGAGGACGATCCGCTTGTGAAAAAAGAGAAAGAAAAAGCGCAGAATTCCGTTTCCGGAAATGCCGAAGGGAGGGCATAGCTTTGGGCGTTACACAATGCTTCATCATGGCGCTCAAAAGCCTGTCTACCAGCAAAATGCGCGCCTTTCTCACCATGCTCGGCATTATCATCGGCGTTGCAGCGGTCATTCTTATTATATCGCTCGGCAACGGTATGCAGGTCTACATTAACGATATGTTCGCCGAGCTTGGCACAACTACCATAAACGTTTCGGTTATGGGACGCGGCTCAACGAGAAGCGTCGATGTGGACGATATGTACGCGTTCTACGAAGAAAATGCCGATGAATTTGCCCAGATCAGTCCGCTTGTTTCCGTAAATGCAAACGTCCGCACCACTGCGGACAAAGAGACTTACACACCGACTGTTACCGGCGTCAGTGAGGATTACATGGACGCCAAACGTCAGAAGCTTGCAGACGGACGGAATCTTACGTATATCGACATCAAGGAAAACAGCAAGGTCTGCGTAGTCGGCGCGTATTACGCCTATCTGTACAACGACGACATTGTCGGCAGTTATATCAAAATTAACGGCGACAAATACACGGTAGTCGGCGTAGTCGAAGAAACCGACGACCGCACCGATGAGGACGGCGGCGACAATTTCGTTTATGTTCCCTACTCCACGGCAGCAAAGTTCTTGGCATTCAACGCCAACATTTCCTCTTATATCTTTCTTTCCGCATCAGAGGACAATGTGGATGCCTGCGTCAATCTGATCGAAGACCGTCTGTATGAAACTTTCCAGAACGAAAACTTATACATGGTTATCAGCAATTCCGCCATTCTGGACAGCATGACTGACATGATAAACATTGTCGTCAACGTGCTTTCCGCTATTGCCGCCATTTCTTTAGTCGTCGGCGGCATCGGTATTATGAATATCATGCTTGTATCGGTTACCGAACGCACGCGTGAGATCGGTATCCGCAAGGCACTCGGCGCTAAGGGCAAGCACATCCGGCTTCAGTTTGTTATCGAAGCCGGCACAACCAGCGCACTCGGCGGCATTATCGGAATTCTGTTCGGAGTAGCCAGCGCCTCGGTGGTCTCCACGCTTTGGGAGGACTTCACCGCCGTTCCGACGGCCGAAGCCATTATGCTCGCTTTCGGCATATCGGTTGCCATCGGCGTGCTGTTCGGCTATCTGCCGGCCAACAAGGCGGCCAAATTAAACCCGATCGAAGCGCTGCGCCATGAATGATCTTTCGAATGAAAATAAGGCACAAATAAGAAAGGAAAAACACATGAAACAATGGATTCGCTTTTTGGCGTCCGCCGCTGTTGCTGGCACCGTTCTCTGCGGCGCGGTATCGGCCGAACACACCGGCATCAAAAACACGGACGACAGTGAAAAAGCACAGGTATTACAGCTTCTTGAGGTCATGAACGGGGATGAAAACGGCAATCTCAATTTAGATGCCCCGGTCACACGCGCGGAATTTGTGAAAATGGCAGTTTGCGCCTCGGTGAACAAGGATTCTGCCGGACAGAGCGCGGTATCGCTGTTCCCGGACGTGACGGACAGTCACTGGGCAGTCGGTTATGTATCGACCGCTATCAAGGCCGGTCTTGTTTCGGGTTATCTTGACGGCACCTTCCGTCCGGAAAACACCGTCAAGCTGGAAGAAGCCGTCATCATTTCCCTGAAGTTACTCGGCTATACCAATGACGACTTCAAAGGCTCTTATCCCGAATCGCAGCTTGCCAAGTATCATGAGATCGACCTCGATACCGGCATGACCGCAAGCCGCGGCGATACGCTGACGCGCCTTGACTGTATGCGTCTTCTGTACAACACGCTCTGCACCAAGACCAAGAGCGGCACTGTCTATTGCACTACGCTCGGCTACACGACCGACGCGGACAATACTATCGATTATTTAGCGTTGCTTTCTGCCGATATGACCGGTCCTTACGTTACCACAGGCGGTTCGATATCCTCCAAGGTCAGCTTTATCGGACATCCCAACGCCGTGTTTTACCGCGACGGAAAGCTTTCGACCCTTTCGGCCGTTTCGGACTATGACGTATACTATTACAGCAACAAGTTAAAGACTGTTTGGTGCTATACCGATAAGGAATTCGGAAAGATCGATTCCGTGAACCCCAACCGCGAAACGCCGCAATCGGTAACACTCGGTTCAGCAAATTATTCCTTAACGCCCACCGCCGCCAAAAAGCTCACCAATGCCGGCGGCATCGGCAAGGATGACTACGTCATGCTCATGCTTGACAAAGACGGCGCGGTCGCCGACCTTGTGCTTGCCGACGCAGCTCTCTATGACGCTTATGCCGATAAGGATTCCGACCGTCTGACCGAAGTCAACAAAACGATCAGCGACCCGATCGTCGTGAAAAATCTGGTCTCCTATAAAAACGATATTCCGTTTGACCTGACCTCGGCCACCATTCTTCTCGACAGTGAACCGATCGACGCTTCGGATATCCGCGTCAACGACGTCATCTACTATTCCGAGCCGTTCCGTTCAGTCTGGGTGTTCCGCGATACCAAAAGCGGCGTATGCAACGCCATATCGCCTAACCGTCAGAATCCGCAATCCGTTACGGTCGGCGGTGTGACCTACACCCTTTCGACCGACGATATCGTCTACAAATTCTCCAATTACGGCACTTTCAAGACCGATATGTTAGTCACGCTTCTTTTGGGCAAGGACGGCGGTGCGGTGGATGTCATCGCAGCCGATGAAAGCATTATCGGCGACGGCGAAAATCAGGTTTCTTACGCCGATATCGTTTCCTCCACCCTGAAAGGGCCATATATCGTTGAAAAAGACGGTGCTCTTACTTCAGACGCAGAAATCAAGCTTGCGAGTGCGGTTCTGTACAAGAACAACAAGACCGTGAGTGCTTCGGATATTCATAAATACGACGTTTACTACTATTCCAAGCTTTTGAACACGGTTTGGTTATACAACGATACCGCCGTCGGTACGGTGGAAAGCATTTCGCCGACGCGCGTCAATCCGACCTCAGTCACGGTTTCCGGCAAAACATATACGCTTGAAAGCTCGGGCGCGCAGTATGCACTTTCCAGTCTCGGTTCGTATGACGTCGGCGACCGCGTAACGCTGCTGCTCGGCAAAGACGGCGCTGTGGCCGGTGTAGCCGGCGTAGACGCTGCCGGTGCAAAGACAGTCTATGGAGTTGTGACGGCAAGCGGCGAAAAAACGTATACCGACAAGGACGGCAAAAACTACAAAGCCGACTATGTCACCGTCTTTACGGTAGACGGCGATACCTTCACCTATGAATACGACAGCTCTTACAAGGCCGGCGACGCAGTCAAGGTCATCGTAACCGAGAACAAAACGCAGATCACCGGACTTTCCGGTCCGCGTTCGCTGTCTTATGCCGTGGATGTGATCGACGCCGTCAAGGACGGTAAGATTGCAAAGGACGCCAAGATCATCGACTATTACAATGCCGACATCTACGCCACCGTATTGCCCGGCCGCATTTCGGGAACCACGCTTGCCTACAGTGATATCAAATACTACGAAATGAACGATGCCGGCGAGCTTGCCGTGCTGATCCTGAACAATTACACCGGCGACCTTGTGGAATACGGCCTTTTGACCGAAGTCAAGGGCTCGTCCTATAAGTACATTTTAGGCGAAGACGAAGTTTCCTATAATTCGGGAGATGTACGCTATACGGTATCGGAGGGCGCAGCTTACTTTGCCGTTGCAAACGGTCAGATTACCAAGATCGGAAACATTTCCGCTAAGGTTTCCTTGAAGACGGTCGCAAACGGTACCGGCTATGCGGAAAACGGCAAAGCCTATGCCATTGACGATAATGCGCGCGTCTATATCCGTGTAGACGGCGAATATAAGGCCTTTGAATTAAAAGACCTTGAAAAGCAGAACTATTCCACCATGACCGGCTACTACGACAAAGACCCGGCTTATGGCGGAAAGATCCGTATCATTACCGCTTACTAATTTTGTCAGTGTCTCTTTCTTAAATTAAAATGAACCGGTATGTTTGTTGTAAACATACCGGTTCGTTTTGTTTTGAAAAGCTATTTTTATAGGATAATTTGATGACTTTGTCTTTTTTTAGTTAATTATCCCGACAAACAGGTCGATTAGCGAAAAGGGTTGAAATTACCAAATTAAATGATATAATATTCTCGTTGTAATAATAACCAAAATATTATTATTACATAAATATTATTTTGTTGAAAGGAATGCATTTCATGAAAAAGAAACTTTTTGTTTGTCTTGTTTCTTTAATTCTTATAGCAGTACTCAGCTTTGGGATTTCTGCTGAATGGAACAAAAACTATACTCTTACCGGAGATTATTCCGCAGATATTCTGGAAGTAGCAAGAGCTCAAATTGGCAAAAGTGGTAAAGAATTAGGATTCAGTACCGAATGGTGCGCTTACTTTGTATCCAAATGTGCAAGTTATGCCGGAATTCCTCAATCTGTAGTCAAATACACTGGATATGCTGCTCCTGGCTGCTTTGGGTTGGATTATTATAACAGTCAGCATAATGACGGCAACTATATTCCCAAGCCCGGTGATCTAATATTTTATTGTTGGTCAGGCGATAACAAAAACTGGTCACATGTTGGAATTGTCGAATATGTAGAGGGTGATACTGTCCACACAATTGAAGGAAACAGTGGAACCGGAAAGACACTTGCCGCACGTTTGAATGACCCTGTAATGCGTCATGAATACAAATTATCATCCAAATCTATACGCGCTTATTCATCCCTTACTTCCGCACCATCCAAAGAAGTTGTTACCATCCCCGAAGGAAAATACCGCATTGTCTGCGCCTTAGGCAATGAACATGCAGCCATTGAAATAAGCAACGGTTCAAAGCAGAAAAAAGGGAACGCACAGCTTTGGCAGATTCATGACGGCACCTGCCAGCAATGGTATCTGCAAAAAAACGGTGACTACTACAAAATCAAAAACGTCAATTCCGGACTTTTCCTTGACGTTGATGACGGAAAAGCACAAAACAACCGAAATGTTTGGCAGTGGACAAGCAACAAAACCAATGCACAAAATTGGATTTTTGAAGACGCCGGAAACGGTTATGTTTATATAAAAACAGTTCTTGGCGATTACTACCTCGACGCGCAAAACGCAAAATCCGATAACGGGACAAATATTCAGATTTATCAGTTTAACCCGGCTTACAATGCGCAGAAATTCAAGCTTGTCCGTTTGGACGCCCCATCGTACTACTTTGACGTCAACGGAACTCTCGACGGCAAAGCGGCCGACCTCTATGGTTATGGAACAGTGGATGTGTATATTGACGGTGTACTTGTAGCTGACGACGTATCTGACTATTATAAGAAGCATCCTGAGGGAACCCACTATGAAATCAAAGATATCAAAGCACTTGACGGTCGTAGCTATGACGGTGTTGTTAGCGGATCCCTTTCCGGAACAATTGTCGGTGGAGATACGGCAGTAAATCTTCGTTTTTCTACCAAAACACACACGCATACTTGGAAAATAGCAGGAAACGAAGCAGCGCATCCGCATAAGGAATTCAAAGTATGCTCTTGCGGTGCCAGCGAATATACCGGAAATACGATCTATGACAGCAATTGTAATGACTGTTTGCCTGCTGCACCAACGGTACGTATCAGTAAAAATCAGTATTCTGTCGGCGAAACGATCTTCTTGAATTGGTCATCTGCAGTTCGTGCTGATTACTATGAATTAAAATGTTACAATGCCGAAACCGACAACATGGACTATGTTGACTGGGGTATAAATGGGACTTCTTATGAATTTTCACTTCCTGTCGGTAATTACTATGTGTATATTGTGTCTATTAATAACAATATGGTATCCGCAGGTTGCAGTACTTATTGGAAAGCATCCGAACCAATTACTTTCTCTGTAGTTGAAGCACCGAAAAAAAGCAACACTTATACACTGTATTATGACGCAAACGGCGGTGTTGAGCCCCCGTCCCCACAAAGTGTTCAAGAAGGCGATACAGTTAAAATAAGCCGTGTTGAACCAGGCAGAAAAGACTATGTCTTTGCCGGTTGGTCGTTCAACCGCAATGGCAATGAAGCTGATTTAACCGGCGGCGATGAATTGTTTCTTTCCAGCGACAAAACAATTTACGCCATTTGGAAACAGAATTCGGTAAAAGCTATCGTCCTGACGATTGGTTCAACGGTAGCCGAAGTATCCGGGAAAACCATATACAACGATGTTGCTCCGCTGGTCATAAATGACCGTACCATGTTGCCTGCTCGATTTGTAGCAGAAAACCTTGGAGCGGATGTACAGTGGGATGCCGATAAAGAATGCGTAATTATTGATGGCAGAAATCGCTATATCGAACTGTTTGTCGGCTCAAATTTTGCCAAAGTTGATGGCGAACCGCAGGCACTTGATTCTGCACCGTTTATTGAAAACGGAAGAACCTATTGTCCTGTACGTTTTATCTGCGAAGCCTTAGGAGCAGATGTGGAATGGATCGAAGAATCCCAAAGAGTTGTCATTCGCGGTTAATATATTCTCAAATTCTTTAGATAAGTACAGCATAAATGTAAGATCCCTTGGAGTAAACATCCAAGGGATCTTTTATGGTTTTCGCATACGTATTGATGTAGAGAACCTTGAACGTATAGCCATGGAAGTCGATGCCCTCTATGCGCGCCGGCGTTATGCAGCCGGAGGCACTGCTTTGATCCTCCGCTAATTCGTAATTGCTTGCAGTGTTTGTGTCATTGAGCTTTACGCTTGCCGTCGCAGAGACCGGTATCGTACCGAGGTTTCCGCCGACGTTTTCACTTTCGTATACAATGCTCTCGACGGTGTAATCCTTTTCGGTGAGAACGACCTTCGTTTTATCCTCCGCACCGAAGAACGTGATGCTTGCGATGTTCTTGGGATCACCGTTCTTTGTACCGTCGTATACCTTGGGAAGGCAAACGATCTCATAGGCAAGCTTGTATTTGGCAATACGGCATGAGATCGTGCCGTAAGCCGAATCAAGGTGGTTGGAGTCGCCGAACACCTTATAGTACACGACAAATTCTCCGGCATCGCGGCTTGTAAGCGGCGTATCCGACCAAACAGTGTCGGCACTTTCGGGGTTGCCGGTGGTATACTTCATCGTGCCAACCGTTCCGATGACGCGGCCGCTTGTGTGAAGCGTCTGCGGTGTGTTGTCATTCACCTTATATACAGGGCCGGTTATGGCCGTCGGCGTTTCATTCGCGTTCCGATTGATGTCAAAAAGGGTAATACCCGGGAATGCTAACTCCGCGCCGTTGAGATCAATGGTAAATTTACCCCATTTTACGGTGATCTGTGTGCCGGGAAAGCATTCTTCGCCGCCGTAAACGGTTATAACGCCGTCTGTGCTTGAGCCGGAACCGCCCATGGCTAAGTCTAATACGTCAGCGAACTTTTCGCGGTTTATCAGCGTATCGCCGAACCGGATCGACACACCTCTCTTGAAGCCGCATTTGGAACAAAGAGTCTTATCGCTTGTGAAATCGTGCTCTTCGCTGCTGCTATCCGCTTTTTCGTAGCCGCAGACCGAGCAGGCCGTGCCGTGCGTCAGGGAGTCATTATTCGGCGTACAAACAAAATTATGGTATTCGGCCGTGACGGACTTTGCTCCGCAGGCACAAGTAAGGTAGTGCTTCATTTGGTCGCTGGGTTCGCTGCCGAAGCTGAAATCATGCGCTTCTTCGCGGAACACGGAGCAAAGCTTGCAGGCGACCTTGTGCATTCCGGAGGTTTCGGAATCAGAGTAGCCAAAGTCGTGTTCAGTGCATTCGGTTATCAAGATTCTGACACCTTGCGCATTGCCGTACGAAGTCTTTTCCTGCGGCGTATCTGCTTTGCATACCTTATAGTTTTCTGCAAACGTCGGTGCTTCATCAGCCACCATGATGGCGCTGTACGGTTCAACTGCTTTTGCAGAGAGCGTCCCGCCCATGACCGTGAGACTTTGCAAATTTACGGCGTAGTATCCGGTGCTTTCGACGGACACATTTCCGCCGTAAAGTGCAAAAGAACCGAACTCGGGAAGCCACGACGAGCTGTCGCCTGCGGCCGAACCGCCGAGAGCGGAGAGCCTTGCGCCATCGACCGGAGAGTGGGTGATCGAGAGAAGCCCTGTACCTTTTCTTGACCGTAAACCGAAAGGACAGACTTATCCTTCAGTTGAATGTAGTGCCCGTCGGTGCTGCACGTTGTTCCGTCCATGAGAATGAGGTTGACGTTTCCGTAAACAGTCCAATCCGCCGTTGCGGAAAAGCTGCCCGAAAGAACATACCACACTTCGCCGTTTGTTCCGTCAAGCGTGTTCCCGTCCGGGTCGCCGGTAAGAAGCGTATAGTCTTCGCAGGTCGCCTTGCTTCCGTCTTTGTCTATGTATTCAACCGATTCCAGCGCTGCAAGGCTCGCCGTTTCGTCAAGCTCCTCGGAGCGCGGCGAAAGCTCTTTCCCGGCATCGCTTTCTTCTGTCGAAGGATCCTCTGAGTCTTCGGCAGCGGGTTCTTCTTGCTCAGCCGCTTCGACCTCGGTGATTGCCTCGACTGTTTCCAGTGTGCTGTCAACTCCTGCCAATACCGATGTCGGCAGCATAGAGACACAGAGTACAAGCGCCATAAACAGACTTAGAATTCTTTTACTCATATTTTGCTTCTCCTCTTAAAATGATACTGTTGTCGCCATAAATCCCTTTTGCCGAACTGCGATGATCGGCTTCCCACGCTTCCATAGGCAATACGCTCCCAGCTTGATATTTTTACATATAATTATTTTTAATTATAGCACACATATAGCACACATTTTCGATTTCATCATCCTACCAAAGTATGATTTTCCATTTTTTACTATGCAAAATTATGCCGCAAAATGCTTTGTTACGCTATAAAAATATCCGGCAAGCATGCTTCCCACCGGATATTTTACTTATGTATTCTTTTAAAAAGCACCTGCATATAGGCGTATAGTGCTTTGAATTCCTCCCTGTTGTGAAACAAAGCAATCACAATAACATTGGGAACACACACGCACACGACAGCTTTGACACAGAATTCGCCCCATGGATTCGAAAAGCGGATCCTTTCACATAGCGCATACACCCAAATGCAGTTTACAACCACGGTCAACAAGTAGAGCGTTTTCATTTTTATATACTGCAAAAACGGCTCATGAAACACTTTGCGATAGATTAGCCAAGGGTCATACCACACATGGGTCAACAGTCTTGCCACTACGGTTGCGAACAGAATGCCGGACACACCCCATTTGTCTGCAAATATGACCGACAGCACAATGTTTAAGACGACCATGACCGCCGGTCTGTATTTTCCCTGCACAAACAAAGCATTTGCATTTCTGAAGCTTTCATAAGGACGCACCATGGTAATGATATAAATATCTGCCACGAGCATAATGACAACGTCCATTCCTAACAAATACTCATTTCCCAACCATAGAGTAATAAAAGGATTTAACAGGGTTACGAGGGAAACCGCAATGAAATTGCCTATTACAAACGAAAGAAAACACATTTTTTTAAAAACGGTATATTGTCTTTCGCCGCTTTCGCTTGCAGCAAGATTTCCCACACTCGGTTTAATCGCCTCAAAAACTTGCCCGAAAAGAGAATCTACATGATTCACGATCATCTTATAATAAGATAAAAAACCCACAAGTGATGTTCCGAGCATGGCGGAAATAATAACGCTGTCTACGCCTCTTTGAAATGCTCCGGAAATTTTATAAATTGCCAAGGCTCTTACATTTTTGAATATCTCCTTGCGTTCAACCGCACTGAGATTTTCACGGTTCTTGCTTTTTAGCATCGGATACCGATGGTCTGCCACCGCCGAGATCGTGACATTCTGTACAATTACCATCGTCACCATTACGGCAAGATACCCGATATAACTTTTAAAGACCGCTATCGCAAGCGCTTCGGCGATTGTAGTCAGTATGCAGAATACGATCCCGATCGAAGAAACGATGTGTTTTTCCTGGTTTGCTTCTATGAGCGTCGCTTTATAGACAAATAAATACGAAACGGCTGTTTTGAGGACAAAGAATATAAAAATGATATGGATATCTTCTTTGATATCGGGAACATCGTTTACAATGTATTTAAGGAAGATCAGGCAAACAATTCCGGCCGCAACGACAACAGAGAAAATAACACGGTAGATTTTTTGATATAACCGCATAAGCTTTGCGATCTGAGTATCGTCTTTTTCATAAAGCGGACGATAAAGCGCATACGAAATAGCCGTGCCAAAACCGAGTTCCGCAACGGATAGGATTGTTAGAATATCCGTAAAAAGCGCGGAGACGCCTGCATACTGTATTCCAAGCTCTTTTATCAGTACGGTTTTTATATAAAAGTTGGAAAGCAAAGTTGTCAGCTGATAACAAATCGAAAAGGCAATATTACGAACGGATTTTTGCGTTCTCGAACTCATTGCAAGGCGTTTCCTTTCTTAAGAATTTAAAGCGCTGCCGGGGCTCTTTGCGATACCTCGCTCTGCTTTGGATCCTCTGGCTCGTTCTGAACAGAAGTCTGCACATATACCAACAGGTCATGCATAGGCATTTTTATTTCATGACTATACCTTTGTGTCATTTCCTTATTCATAAACATACCGCCGTCATAATCGTCTAGGACATCCTGATGGTACACATGGACATCCTTGTTCCAACGGTATTTTTTGGATTTGTATTTTTTCTCATGCGAAACAGGATCGATATATACGATCCGCCTTTTACGAAGCACCACAAAACACAAGGCCATAACCGACACGGCCAACAGACAAACATATACGATCACAAGGATCGGAGAGATCCACCATATCCATTTATGATCGCCCTTGTCGCTTGAAATTTCCTTAACAAGCGTATCTATTTCCGCATGCTCGTTTAACAGAACATTGTAGCGATAGCTTTCCTTAAAAGGAGCAATGCGGTTTTCACCCGGAAGTTTGTTTACCTTAACATCGTACTTCAGATACAGCGGCAGATAATACAAAAGCTCTTTATATTCATCAAAGCTGAGATCCGTCGTGAACAACGGGAAAATATGCTCTACGATGGTCGATAATCTTGTTTTGCGAAGGTTTTTGTAAAAGCCCTCCATCATCTTTGCATAGCGGTCGCCTCTTACCCAATCGCCCTCGTTGTAATATCGTGTATAGGCAAGAGTCTGTGCGCCGTCCAATAAGAATATCCCGGTTTTTTCTTCCAAAAACTCCGTATTTACAATATCGGACGTCAAGCGGTAATCGTGTTCTAAGATGCTTATGTATTGATTGATATACGGCACCTGATATTTTTCGATCTGAACTTCAATTCCTCCGACAGTGTTGATCATTTGTATAAAATAATTGTAATCGAGCAAAAGATAGTTATCGATTTTTAAGCCGTAATTCTCTTCTATCGTTCGGACAACAAGCTCAACGCCGCCGCAATTATATGCGTTTGTAAGTCTTCCGCAGCCTATTGTGGGAACGTAAACATACGATTCTTTTAATACTGTCGTGAAAGAAATTTCCCGGTTATTGGTGTTTACAGTGGCAAGCACCATATAATCCGAATAAGACTTAGTCAATTCATTGCGATCCCAATGGTCGGCGCCGATAAAAAGAAAATTCTTAACGCCGGGAACAGAATGGGCATATTTTTTATTTTCCAACCAGGTATTATACGCTTCTTTTTCGTACTCCGTACCCATACCGCTCGTTTCGATGCTTCCGACATGAAAATTTTTCGCGACGTGCAGTTTCTGCCATTCTTCATACCAAATTGCAAATACGGTGTACCATCCGTCTCCGGGTAAGTTTACATCCTTTATGTCATGGGCTGTTCTGTATCCGCGAGTGGTATTGTAATTGAATTTTTTTCCTACTTTAACAAGATCGTTCCATTGATAGTTGCCATTATACACAAACCGTTCGTTTCCGGTAAACACCCAAGCAAGATAAGCCCCTTTTATACCGTTCGGATCGAGCGTTAAAGTCCTGTTATTCAACAGAAGTTTGGGAACTCTGTCTGTGGTACTGCTGTTGGTGTTAACGTTTTCTTCTAAGTAGGCTTGATCTTCTATCGGCTCTATGCCGTTTTTATATACGGTCCTTGCCGATAAGTCGCATATATCAAATTTACTGTAGGTATACTTTATCAGAGCATAGACCAATATTGCCGTTAAGACAAGTAATGCTATTACGCTCACCCAGAATACGAAAGCTTTATTTTGGCGTTTATATGGATATTTTTTTCTTTTAAGAAAAAACAATAGCTTGTCATTTTTTAGATTCGTTATCATGATTTCCTGCTCCGATCTGTCCCAAATCCCATTTTCTTCAAGACTCTTTTCTTAGCACATTGGATGAACCTTACTCCTTTGGGATAAAGTCCGCAAACGCCGTTTTCTCCGTATTTAGACGCAATATATCGAAACCCTTTCTTAGCATACATCCGCCTTGCAGTCTCCACAGCTTTCATTTGCACTCCGGCTTCGTTACACGACAAATGCGGCTGTTTGGCCAATGCTTCACTTATATCGCGTATCTGCCACAGCACGTTCTGCTTGATCGATTCAAACAAACGATTCCCGTTTTGGGTGTTTATCATGCAAAGCGATATACCGAGATCTGCATTTTTAAACAAAGCCGTTTCATTTTGAATTCCCCAAAAATCGCCGATCGTGATATCCGAAACGCGGGAAGTTCCGGCATATTTGCAGGCGGTGATATACTTATCGTCTTTTATGCGGTAGCAGCTCGGCCTTAATAATATGTTTTTATAGTAAATCTTGCGATAAATATTCTTTTTGATTTTTTTACCGCCGATCATAAATGTTTCATAATGCGCCCGCCAGCCAAAAGATTTATCACGAAAATCGGCATGGGCAATTTCGCCGTATTTTTTCTTCATGCAGCTTAGATAGCTTTTCCACAGCGCCGGAGCCATAACGCCGTGGCAAACGACATCGACCGTATACAGCAACTCATTTTTTTGCCCCAAATACGAATATAAAGCGGCGACCTGACAGGGTGTGCCGGAAAACAGAACAGGCACACCGCTAGCAAGATCCCTCTTTACCGTTTCAAAAATACCTTCCGTTTTACTTTGAACATATTTGCTTCCCTGAAGCTTATATAATTCACCAAGTGAATCGATCCGTATATGGCAGACCTCAAACAAGTCGTTAAAAGCCGCACCATATACCGCGCCGCCCAAATTCAATATGCTTTTTGCAAGCTCTGCAAACAATCCGCCGGATTGGCTCTTTTTCAAAACATCGGCATCTTTGCTTTGTACCGCAAAGACGTTTTCAAACAAATTGCGTGGAACGGACCAATTGATAAAATGACAATTGCTCCGGCATTTTCCGCATAAAACACACCGCTCTGCGTCGATATTCGGATAGTAAAAGCCGCAAGCATCCTGCTGCATTGTGATGGCGTTTTCATGACATACGGCTTTGCATACGCCGCAGCCGCTGCAATTCTCCTTTTTATCAAAAACCGTCACCGCGTGTCCTCCTTTCAGTTTGATTCGAAAGAATCTTTTAACCAAGAAACCGATCTGTTTTGCTCTTCTAAAAGCTTTGCATTTACCTTTTCCCAATCTGTTTTCCGGATATTTTCATTCGGAAGAAGCCTGTCCGATACATCAAAAAGCGCAAGCAGATCCATAATTCTTGCTGATTTCTCTGCATTAGAGGCTTCTGCATAAAACTCCTTTTTGAAGATCAACGAAAAGGCTGCTCCATGAAAGGAATTTGTCACAACTGCCTCAGCTTTGGCAAACATTCCCACAAATTCCTCCGGCGAAGCTGTTTTGTACAAAATAAAATCTTTGCAGGTCTGCCTTTGCTTTAAGGTGGGATTGACTAAAACCAGTTTGCAGCCTTTGTCACGCGCTAAGGCACGCGCTTTCCCGATTACATACTTGCAGCCTTCCATCATATACACAAGTATGTACTTATCCGGCAGCTCGCACGGCGTTTTAGCTATCGCAAGCCATTGTGATGCACTTAAAAGAAGCGTGGGATCTAATACGTTTTCCACAGCTTTGCCTGTTAAAGCCGCCACTGTTTCGCATGCGCTTTTTTCGCGGACAGAAAGGCTTTCAAAGCGCTTTAAATATTCTATGCATTGGGATTCGTATTTCTGCGGAAAAGATCTATATCCCATGCTTGCGGCATAGGCGATTTTCTTAACATCCGAACCGGCAAAATCAAGAAAATAGCTGAAATCTCCTCCGACCGCGTCCGGGTTCCATACTTGGTCGCTGCCCGTTATAAGCGTTTCATAGTCTGACGCGATTCTTTGCAGTTCCTTCTTTGTTCTGCATTTTGGGGTCACGCTTAAATACTTTTTCGTAAACGCATAAAAGCGACGCCTTTTTTTCATCAATTCCAAACCTTTGACGCATTTTTTGGCGCCGGAAGATAGATCTTTACAGTGTCTGACATCAAAAGGACGATAAATACACTCTATATGCGGACATCTGTAATCGATTATTTCAGCCTGCACTCCGAGCTTCGCAAGGACTTTTTCAAGAGCAAACGCTTGCAGGATTGCTCCGTAATTCAAAGCCCGGTGAAATGTAATTACAGCTGCTCGCTTAGTCATTTACCCTTTTTTCCTTTCAAAATCTTTTTCGGACACACCAATACGGCAATAGCGCCTGCCTTTTTCCTTGCGCTGAAATTTTTACTGAACAAGTACGGAATCAAATTTGCAGCAAGGAATTTTTTGTAAGCTCTGCTTCTTGCTTTTTCCTCGTAATACGCCATAATGCGAAGCATCGTCGCGCATTGCATGGCTTTTTCAAGGGTGACAGCGCGCCGCAGACTCTTTTCCTCTTCGGGAATTTTTCTCAATATTTTTTCACAGGCATTGACCGCGTCGCACCATTTTTCATCAAAAACAGCTGCCTTTCCTCGCTTTGTAAGAGCGCCCGTGCTGTTGCTTTCATAATAGTACAGCTTGTCGTCGGATACACAGACGGCCTTTTCATTTTTGCAATCGGAAAGGTAATCAAATAAGAACAATAGATCTTCTGCCAAAGATAGATTTTCGTCAAAGCGGATATTCTTCTTTTTTATAATATCTGTTCGGAACAATTTTCCGCCTATATATCCCTTTATTCCGCCGGTCTCATTGAATAAGCTCAATTGTGCTTCCCGGCGACCCATTACGGTTACCCGGTTTGAATTTTCGTCTGCACAAGCTTTTGCAAGGCCGCAAACCGAAATATCACAGCCAAGCGAACTTAAGTTATCCCATAAAACAAAAATATAATTTTCGCAAACATAGTCATCCGAATCTACAAAGCAGCAATAATCTCCGGTCATTCTCTCGATTCCCGCATTTCTGGCAGAGGAAACGCCGCCGTTTTCTTTATGAATCACCTGAAAGCGGTTATCTTTTTTTGCATACGCGTCACACAGCTTTCCGCTGTCATCCGTAGAGCCATCATCGATCAAAAGAATCTCTAACTCCGACTGCGTTTGGTTAAGGATACTGTCTAAGCATCGGGCAAGATATTTTTGCGTGTTATAGACCGGAATGATAACAGAAACCTTCATTTTTGCCTCCTTGCTGCTATATGGACCATAATCTGAATGCAAGTTTGGGTGCAAAACAGGTAAGCAGCATACCGATCTTCTTTTTTGCTCCGATATAGGGAGTCTTTAAATAGGCAATCTTATTTTCTTTGATATATTTTCGCATATTCTTATATTCGGGACTATCGCTTTTTCCATAATACGCCAACACCCTCACGGCCGTGGAGCTGTGCCATACCTTCATCATTTTAATTTGCTTTTTGAATTCTTCAAAGCCCTCATAGGGATCGTCAAGGATCAAATCAAATACCTCCGGATAATGCAGCCATTTCTCGATATTTCTGTTGTTTCCGGTGATTCCGCGTATTATGCCGGTGCCTTTTCTTGCTATATAATGATACGCGTTGGAAGAAGTATAACATCCGTTTTTGGCATATTTCATATATTCATAATTGAAATAATGGTCTTCAAACAAATACCTTTTTTCGTCCGGAAAGCGTATGCGATGCTTCTTGATGATCTCGTTTTTATATAACTTATTCCAAACAAAAGCGCCATACGAACGATTAAGCGGTATCAGCATGTTATTTAGGAACATTTCCTTTTCCATAAGCTCACTTTTTCGTTCCGTGCGGTACTTTTCATTCCCGTTTTCATCTTCTAAAATATATCCGCAGGCGGATATATCGCACTCGTGCCTTTGAATCGCTTTCACTAAAAGCTCCAAGTAATTCGGATCCACATAATCGTCTGAGTCCACAAAAGCGACGTATTCTGCGGTACATTTTTCCAATCCGGTATTTCTTGCAGCGGCAAGGCCGCCATTCTTTCTGTAAACGGGAATAAAGCGGCGATCCCTTTTGGAAAACTCCTCACAGATCATGAGCGTTTTGTCTGTCGCGCCATCCACAACGACAATGACTTCAAAATCGGTATATGTTTGCTTTTGCAGGCTTTCCAAACATTTTGCAATGTATTTTTCGGTATTATACGCTGCAATGACAACCGAGATCATATCTGTATCTCTCCAAACTCACTTGACATATTTTGATTTGTTGG
>ERZ773136.2228-NODE-2228-length-16745-cov-4.084002_pt1 | contig 16745 bp, 11 predicted proteins | sample MGYA00580855_ERZ773136 | MGnify/ENA primary metagenome ERZ773136 (study PRJEB29015, sample SAMEA2737860) | human gut metagenome | biome: human gut; feature: human-associated habitat; material: faeces | place: China | collected 2012 ... | reverse complement strand
GGTGAAAAATCCGTGGCGCATGTCCCCGGATTTTTCAGATTTTAATTGAAATCGGGCTTCGCCCGAAATGCCTTATAGTCTTTTGCAACAGTCAGAGGAAACCGAATCTCTCCGGTTTCCTCTTTTCTTTTCGCAACACTTTGCAAAGGTCTTGCAAAAACGCGGAATATGTGCTATAATTTAGGATAGAATATTATAATTCGGATGGTTATGCACAATTTTATCCGAACCGAAGGAGTGTCTTATTTGCAAGACCAGCAGAATCTGCCGTCTGAACCCAAAACGGACAAGCCGCCGTATGCCGGCTGCTTACTTGCGTGCATCGCACTGTTATATGTTACCCATTTATCGCTCTATCCGCTTGTTGACGTACTCGGATTATTCGCACTTGCTGCATTTTCCGTGCTGTATGCGATCATTCTCGCCACCGGCGATATCCGCTTCACACCGCTTCCGCCGGTAGTGTGTGCGTTAAGTCTTTTGGCGCGCGCCGCGTTCGGCGACGGTTTTACCGTCCATGCGGCTCACGGCTTTGCTAACCTGATTTTTGTCTTACTCGTCGCCTTGGTGCTCTATGCCTGCGCGGTGAAAAAAGCGCAAAAAAGCGTGATGTTCGCCGTTTTATGCGCGGTATATACCGTCTTTCTTGCAGAACATGTCGCTTTCAGCGTAAATGCCGCCTACGGCTCGATGAGCCTTGCGGCATTCGAAAAGGCGCTCGACAACTTTGCCGCAGCGATCAGCACGCTCTTCCAGAATGCACTTTCCGGCACAGCCTCGCTTGCCGGAGTCTCTGCCGAAGAGGCCGCGTCGCTAGGCGAAACATTAAATCTTTCCGTGCGGCTGTCCTTGCCGACCCTTGTCGTGAATTTTTCCATGATAGCCAGTGCGCTGACCTTACTTCTATACAAACCGATCGTTCGCGCGTCCCATGCCGAAAAAGATTTTTTGGACGGCCGTAACTTTCGTTTTTCTCTCTCGACAGTCAGCGTCGTCATGTTTTACGTATCCTATTTTGTATATCTTATCGCAAGCTTTACCGCGTCGGGCAGTGCGGTATTTGTCACGTTTATGAATCTCTCGGCCATTTTAACCTATCCGTTTGCGTGGATCGGCCTTCGTTTTTTATACACACTGCTATGCGCAAAATTAAAAAGCCGCGCCGGAAGCATTACGTTACTTGCAGTGATACTGCCGCTTGCCGGTATGTTTATAGGACTTGGCGGACTTCTCTTTACGTTTCTTGCCTTTATCGGCGCGTCCTCTCAGTTAAGCGCCAATCTACGCGACAGATTAGACGGAATGGGTGCGTAACGGCATTCTTCCGATTTTACTTTTTTCAGACTTCAAAGGAGGCGTTCCCGTGGTTTCTTTCAAGGATTTTCTAAAAAAGCTGTTTTCTCATAAAAGCCTGTTTGCGGGACTCGTTTTACTCATTTTATATACGCTTGCCGCTTTTGCGCGAAACGAAAAAACGCTCGGCACACTCGGCGTTGTTTTCAGCGTGCTCTATCTTTCCATTCATTTGGTATTCGTCTGGCGCGAAATCAAAAAAGGCGGTATGACCAAGGACGGTCCGATGCTGTCGGGTCTCACGCTCGGCTTTGTGACCTCCTTTGCTTCTCCGGTCGTCATTGTCGGCGAGACCGGCGAGATCGTATGGTACAACAAAGCGTTTTTAGCCATGGCCGGCGAAAGGACGACGTTATACGGCAAAAAGCTATCCGAGCATTTCAGTCCGTCGCTCGGCGCAGCGCGGCTTTTCCGCGACGCCGGCGAGCCGATTCAGGTCTCATGGCGCGGTGTGAACTACAACGTGAGCTGCTACAAGACCCAATCGGTCGGCAAAGGTCACTGTATTGCCGTTTGGGAGGATACGACCGAGCTTTGCACGTTAAAAAAGGAACTCGAAATGAAATCGATCATGGTTGCGTTTGTCGTCATTGACAACTTTTCCGAAGCCGTGCAGTTTATCCAAGACAAGCAGCGCACCGCACTTGCCCTCATCGGCAGCACGCTCGACGCCTGGACAGCCTCTTTAGGCGGCATTTTAAAGGAATACGACAAGGACAAGTTTATCATCATCTTCGAACAGCGCCACTTTGAAAAGCTGGATGAGAGCCGCTTCGATATTCTCGATAAGATCCGTGAAATCGAGATCGACAACATCAACATGCCGTTCACCGCGTCGATCGGCGTGTCCAAAATTTCCGGCACGCTTGCCGAAAAGGAAAGCGCGGCACGAAGCGCTCTCGACCTTGCGCTTCAGCGCGGCGGCGACCAGGCAGTCGTCAAGAGCGAAAGCAGTGTGGAATACTACGGTGGCCGCTCCAAATCGGTGCAGAAAAAGACCAAAGTCCGTTCGCGCGTGATTGCCGGAGAGCTTGTCAATCTCATCAAGCACAGCGGCAACGTCATCGTGATGGGACACAAATATGCCGACCATGACTCGATCGCGTCGTGCGTAGCCGTTTCGCGCATAGCAAAATTTTTGAATACGCCGGTCAATGTGGTCGTCAACATTCACGACTTCAATTTAAAGAAAATTTTCGAAAGCATGCGCTTTCAGGCCGGCGAATACGACGAGCTTTTCATCGACCGCGAAATGGCACATGAGCTTATCCGCTCGGACACGCTGCTTGTGGTATGCGACGTGAACAATCCGTCTTTCTTTGAACTGCCCGAACTGTACGAATCGGCAAGCTCCTTCGTAGTCATCGACCACCACCGCAAGACCGGCGAATTCATCAATCCGCCAAAGATCGCCTATATCGAACCGGCGGCTTCTTCTGTCTCGGAATTGATGTGCGAGATCCTCGAACAGGCAACTCCGCCCGGAACGCTCACCCGACCGGAAGCGAATCTGCTCTTTGCCGGCATCATTCTCGATACCAAGCAGTTCACCAAAAATACCGGCGTTAAAACCTTCGGCGCGGCGGTATACTTACGCAGCGAGGGTGCGGAGCCTTATGCCGCCATGAAGCTTTTCGACACGTCGGTAGGCGATTTCATGCGTGAAACGGTATTTGAAAACAACATCCACATTTACAAGGAAAAGATCGCCATTTCGGTAAGCGAAAAGGATTCCGATTTAAAGGATAAGATCGCCGCCTCCAAAGCGGCCGACCGGCTTCTTACCGTCGAAAACGTATGCGCTTCGTTCGTTCTGTGCCGTATCGACGGCAATGTACACATTTCCGCGCGCTCCGACGGCACGGTCAACGTTCAGCTTATCACCGAAGCGCTCGGCGGCGGCGGCCACTACGACGCAGCCGGCGCACAGCTAAACGGCATGTCGCTTGCCGACGCCTTAAAGCGCCTGAAAGAGGCTATTGACACTCATTTCAACGAAAACTCGGAAAGATCCGATAAAAACTAACGGAGAATGCATATGACTTCACATAATTGTACGGTTCTCGCCTTTGCCAATCAAAAAGGCGGTGTCGGAAAGACCACCTCCACCGTCAATCTTGCCGCTTCTCTCGGCCTGCTTGGAAAAAAAGTGCTGCTTGTCGATTTCGACCCACAGGGCAACGCCACCAGCGGCGTGGGTATCGAAAAGACCGAGGACAATTCGGCGTATGACTTGATTATGGGCGCGAATCCCTATAACTGTATTCATAAGACCGAATTTGAGAACCTTGACGCGCTTCCGTCGGAAATTTCGCTTGCCGGTGCTGAGCTTGAGCTTGTGGACGTAAAAGACCGGCAATACAAGCTCAAAAACGCGCTCGACACGCTTCGGAACGACTACGATTTTATGCTCATCGACTGTCCTCCGTCGCTCGGACTTCTCACCATCAATGCCTTAAGCGCCGCCGACGGCGTGGTCGTACCCATGCAGTGCGAATACTTCGCGCTTGAGGGATTAAGTCAGCTGACGCTCACCATTTCGCAGATAAAGCGGTTATACAATCCAAGACTTGAGCTTGTGGGCGTGGTCATCGCCATGTACGACGGCAGATTGAATCTTTCGGTACAAGTGTTAGAGGAGATCAAAAAGCATTTTCCCGGCAAGCTTTTCACCACACCCGTGCCGCGCAACGTGCGCCTTTCGGAAGCACCCAGCTTCGGTATGCCTGCCATCTATTTTGACAAAAATTCCAAAGGCGCAGCCGCCTACCGCGACATTGCCTCCGAGCTTGTGAGCCGCTGCGGAACAAATTGAAACCATATTACGTCTAAACAAACGGTGATAAACTGTAAATAATTTGAAAGTGAGGGATTCATATGAAACGCTCCTTAAAAATGCTGCTTACAATGCTGTTTGCCACGGTTTTTCTTGTTTCTTTTGCTCTCGGCACGAATGCCGCATGGTCGTACCGGTGGCTCATCGAGCCGAATCCGCTCTATCGTTCCTATGACTCTGTTACAGAAGATTTTGCCGTTTTTTTCGGCGGAGAATCCTACTTCTATAAGCGCGGCGTTGTGCGCCTGTCGGATAAAAAAGAAATCGTCCCGGCAGAATATAACAACATCCGCCTGCTTGCAAACGGTCATTTTGCCCTCGGAAAAAACATTACGCCCGGCAGAGCTCCCGGTCCGGGCGAATGGGGCGTATGCACCGCCGACGGAACTGTCGTTGTACCGTTTGACTACATCTACGGCTTTACCGCGCTCGGTGACAAATACCTCGTCGCCCAGAATGCCGACCGCAAATATGGTGTGATCGATTATGCCGGGAACGTCGTTTTGCCGTTCGAGTACGATTATTTAATGCCGAAACACTACCCTTGTGCGGATTCCGCTTTATATGAAACGCATGACGATTCGCCGCTGTTTGCGAAAAAAGGTGAAAAATACGGTCTTATCGACCGCGCCGGAAGCATTCTCATCCCGTTCGTCTATGACCATTTGGCGCAGGATTTCAGCCGTCCCGAAAAGGAGCTTATTTACGTGGCAAACGACAGCGAAAACGGCTCTGTCGAAGGATATATCGACTATGCCGGGAACGTGGTCGTTCCTCCCGCCTATTCGCACCTGTATTTTATCGCGGACAATGTCCTCATCGTTTACAATTCGGATTCGTCCGGTCAAAGGTACGGCATGGTCGATACGTCCGGCAACATTCTTCTGCTGCTGGAATACGATAATCTGTCCTTATTTTACGCTATGTATCCGAGTGACAAGCTGAAGCGAAGTGAGCTTGTGCAAGCCGTTTCACATGGCAAGACCGGTGTGTTCGACCTTGCCGGAAAGCCGGTCGTGCCGATCGCATACGGAGCGGTAAACCTGTTCGACAATGACCGGATTCTTGTCGAAAAAGACGGCAAATGGGGCATGATCGACCGTGCCGGAAACGTGCTTCTGCCCTTTGACTATGACTATTTGGAGCGTCTGTCGGACACGCTTTTGCAGGCAAAAAAAGGCGACCTTTTCGCCGCAATCCGTCCGGACGGCACGGAGGTTACGCCGTATGAATTCACGAATTTCCGATACTCCTACCAAGACGGCTTTATTGTCGGCTGCAAGGGCATATCCATGTACGGCGTTTTGGATGCGGACGGAAATACGTGTATTCCGTTTGTTTACGACGATATCTACGCCGCCGACAGCGTAAACCTTTCGGAAAAACCGCTGTGGAAGGTGCAGCAAGGCAAAAACTGGCTGCTTCTCGACGCAGACGGCAAGGAGATTTTCCGCCACCCCTGCAGCGGCTTGCAGTATAATGCAAAGCTCGGCCTTTGCAGCGTGATTACCGAAAACGGTGCAGGCATCTTGAAGATCTCGTATAGCAAGCCGGTTTCCTACCGCCGGATCGTGACGGTTTCGACCGACACGGCGAGCGTTCGCCTAACGCTCGGAGACACGTTGGCTTTCGTCAATGAGGAGACCAAAAAGCTGGATACACCGCCGTTTTTGCGCGACGACCGCACATTTGTGCCGGTACGTTTTCTTGCGGAATCGCTCGGTGCGGAGGTCTTTTGGGAGGACGAAACGAGGACAGCTGTATTTGTCAAAGACGGCACGACGGTTCGCTTAACCGTCGGCACGAGCACCGCCTATGTGAACGCCGAGCCGCGCACATTGGACGCAACGGTCTTTCTCGAAAATGACCGCACCTATGCACCGCTCCGGTTTGTGGCGGAGGCGCTTGGCGCTGCGGTGGAATATAAAGAGGAAGCAAACTGAAATTGAGAAAGCCGGGAATTGCAAGAAATGAGACCCAGCTTTTGTTAAGTGTACCGGAAGAGTTGTCATTTTATATAAAAACACTTTTACACAACGCAAAGCCGCGGATTCCGAAACGGAATCCGCGGCTTTTATGAGCCATATTATAATTTTTCCACCCTTGCAAGCCAATCGGCAGCGCAAGCGTCACTCGGCATACGCCAATCGCCGCGCGGCGACAGGCACACGCTTCCGACTTTGACGCCGTCCGGCAGACAGCTGCGCTTGAATTGCTGCGTAAAGAACCGGCGGTAGAAGGTCTTAAGCCATTTTTTAATCGTGTCCGCGTCAAAATCCTCACAGAATGCGCGGCACGCCAAAAAGTATATTTTTTCGGGCGTAAAGCCGAAACGAAGCACATAATAAAGGAAAAAGTCGTGCAAGGCATAGGGTCCGACCGTGTCCTCTGTCTTTTGCGCGATCTTGCCGCTTGCGTCCGGCGGCAGCAGCTCGGGACTGATCGGCGTATCGGCCACATCCATCAGGATCTCGGCGCAGCCCGGAAACACCTCGCCCTCGGCAAGGCTCTCGATCATCCAACGGATAAGCGTTTTCGGAATGCTGGCATTCACGCCGTACATGCTCATGTGGTCGGCGTTATAGGTACACCATCCGAGTGCAAGCTCGCTTAAGTCGCCCGTGCCGCAAACAAGCGCGTTGTCGCCGTTTGCCACGTCCATAAGCACTTGGGTACGCTCACGCGCCTGAACGTTTTCATAGGTGATATCGCGCACATTTTCGTCGTGTCCGATGTCCTTAAAATGCTGTAAGCAGGCTTCTTTAATGTTGATCTCCCGGAAAGTCACGTCGAGCGCTTTCATAAGGGCAACCGAATTGTTATAGGTACGTGAGGTCGTGCCGAAGCACGGCATCGTCACGCCGATAACGTTTGTCACCGGACGATGCAGCTTCTTCATGGCCTGTACGCAGACAAGCAATGCCAGCGTCGAATCGAGGCCGCCCGAAACGCCCACGACTACCTTTTGCGCCGCCACGGACAGCCGTCCGACAAGGCCTGCCACCTGCATTTCGAAGATATCTAAGCAGCGTTCGGTACGCTTTGCCTTGGTCTGCGGCACAAACGGCAGCTTGCGAAGCGGGTACAGCGCACCCTCATCATCGCGTTTTTCGCGATTTGTAAGCGGCGCATACAGTTTTATGCGACGCACGCTCGCCGTTTCGGCGTCGGCGCTTGCACAATCCGAAAAGCTGCGTAATTTTCGGCGATCGGCACGAATCTTGCCGAGGTCAACATCGGTGCAAAGCAGATAGTCGTCGTCGATAAGCGAATCGTTTTCGCAGAGAACCGAGCCGTTTTCGGCTACCACCGAATGTCCCGAAAAAATAAGATCGGTGGTCGATTCGCCGCTGCCGGCCGAAACATAAGCATACACGCAAAGCGCGCTTGCCGATTGGGTCTTGACGATCTCACGGCGATAGGCACGCTTGCCGATGGTTTCGTTGCTTGCTGAAAGGTTAAAGAGCATTTCTGCGCCGGAAAGCGCCAAATGTGTGCCGGGCGAAAGCGGCGTCCAAAGATCCTCGCAGATCTCGATGCCGAAGGTCTCGCCGCCGCGGCCGGTAAACACGAGCCGGTTGGAGACCGGCACAGGGTAAGAAGTGCTTTGGCCGAGTTCAAGCGAATCGAGCGTGTCACGCTTTAAGTCGCGTGCCGAGGCGAACCAGCGTTTTTCATAAAATTCGTTGTAATTGGGCAAAAAAGTCTTGGGAACAAGACCGCAGATCCTGCCGCCGGAAAGCACGACGGCACAGTTGTATAACACCGAATCGATGCGGACAGGCGCACCAACAAGCACGGTAATATCCCGTTTTTCGGTCGCTTCCGCGATAGCTTTCAGCGCGTCAAGCGTTTCGGCAAGCAGCGATTCCGAGAAAAACAGATCGGCACAGGTATAGCCGGTTACTGAAAGCTCCGGAAAGATCACATAATCCGCGCCGTTCTTATCGGCCTTTTCGATCTTATCCAAAATACGTGCGGCGTTTTCCCGCACCGCGCCGACCTTAACGTGCGGCACGGCTTGAGCCAGTCTTATATAATCAAACATATTCACGCCTCGCTTTTTTCGTCCGTTTTTTCGGTATCACTGTCTTTTAAGCTTTCGGGTTCCGCCTTTATTTTGGGAGCAAGCGACTTATCCACCGTGCCGACAAGACGGTTGATGGTAAAGCCTTTGGCCGAGAAATTGTCCTCGTACTCCGTGTGGATATTATCCGCTTCATAGACGCTGTTATGCAAGTCGTTCGTAACGTCGGAAAGCGGAATATTTGCAAGTTCAAACTGCTCAAGCGAAAAATCAAAAAGCGGACGGTTATCCGTCTTAAAGAATATCTTGCCGCCGTCCTTTAAGATATACCGGTATTTTTCGAGAAATCCGATATAGGTAAGCCGGCGCTTGGCATGCTTTTTTTTCGGCCACGGGTCGGAAAAGTTGAGATACAGTCCGTCCAATTCGCCTTCTTCGAAAATATCCGGCAAAGCCTCCGCGTCGCCGCAGACAAAAACAACGTTGGACAGTCCGGCGTTTTTTATCTTTTCCATAGCCATAACAATGACATCCGGTACTTTTTCGAAACCAATATAAAAGGCGTCCGGATTGCGGCGTGCAAGCTCTGTGATAAAGCCGCCCTTGCCGCAGCCGATCTCGGCATATAACGCCGTTTTTTCATTCGCCAGCGTGCGCCATTTGCCTTTATATTCTGTCGGATTTGTAATATGGATATCCGCACAGGCAAGCATGCGCTTTTCGCCGTTTTTCTTTTTTCTCATTCGCATAAAAGGTGTTTTCCTTTCGGTTTTTCGTCTTTTTGGCAAAAGCGTTTGATCGAACGCATAAAAGCCAAATAAAGGGGCATACTGTAAGCAAAATGAGAAGCAAAAAACTCATTTTGTCTTATGGAAATAAATCTGTTAAAGGAGATAAAATAATGCTTGACAGAATTGCTTTGATCCTTACGATCATCGGTGCGCTCAATTGGGGCAGCATCGGACTGTTTCAGTTTGACTGCGTGGCATGGCTGTTCGGCGGACAAGCCGGAATCGTCAGCCGCATCATCTATGTGCTTGTAGGACTTGCCGGTCTTTGGTGCATTTCGCTGTTGTTCCGCGAAAGAAATATCATCACTGACGGCGAAGACCGCTTGTAAGGTCTGCCTCTTCCCTTTTCGGGAGGAAGCATTTTTCGAATTTATATCGAAACCAGGCTTCGCCCGAAATATCACGGAGACTTTTTCGACGGTCTGCGGGCGGTGCGTTTCGCGCCGTCCTTTTTTTGCGGTTTTGCACCAAAGCCGGCATTCTTCTTTTTCTTTTCAAACTTGCCAAACGAATCTTTGCCGGGTTTTCTGCCGTTTTTGTCGGACTTTGCACTGCGGTCATTGCGGCCATGCGTTTTTTGGCCTTTCGTGCCAAATGCTTTGGACTCCGTGCCCTTGTCGCGGAATTCCGGCCGATGACCGAGTAGCTGCCACGCGTCCTCACGTCCCGAAAGCACGATAGCCTTACGGACAAGCTCGGCGTTTTCCGGGCGCGTAGACTGCAAAAGCGCGCGCTGCATGCGTTTTTCCTCGTAGTCGCGCGTCACCTTGACTGGCTGCATGGTAAACGGGTCAAGACCGGTATAATACATAGTCGTTGCCGCCGTTCCGGGCGTCGGGTAAAAATCCTGCACCTGTTCGGGACGGATCTTGTGCTTTTTTAAGTATAACGCCAAATCGATCGCGTCGTCAAGCGTACTTCCGGGATGAGAGGACATGAGATACGGTACGATATACTGCTCAAGTCCGGCGCGCTTACAGGCGGCAAAATACTTATCGCAGAAACGCTCGTAAACCGAAATTTCCGGTTTTCCCATATAACGAAGCACGTTGTTGGAAATATGCTCCGGCGCGGTCTTTAACTGACCGCTGACATGCTTTTTGGCCAGAATATCGATAAAGGTCTCGTCCTTGTCGTAAACGGCATAATCGAACCGCACGCCGCTGCGCACAAAAACTTTTTTGATCTTCGGCACAGCCGCCACCTTTTCGAGAAGCTCGACGTATTCGCTTTGGTCGCAGATGAGATTCTTGCAGGGCTGCGGCGCAAGGCAGCGGCGCTCCTTGCAGACGCCTTTTTTGCCCTCGCGTACGGCTTTGCACGGGCCGTAGCGGAAGTTTGCCGTCGGGCCGCCCACATCGTGGATATAGCCTTTGAAGCCGGGCAAAGTCGTTAAAATTTTCGCTTCCTCAACCACCGATTCGATGCTTCGGGACACGACGTTGCGCCCCTGATGAAAGGCAATCGAGCAGAACGCACAGCCGCCGAAGCAGCCGCGGTTATGCGTGATCGAAAACTGCACCTCGCTAAGCGCCGCAATGCCGCCGACCTTATCGTAGCTCGGATGCCATGCGCGCGTATACGGCAACGCATAGACCTTGTCCATATCCTCACGCGTCAAGAGCGGCGAAGGCGGATTCTGCACGATCTTCTTGTTGTCGTAATATTCCACAATGGCCTTGCCGTCCACGGGGCTTTGGTTGTTATACTGGATCTTAAACGCCTTGGCGTATTTTTCCTTATCGGTCTTAAGCTCGTCGTATTTATAGGTATCGACAAAATCAAACTCCGGCTTATAATCCGGCTCGGCGGCAAAAACCGTGCCGCGGATGCCGCGGATCTTCTTCACCGGTACACCCTTGTCGAGCATTCTTGCTACAGCCGGCGTATTGTATTCGCCCATTCCGTAAAGAAGAATATCCGCGCCGGAATCGATTAAAATGCTGCGGCGCACCTTGTCGTCCCAATAGTCGTAGTGTGCGAACCGTCTTAAAGACGCCTCCACACCGCCAATGAGAATCGGCACATCGCCGTAAGCCTCCCGGATCCGATTGCAGTAGACAATGACCGCGCGATCGGGACGTAGACCGATTTTCAGCTCCGGCGAATAATAATCCTCGCTGCGGCGCTTTTTGGACGCAGTATAATGCGCAACCATAGAATCCATGTTGCCTGAACAGACCATGAAGCCGAGCCGGGGTCTTCCGAACACGCAAACGCCTTTTCCGCTGCCGTCCTTATAGCGGTTTTTATAGTCGGGTTGGGCAATAATGCCGACCGTAAAGCCGGCGTCCTCCAGGATGCGTCCGACAATAGCCGTCACAAAGCTGGGATGATCGACATAAGCGTCGCCGGTCACAAATACAAAATCGACCACCGTTCCCTCCGGCAGCTCTTCGGGACTCATGGGAAGCGGCTTCGTGCCGAGCTTTGGTAAATACTTCAAAATTTCTCCTATGGCTTAATAGCCGGCAGAGCGCACATCTTTCATCATATCGTCGATCTGCGCTTCAAAACTGGAATCCTCTTTCATGCGGTCCTTTACCTTGTTGACCGACGCCACCACCGTCGAATGGTCGCGGTTAAAGACCTTGCCGATATTGGCAAAGGACATATCGGTAAGCTCACGAAGCAGGTAGATAGCTACCTGTCTTGCCGAAGCGATAGCGTCGGTCTTGCGCTTACCGATGATGTCTTCGGTCGGGATACCGTATTTTTGGGATACAAACGTCAGAATACGCTCCGGCGTGACCGCAGAGGCTTTGGCCGTGAGAATATCCGCAACGGCAATCTTGGCATGCTCCATGCACACGTCAATTCCCTGGATAAAGGCAAGCGCACGCATTTTCTTGAGCGCCCCTTCGATCTGACGGATGTTGTCCTTGATATTTTCGCCGAGATACATGAGCACATCGTTCGGCACATTCATGCCGAGAGATTCGGCCTTACGCTTGAATATCGCTACGCGCAGCTCCAGATCCGGCGGTTGAATATCCACAATAATTCCGTGTTCGAACCGCGAAAGCAGACGGCTGGCTAACGTTTTGATGTCCTTGGGCAGACGGTCGGAGGTGACGATGATCTGCTTTCCGGCCTCAAAGAGCGCCTCATACGTGTGGAAAAATTCCTCTTGAATGGTCTCTTTTCCGGCGATAAACTGGATATCGTCGATAAGAAGCACATCGGCACTGCGGTATTTTTCGCGGAATAGGATCGGCGTCTTGTTGGAGAGCGATTCGATAAGTTCGTTGGTAAAATCCTCGCCCTTGGCGTAAATAATCTTGAATTCGGGATGATTCTGATTCAAAAGGTGCGTAATCGCATATAAAAGGTGGGTCTTTCCGAGTCCGGGCGAACCGTATAAATAGAGCGGATTTGCCACCACAGCCGGCTGATTGGCAACCGACCATGCCATCTTGTAGGCAAGGTCGTTGGAACGGCCGACCACGAAATTTTCAAATGTATACTCCGGCGAATATTCCGGCAAGAGCGACGAGGATACCATGATGCCCGACGGGTCTTTGCCGGGCCGAACGGCAGGTGTATCGGAAAATCCCTCTGCGTCTAACTTTTCGTTTATTTCTTCGAGCTGTTCGGAGCGTTTGCGGCTTTGCATTATCTCAAGCTGATTTTCAAATGTGCCGTGTTCAGTGGACACAATAACAATGCCAACCGGAAAACCAAGTACGTTCTTTAGCTCCTCCGACAGGATATCGGCGTATTTGGATTCGATGATCTGCTTTTTTAGATCGTTGTCCGTGCGGAAATAGGCAAAGTCCGGCGTCAGCTTTTCCATGGACATGCTGTCAAACCACAGATCGACCGTCATGGGCGACAGATGATGGTTTTCCTTTAAGCCTGCCAATACCAACTTCCAAATATCTTTTTCGTTCATTTGCCTGTTTCCTTTCGGTTGTTTCGGCCAAAAATGCCGTATTTCATTCGTATCTTATATTGTAACAGATTTTCGCGCATAAGTCAAGCCAAAACGGGTGAGAAAAATCCCTTTTTGTTTTTCACAAAAAGGGATTTTTATACGTGTTATAAACGCTTTACAACAGCTTTAACATTATGCCGCAGTGTCGGCGTTTTCGTCGGCGGTCTGCGTTTGGTCGGCAGTCTCGTCTGCGGCACTATCTGCATTATCGGCGTTGTCAGCAGCGTTTTCCGCTGCGATTTCTGCGTCGAGCGCAGCTTCGGCAGCCGCTTCCTTTTCAGCCTCTGCTTCGGCTTTAGCCTGTTCTTCGGCAGCTAATTCCGCAGCAAGCTCTTCGGCCGACTTATAGACGTTGTTATAATTTGCCACTTCATCGGAAACCACGAAGTAAGAAGTATTCTTCTCAGCAGAGTTTTTCTGTTGGGCAGCAAGCTTACCGAACACGCCGAGAAGCGTCGAGCCGTCGGAGTTCCACTGCGCACCGAGCGCATTCAACTCACGGCCTGCGATGTTGAACACCTCGTCTACCGTCATCTCGCCTCTTTGGACGCGCTCGAGCGCTTCGGTCGAGAAGACCTTAACGCACTCATAGATCGACTGAGAAGCAACGTCGTCAAAATTCAGCTTGAAGCCGAAATATGCGCTGGGTGCAGTGCCGAGGTTGGTGGCTTTGGCGCTTTCGATATAGTCTGCCGTATCTTCGGTTGCATATTTTATGTAGGTGTTGCCGGTGATGAAGTTATCCATACGGTATACGTTTTCCGCGTCGGTATCGATATAGTGAACAATGCCGTTTTCTTCACGGTAATGCTTGCCGGAAATACCGTATTGGAGCATATTGGCAAGCTCGGAATCGGTATTGAACAGCTCAATAAGCTCAGCAGCCTTGCTCTTGTGGATCGAGTAAGCGCTCACGCACATAGCCGATTGGAAAGCGTCGTTTGCGGTAACGCGCGGGATATCGTACAGATAAGCCTGATAGGTCGTACCATTCTCATCCGTCCATTCGCGGTCGATGAGGTGGTCAGAGGTGACGTATTCGATGGCATATCTTGCGTTGGTCACACCGTTTGCAGCGGCGACATAGCCGTTCTGACGGTAGGAAGCCGTCTTTTTGAGGTAATCCGCATAGGCGGAATTGTTTAAGTAGACCGGGTAGCTGGAGGTGGAAATTTCAGTAAGCTTGGAGAGCGAGAACAGGATGCCGTCGTAGATCTCGGCGCCGGCCATTTCAGGCAGGTCGGAAATCGGGTAATAACCCGGCTCGTTGTTCTTGATGAGCGAGAGATACGGTCCCATATCCTCGACCTTGCGCAAATCGTGAACCGTGTAATTGTACTTGTCAAGCAGGTTCTTGTTGAACACCAAAAATTCATATTTGCCGTTCATCTTGAAATTGGACGGGATACCGTAGGTCTTGCCATCGATAGAGGTGGTGGACAGGATAGTCGGATGAATGTACTTGGTGAGGACCTTGCGGTCATACTTGATATCGATATCGGCAAGGCGGCCTTCATCGACAAGCTCTAAGAATTTGTCGTAGTCGTTGACTACAAAAACGTCGATCTGCGGTTCGGGAAGCTCGATATCGTCGATGTCAAAGACATAGTCGATGGCTTCGTTGAAGGTCATTTCCGAAATATCCTTCACGGTAGTATCCTTCGCATCGGCAAGTGCCTTTTCCGCGTCGGCAAGCGCACTCTGATCTGCGCCGTCAGCCGCGTTTTCTGCGTCAGCAGCCGCCGAAAGGTCAACGCCGGCTTCTTCAAGCTGTGCAATTTCGTCGGACACATAGTTGATAGTCGCATTTTCAGCGGCGTCAACGGCATCCCAATATTCGTCAGCCTTTAAATAATTAAGCTTGACCAAAATCTTATATTTCGGAACGGTAATCTCATTGATTGCCATCTGCACTTCGCGTGCGGCCGTAGGACTTGTTTCATCCTCGGTCAGAATAAACATGTTGAGCGCGACAATGCCGCTTTTTTCATTCTCGTCGTTATTGCTCTTTTGGGAACAGCCGGTTGCCGCAAAGGCGGTAAAAATCATAACGGCAGCGAGCAGAAAGGCGAATACTCTCTTTGATTTCATGTGCTTACGGTTCCTCTCTGAAATGAAGTTATATGTAAGAAACAGACTTCTCACATATGGGAATATTATCATATCTTATATTTTACACCAAGCAAGTGCAGATGTCAAGAAGTAACTATTTTTTTGTGGAATCCTCCTAAATGCACCCGGCAAAAACTATACATATTGCCCAAACTCCGGGCACATTACAGCACAAAATGCTGCGGAATTCCGCGATAGTAGACCGTTTCGCATTCGCCCTCAATGAGCGGCAGCAGATAATCGATGCACGCGCGCGTGATTCCCTTGCCGTCGGGTGAAATGAATTCGGGCGGTACAGGCTTTACACGGTTGGCCGAATCGGCGACATCCACATCAGTCACCGTCACCGCATACGGCGCGGACAGGTCTTTTTCACGCTCAAACGCCATCATGCGGCCGGTCTTCCCGGAAGCAGCCGTTTTCACAGCCGCGCGGCCAATGGCAAACGATTCGTCAATATCGGTCTTTGAGGCAAGGTGTGACGCGCAGCGTTGGAGCACGCTAAGCTCCACCGAACGGCACTTGCAGCCGATCTCGTCGCGAATCAGATTTTCCAGATACTTGCCCGTGCCGGACAGATATGCATGGCCGAAAATATCTACCACACCGCTCATCGCAGCTTTTGCCACATATTCGCCGTCTTTGTTCCGGATTCCCTCGGAAACCGCCACGAGAACGAAATTCTTGCCGGGAATATTCAGCTTATTCATCACGTCGCTTAAAAAGCGCTCCACATCGAACGGCACCTCCGGCAGATAGATAAGGTCCGCTCCGATTCCGGCGATTTCCGCCGTAAGTCCGGCCGCCGCCGTCAGCCAACCGGCGTCGCGCCCCATAAGCTCCACCACCGTGACCGCTTTCTGTCTGTAAACGGCACAGTCACGCGCAATTTCCGAAAGGCTTGAGGCAATGAATTTTGCCGCCGAGCCGAAGCCGGGCGTGTGGTCGGTAAGGCACAGGTCGTTATCGATGGTTTTCGGTACGCCGATAAAGCGCGTACCGATCGGATTTTTTTCAGGGTGTGCGGCACGATAGGCTTCAAGCTTCGCCACCGCGTCCATGCTGTCGTTGCCGCCGATGTAGAAGAAATATCCGATCTCGTACTTTTCAAGCACCGAAAATATCTTTTCGAACTGTTCCTCTGTCTTTAACTTGACGCGGCAGGAACCAAGAGCTGCCGCCGGAGTAAGGGACAAAAGCTCCAACTCTTTTTCACCGTTTTCGGCAAAGCGGTCGTTTAACTCGACAAACTCCTCTTTCATGAAGCCCTCGATTCCGTGACGCATGCCGTAGATACGGTCGATAAGCTCATTTTCGGCAAGACAGCCGGCAATCACGCCGGCAAGAGTCGCATTGATGGCCGCAGTCGGGCCGCCCGACTGTCCGATGACGGCGTTTTTCTTTTTGGTCATGTTTTTCTCTCCGATGTTTTTCTCTCTGTGTTTTAATATTTTGTACTGCCCTTATGCAGTATTTTCTTATAAAGATGGTGAACGACATTGCATGGCAGCAGGTCATATGAAATCAATTACTGTACTGTATACTGCAGAAATCGAACTTCATCCGGTAACAGGCGGAACGATCCACCGCAAATATGATCCTGAAACAGGGACTGGATTCTGGGATTTTAATTGAATCAAGTAAGTCCCATGTTTCAAGTGCGAAAAGTACTAAGCAGTGGGCGGATGT
>ERZ773136.2224-NODE-2224-length-16766-cov-6.462929_pt1 | contig 16766 bp, 17 predicted proteins | sample MGYA00580855_ERZ773136 | MGnify/ENA primary metagenome ERZ773136 (study PRJEB29015, sample SAMEA2737860) | human gut metagenome | biome: human gut; feature: human-associated habitat; material: faeces | place: China | collected 2012 ... | reverse complement strand
AGAACAAATTCCGCTTCTCGAGCGAATACATGGATGGCGAACTGGGGCTGGTCTACTACAACTACCGGCATCTCAATCCTCTTGACGGCAGGTGGATCAGCCGCGATCCCATCATGGAACAGGGTGGCTGGAATTTGTTCGCCTTTGTTAATAATAATGGTATAGTTTTCTCTGATAAGAAAGGGGAAAATTATAATCCATTTACTCCGGGTATGATGAATCCTCCTAGTACTTACGATTCTCCAGTATATACTCCTTCTCCAAAGAAGGTATCCATATCCATTACTTATTCTGCCATATGTCAGGATGTGGGTATATGGGATTGGTTAATTAATATATCATTAGCTGATAAAATTACTAAAACGCCATCTGATTTTGATCCGAATTCGGAATGTAATTCTTGTCAATGCATTAAGAAATTGACGGTTATCATGCATGGAACTCCAAATGAATATGTATCTGGAGTTAGTGCTCAGTGGGGAGATACTCATTTATTTGAGGGTGATAAATTTACTGAAATATCAGATATGTTCAAAAATATTAAATTTTGTTCATCATGTGAGCTGGAATTGAGAAGTTGTCATCTTGGAGAATATCCTTTTTTAAAGCAACGTCTGGAAAATAACACAAAATGTAAAGTAACCGTATATCAAGGCGGTGTAAATGCGTTTTTCCCTCGTTTAAAATGATTAAAAAAATAAAGAAATGGTTTTGTACCATCATTGCGGCATTTGCGGTTATTTACGCCATCAATGTCATATATGCCAGTTGGTCTGTATTTAAGACATTGAATGGCAACAATGATGACGAAATGAGATATTATGAGGTAACCATGTATCCAAACAGCGGATATGAAGGAATATATGTTTATGCAAAGACAAGTTTGATATATTCATTTATACCACAAGATTTGGTTTTTGTTAAAAAAAGAGATGGGGAAATTTCCATATGGTATGGAGGACGCTTATTCAAGAGAGGGAGAGATATTTATATGCAATTGGAGGCGACTAATTCTGAGAAATACAGAAAAATGGTTGAAGAAAGATATTGGATGAGTAATGAAAAACTGGAAAAATGGATAAGAGATCGAGGTTTTATAAAAATTAAGTAATTATCTTGAATTTATCTTAAATGATTTATTATTTATGTAATTGATAAATAAAATTTCAAAAGTGAAAATATTCAGAGATTTAACTATTGAAACAGAAAGACGATAAAAAATATTTGCACACCTCTTCCGGGATTTTTCTGGAAGAGGTGTTACTGGTTTGTACCACATGTTTCAACAGATTCGCAACAAAAACAAATGCCTGCTGTATCGTCGCGACCTGCACCTACGAACAAATCCGTGGGTTGCTGGCGGGAATCGGCTATTATGTTGCCACGCCCGATTAGAGTTTTACATACAACTATCTCAGTAATTGACACAGATTGAAAATGCTAGAAGCGACCGCCTACACAACCGGCCCGCTCAACCAATACAGCGCCATCGAGCGCGGAGAAGAAGCCGCCTTTGAGCCGGTTCACGACACGGACGGCAATCAGACATTGATCAGGACATCCACCGGCATCTGGCAAGTCGCCTACAACGCGGAAAACCGCCCGGTGCGCTTCGTCAATGAAAGCGCCAATACCGTGGTGGAATGCGCCTACGACTCCATGGGTAGGCGGCACACCCGCAAAGTGAGCGTCAACGGGACGGTGAGCAACTACCTGCGCTACATGTACCGCGGCTACATGCAAATAGCCGCCATAGATGCCGTCAGCGGAGCCTTCCGATGGTTCCTGTTCTGGGACCCGACGCAGCCTGAGGCGACGCGCCCGCTGGCCATCCGCAAGGACGGCACCTGGTACGCCTACGGGTGGGATCTGACCAGGAACGTCACGGAAGTCTTCGGGAAAGCCGGCTACCTGCGTACGGCCTACACCTACACGCCCTACGGAGAAGTCACCGCCGAAGGGGACGTCACCCAGCCCATCCAGTGGAGCAGCGAATACAGCGATGATGAGCTTGGGCTGGTCTACTACAACTACCGGCATCTCAATCCGCACGACGGAAGGTGGATCAGCAGGGATCCCATCGCGGAACAAGGCGGGTGGAATTTGTTCGCCTTTGTTAAGAATAATGGTGTAAAAAGCATTGACTTATTGGGTTTGCTGGCATTTATAAGTTGCGCTCGTTTTTCTGATTTAAGCATGGTCTGCCTGATTTCCATTTTGGATGGACTCTGCGTTTGTCCCGAATGCAAAAAGATAGCGGATAAAATGTATAAGGCAAAATCTCTCGATACGCTTTTGAAAAAAGGAAATGAACTGGTAAAATGCGCGGAAAATCAAAAAAATGATACGCCTGTTACGCTTGAAATAATCGGACCCATATTTACGAATTTCGGGGAAAACGCAGGGCGTGGACCTATACCTGCAGATAAACCGTACAGGATCCTTCCAAAAAAAGATGGTGGCCCCAAGAATAAGGGTGGTAATTACCATAGAGGAACCCCTTCGCCAACCGACTTAAATAAAGGAACGCCGGGTACAATTTATGATTCGAGGTATGTTAATGATAGGACAGCTATACGGATTCATGAATTGGGGCTTTCCAAAGGGTGCATTACCATAGGGAGCAGATATGTCGACTCTGAAGGCAAAGAAATTCCGTTGGTTAGTAAAAATGCGGGGGAAGGCTATATTGAACAGTTAATGAAGGAGCATAATGAATGTGGAGGATTTTATTTGGAAATAAAGGAAGTCGGAGACGAATATAAACCTGAGGAGTTGATCAATGTTAAGAACAGCTATGATGGTGCGGTCTATACTCCAAATACGGCTGCAACGATTTTGAAAATTCCAATTATGTAATTTGTGGTAGAAAAATCAGATTAACCGAATTCCATGTCTCCTGAGAAAATGATTCTGACAGACAGGCAATATTCTGAATAAAACAGGTTCCAAACAAAATGTGGCGTCATGTGGTGATGACGCCACATTTTTATGGATCAAATAGTCGTGTTCATATTCACTGGCAATTTGCAGAGACACACCGCATACCGGAATACAGCCGAAAATCCTGAAAGACGATGCTGTATCAGGTTTGTCAGACAGCTATTCCATCTTTGTCCGTGTTCTATATTTTAGATTTTTGAAAACATTTTTGGCATTTGCTGTTTTGTCCATTATTGGAGAATGAATAGCAACAGTATACTATTGGAACATGCCGTAAAAGGATATTGACTTTGATGTTATTATGGATATAGGGAGGGATATGAGCTTGAAAAGAATGTGGGTTTTATCCTTGTTTCCGGTTGCATTGTTTCCATCCTGCCGCCAGGGGATGACTACGGTGGCACAGCCTCTGAAACCGGTATTTGTACACGTAGTTAATCCTCCTCTGGAGTATCCGGAATTTCCCGAATCAAGAGAAAAAATAAAAAAATTGTCACAACAGCAGAGGCAGCAGTTGGCGGGCTATATCGTTCATTCTGCGAATTGGGAGCAAATGACTAGGAAAGAATTTGAATTGATCCGCAGCGGACGGGGCCAGGAAGGTTTGTCTATGGTGCACTGGGATTCAGATAGTTATTTTAACAGGATGACTGTTCCTTATATCCGTTCGTCGAGTAAGGATAAAGATATTTTATCCCTTCTTCAGAACAATGAAGACGGAGAAGTTATTTTGAGCAGAGCGAATCTTTTTGAACTGGTAGCGGAAAATTATATAGAACATTATCCTGATGATAAGAACGGATGGGATTTTTTATGGTTTTTTATGAATATGGAGGAAGATGAAATTCCTTTTGGTAGTATAATCAAAGAAACGATTATCAAAAGGAATCTCGATCGATTCGCCTATGGGAAGAAAATACTGGATATGATAGGCGATTCCTCTATCAGAAAGAATGATGGACGCTGCCTTTAGTTTTGGCGGGACTACCTGCAGGTGGCGGAATGCGACTTGACCGGGGAAACGCCGAAGCTTGTGCGCAGCTACCTCTGGGACCCCTCGGAACCTGAGGCCACGCGCGTCCTGGCCATGACGCGCTGGGAAGCGAACGGGACGCAGGTGAAGGAACATCTCTACTGCATGCACGACGCGATGAAGAACGTCACCTCCCTCTTCGGGGAAGCGCGCGGACGCCGCGCCCTGTACGAATACCGTCCGTACGGAGGGCTGGTCACGTCGGAAGGCAACATGGCGCAAGAGAACAAATTCCGCTTCTCGTGCGAATACATGGACGACGAGCTCGGCCTCATCTACTACAACTACCGTCATCTCAATCCGCGCGACGGCAGGTGGATCAGCCGCGATCCCATCATGGAACAAGGCGGCTGGAATTTATTCGCCTTTGTTAATAATAATAGCATTTCATTTTCTGATAAAATTGGCTTATTTACATTAATAGTAGAAGTTTTTAGATATGAACAAAGAGAAGAAGCTATTTATAGTAATATAACAGTCAGTAGTGATGATCCTATGGTTAATAAATGTTGTTGTTTACCTCAATTTTACTGTGGTGTAGAACGTGGGGTAAAATACACAGAAAATTTGTTAGATACAGGTATTCTTAATTCTTCTTTAACCCCAGAAAATAGTCCTCCATTTGGACCAAAAAATAAGAAAGGAATAGGGTTAACAAGTATTAAGGGACGGGTGGCTAAGCATAAAACATCAGGTATTCAAATTCCTAGTAAACCCGACTGGATGAATGATTCTGATTATAAACATGCAATTAATGATGAATTTAGAACAGGAGACGGAGGAGATAATATACATGCAGGAGCTAATTATAAACATTCTTCAGGATGTATTGTTATTGGCATAAGCCCTGCAGGAGAAAATTCATATCAAAATTCTCTTGAACAAGATATGAGATTTAAAGCTGCTGTAGCATGTGCTCGCAGGAAGAGATCTAATATCAAGATTCGAACTAAAGTAAGTAAATTGCCTCCTCTGAATATAAGTACCGATCCTGTTATACCTAATGCGCTTGAAGTAAATGAAGAATGTGAAAAAAGGGAAAATAAATAATCAATAACATGAAATTTTTGTTAATTTTTATTATATCTGTTATTTCTATATCTAATTCTAACATCAAAGATAAAACATTGATATTGAAAGAGATTATGGAATTACCACCAAATCTTTTCTATGAAGAAAATAGAGAATCATTTCAAAAAAGGATTGAGCAAGGTAAATTTTGGGTAGATCAGGAAGAAAAAATATCATATTTATTCATAAACGGAGATGGCGAATTTGGAAAAAGATTATTCATGTTAGATGAAAAATTAAATCTATATATAATTCATCTAAGCAATGATGAAGAAGGTGGTAAGGATTACATGTTGTATAAATATGACCGTCTAAAGAAAACGGCGCTTTTAATTGGTACATTTAAACAGTGTTTATTTGAAAAGTAAATAATTGATACGCAGTTTTTTCTAATATGATTTAATAACTTTAAATAGACCTGCAGTTATTTAATTGCAGGTCTATTTGTGTTTGGGTGTCAGCTATCAAGATATCTACAGGAATCTGGCAAGTCGCCTACAATGTGGAAAACCTCCCGGTGTGCTTCGTTGATGAAAGCGCCAAAACCGTGGTGGAATGTACCTACGACTACATGGGCAGACGGCACACCCGCAAAGTGAGCGTCAACGGGACAGTGAGCAGCTACCTGCGCTCATGTACCGTGGCTACCTGCAAATAGCCGCCATAGATGCCGTCAGCGGAGCCTTCCGATGGTTCCTGTTCCAGAATCTGACACAGCCTGAGGCTACGCGCCCGCTGGCCATCCGCAAAGACGGCGCCTGGTACGCCTACGGGTGGGATCTGACCAGGAACGTCACGGAAATCTTCGAGAAAGCCGGTTACCTGCGCACAGTCTACACTTACACGCCTTACGGAGAAGTCACCGCCGAAGGGGATGTTGCCCAGCCCATCCAGTGGAGCCGCGAATACAACGGTGATGAGCTTGGGCTTGTCTACTACAACTACCGTCATCCCAATCCGCACGACGGCAGGCGGATCAGCCGCGATCCCATCATGGAACAGGGCGGGTGGAATCTGTATTTATCTTTAAAAAATAATTCTTACCTCGTTGTTAATTATCTAGGCACTATTCCTCCTCCTGGTGGATTTTGGACAGGTACTACTGGATACGAATCATTAAGAATATCATTATCAGCACCATCAAATTCAAAAAAAGAATTTGACTAAAGTTTTGTGGAAAGGTATAAAACGAAAGGTAATTGTTGTTGCAAAAACTATTGAAAAATATAATATTACTACAAGGCTTCAAGGAGCTTTACAGGTAATGGAAGGTGGATTTGAAGCAACTGCAGGATCTGCAGGTCTTTTGGCTCCAGAGCCTACAGCAATGTCTAAAGTCACTGGAGCTATTTTATATGTGCATGGAAGTGATGTTGCCCAAGCTGGTCTTAGGGTTCTTATTACTGGAGAATATAATTCAACAATGACACATGAAACAATAACTAGTGCTGCAAAGGCAGTTGGTGTTTCTCCGTAATTATCCGAAAATATTGCTACGGGTGCAGAAATTGCATTAGGGGCAAAAGCATTATCAACTCCTGTGAAATCTTGTTGTCCAACAGTTATAGTAGAAGCCGAAAATGTTGAGGTAACTACTGTATCTAGATGGGGAGCTGAATTAAAACCTAATACTTGGGTCATGGCAGGAGAGCCAACATTATGGAATTATATTTGGTCTGGAAAATGGCAGCCAGGAATGGGGAATAAATTTTCTCCTCCTTGGAAAGTCCAATCGTATGTCGTTCCCAAAAAGTCCATCGAATGTCCGGGAGGAAAAGGAATTGATGGGGCTATAAAATTACTCGTTCCTGCTAAACAAAGAATTTATAAACTTTAATTAGAATTAATAAAAAATGGTGATTAATATAATTTTATTTTGGATATTAGTTGTTTTTGGAAGTATTGTTAGTTTATATAATTGGATAATATTTTTTAAATCCTTTGTAATAAAATCCAAAAAATCATCTTGCATTCCTCTGTTGGGTGGGGGTGCAATCTATTTAGCTATGAATCTTCCTGGAATAGGTATGAAAGAATACGAATCTATTCCCTTATTATTGGATTATGGATGCATTCCTCTTTTTGTTCACACGTTTTTTTTCTTGATGTATAAAGGATTGAAAGGACTATTTAAATAGCGTGATTTTTTTCTATTAAAAAGAAAGAATAAATATATTAAAAAAATTAATTTTGTCACCTCTGATTTTTCAGAGGTGACATTTTATAAAAAATTTCAAGTAAAATACTGTATTGTTTGCAGATAGTGAAGTACGACTTAATTAAGGAAATACTGGCTTTTGTGCGCAGTTATATTTCAGATTGCTCCGATGAGGGAAGATCAATGAAACAAGATTAGAGTAAATAATTCCGTAAAAAATAAATGTAGAACTTGGGCAAATATTATAGCTTTCATTCTTTCTATTGTTTTCATGATTATAGCATTTTCATTAGTTTCTATAGAAACTGTAATTGTTATTAATTGATCTTGAAATGAAATAATTTTTTACGAATTACAACCACACAGAGGCTGTTATCCTCTGTGTGCTTATTTTTTTAATAAGTATATGATCAGGAGTTTCAAAAAAGTAGGGATTGGAAGGACAACGAACTTCCAATCATGCTACTTTTACTGGAACTAACTAATATAGGGGCTATTAGTGCGCCTATGGTAAAACTTGTTAAAATCCCTGGGTTAAATAGTAGAAAAAATTTTTGGTCCGCTGTAAATAAAATAGTGCTAACTAAATTAAAAAAAGCACTATCAGAAGAATTCGCCTGAGAGTCATTGCGAAGTATAATGGATCAGAATTTTATAATTCTTTGCCAAGAATTACCTTGTCCTTACCTAGCACGATATTAAGCAACGGAACCTTGGAATCTAGTAGAATTTATTCTGTTAGTTCGAATTTACCATTGATGTCACAACCACATATACCGCTAGAGGCTGGTAGGTCAAATCCATCACTTTTTTCAATTATATTTTCATACAACATTCTACCATTGTTGTATTTCGTATTGACATAAATAAACAATCTTATACCCTTGGAGAAAGACAGGAAGCAATAATTATAATTCCGATACACTAAAATGTCATCTCAAAAAATAATTAATATTTATTTAAAACCTCGTAAAGCTCTTGTTCTTGCAACAGTATCTTGCGGAATTATATTGGGTTTATTTTTATGGAAATTTTGCAATCCAGATAATATTAATAATGGTGAATTACCTATTCTAGCAGCAATTTTTTCTATAGGAGTTTACTTAACTATTAAATTAAGTAGCTATCAATTATTACTATGCAATGATAGAATAATCAGAAAATTATGGTGGAGAAAAAAGGAGATTTTATATAGAGATATAGATAGAATCATCATTAACGCTTCATGTTTTGATGCCTACAAAATAGGCAAAGCTATCAATCCACAGATATTTAAAAAATTTGTGAAATATCAAATATTTGATGTATGGATTATTGGGAATGAATGCAATATACACTTTAAAACGAAATGGTTTGATTCTATCAAGCAAATTAATGATGCTCTTTCGTTCCTCATCGAAAAATGTCCGCTTAATAAGTTACAACGTAATCAGTGTACTAATTTTTTTATTGCACGTGACATTAAGCTGATTATTAAATGGGTTATTGTATTTTTTATATCATCATATATAGCTAGTTTTTTCTTCTAATATTAAATTTTGGATAGTAAGATCTTATTAAAAATTAAAAAAATAAATGGAATTATATATAATTGTTCTGAAATGTTAAATATATTAACAATTGCAAATTAAATAAATTAGATAATTCTACAAAGGGTTCCTTCTGTTTGTCGGAAGGAACCCTTTTGCAGGAATGATTTTATTAGAAACCGTTTAAAACAAATCGGAGTTATCCCTTTTAATCTTGTTCTCCCCCTCCTATTGCATAGGGGAACAAAAAAAGCTCCATCTTTTTGGAAAGAGCCTTTTTGATTCAGAAAAGGCTGTCCTCTCGTTTAGGTATTACTCTCTTTAACACTATTACAAGAGATTGTGCAAACTATTTGATAACCCTCTTTTGGACAAGGATCAGTGATAGTCAAAGGTTGTATAATTGAAGTATCAGATATATTTTCAAAATTATTTTGATTAACTTCCTTTTTATCAAAAATCAGAGGATTGGCATTCGAGTGACACATATTACAATTACCTTTATTACATGTATCAGTTTGATTGCAAAGAGGGCAGGCAGGTTTATGCGCACACAAGAAATCAATCCAATCTTTAAATTTTAAAATAAGGTTAAACTTGAGTAATAGACATCCTAAAAAATATAATGCGACAAAAACAAAATATAGAAAAGAAAATATAATTACCAATATTAATGGTAATACAAGAACAAAATTATAAAGAATAGTCTTGCTGTAAGATTTTCAGGATATCCTAGCTCTTGATATTCAGCAAATTGATCTAATGAAAAATCGAGGAAATCAACGAAACAAGATTAGAGTAAATAATTCCGATATTTTTTGATTTTATATAATTAATACACAAAAACTGCTTAATTAAAAAAAATCTCCTTCTGTTTATCGGAAGGAGATTTTTTACATAAATGATAATCGCTTTGTTTCCTATTAAAAATATTAATCATTGTAAAAATGCTATGAATCTGCTAATAGTTTTGAGAAAATCCTTGACGAAGTAGCAGCAATATTGAAATGCTCAAGCAGGAACTTGATGTCCATGTTTCCATATATAAAGAATATGATTTTTAGCAAAATATTATACTTTTTCTTATCTCCGGTCGTATTTTTCTCATCTTGCCATCAAGGAGGGGTACCGGTGATACAGCCTCCGCAGCCAATACCCGTTTACGATATGGAAAAGCTTCCCAAGGATTCGATATATATTAAGGCAGAGGAAAGAATAATGAACTTATCGCTGCAACAGAAGCAGCAATTGGCGAGTTATATCATTCATTCTGCGAATTGGGAGAAAATGTTAAAGAAAGAATTCAAACAAGTCCGCAGCGGACGGTATCCGGAAATGCTGTCCATGGTACATCAGGATGACGATAGTTATTTAAATAGAGTTATTATTCCATATATCCGCTTATCGAGTAAAGATAAAGATATTTTATCTTTGCTTCAAAACAATGCATACGGAGAGGCCATTTTAAGCAGGGCGGATATTTTTGACTTGGCAGCGGAAAATTATATAGAACATTTCCCAGATGATAAAAATGGGTGGGATTTTTTATGGTTTTATATGAACATGCAAGAAGAAGAGGCTCCCTATTGTGAAATGATCAAAAAGATTATTATGAAAAGACATCTCAACCGATTCAGCTACGGGAAGAAAATACTGGATATGCTCGGCAACTCTCCTTTTAGAAGAAATGATGGACGTTGTCTATAATTCTACTGAAACTACCTGCAGGTGGCGGAGTGCGACTTGACCGGGGAAACGCCGGTAGTTGTGCGCAGTTACCTCTGGGACCCCTCGGAACCTGAGGCCACGCGCGTCCTGGCCATGACGCGCTGGGAAGCGAACGGGACGCAGGTGAAGGAACATCTCTACTGCATGCACGACGCGATGAAGAACGTCACCTCCCTCTTCGGGGAAGCGCGCGGACGCCGCGCCCTGTACGAATACCGTCCGTACGGAGGGCTGGTCACGTCGGAAGGCAACATGGCGCAAGAGAACAAATTCCGCTTCTCGTGCGAATACATGGACGACGAGCTCGGCCTCATCTACTACAACTACCGGCATCTCAATCCGCACGACGGCAGATGAAATCAGCCGCGATCCCCATTAAGGAGGAAGGCGGCTGAAATTTGGTTGGGATAAGTCGAATAATACGAGCTATTATTCCCCGCGCCGGAGGACAGCCCCCTTGCTGGCATTCGTAGCAAGCTGGCGGTAACGGCTCAGCCAAGAGGAGGAAACCCTGTTATAGGTAGGTCTCCAATCCGCACGGCGGCGTGCGATTTCCTCCTCGCTCAAACAGGCGTTCAGCGTGCGGTCCGGAATGGAATACTCAATCATATCCCCGTTTCTCAGCAGGCCGATCAGGCCGCCTTCCGCCGCTTCCGGGGAAATATGGCCAATACAGGCTCCGTGCGTGGCTCCGGAAAAACGGCCGTCCGTAATAAGCGCCACTTCCGCGCCAAGGCCCTGCCCCATAATATAGGAAGTGGGAGCCAGCATTTCCTGCATGCCGGGGCCGCCCTTGGGTCCTTCATTGCGTATGACAACCACATCGCCGGACTTCACCTTCCCGGCAAGGATGCCTTCGCAGGCCTCTTCCTGAGACTCGAAAATCACGGCGGGCCCGCGGAAACTCATCATATCCGGATGCACACCCGCCTTTTTCACCACAGCGCCCTCCTCGGCCAAATTGCCGAACAGAATCGCCAGGCCGCCATCACGGGAATAGGCATTTTCCAACGGATGAATCACGGTTTCATCCGCAATGCCGCATCCCTCCACTGTTTCACCCAGCGTTTTCCCGCTGACGGTCATGGCGTCCAGATGAAGGGCTCCGGGAATTCTGGCAATTTCATGAATGATGGCACTCACCCCGCCTGCACGCAAAACATCCTGCATGTGGAAGCGGGAGGAAGGAGCCACCTTGCAGATGTTGGGGGTTCGTCTGGAAATATCGTTGATGCGCTGGAGGTCATATTCCACGCCGGCTTCCCGGGCAATGGCCAGCGTATGGAGCACGGTATTGGAACTGCCGCCCATGGCCATATCAATTGTGAAAGCATTGTCGATGGCGTCACGGGTTACGATGTCTCGCGGCAGGGGGCCGTCCGCCTTAGCCATCTCCACGGCGCGGCGGGCAGTCTGCTTCCAGAACTCCTTTCGTTCCTCTGAAGTAGCCAGCAGGGAACCGTTGCCGGGAAGGGCCAGGCCGATCACCTCGCTCAGGCAATTCATGGAATTGGCCGTAAACATGCCGGAGCAGGAACCGGCGCCGGGGCAGGCGCGGCATTCCAGGGAATGAAGTTCCGCCTCATTAATCTTGCCTGCCTTAAAGCGGGCGACAGCCTCAAACACGCTGTTCAGGTCCAGCACCGTGCCGTCCTCCGCCATGCCGGCGGCCATCGGACCGCCGCTGCAGAAAATAGTGGGAATATTGCAGCGCAGGGCGCCCATAATCATGCCGGGAACAATCTTGTCGCAATTAGGGATGCAGATCATGGCATCAAACGCATGGGCGCTCAGCATCGTCTCTACGCTGTCCGCGATCAGCTCACGGCTGGCCAGGGAAAACTTCATGCCGCCGTGGCCCATGGCAATGCCGTCACAAACGCCGGGAAGGTTGAATTCCACGGGAGTTCCTCCGGCCTTGCGTACCTCCTCCTTAATGAGGGCGGCCACCCTGTTCAGGTGGACATGGCCCGGAATCACTTCATTAAAAGAATTGCAAATGGCAATGAAAGGACGGCTTAAATCCTCATCCGTCATTCCGGTGGCACGCATCAAACTGCGGTGCGGCGCACGCTCGAACCCTGCTTTAACTCTATCGCTTCGCATAACAATACAACTGTTGCGGAGCAAGTGTATCACATGACGCAGGGAAGAGAAGTTGAATCTGGGCCAGCCTTGCCAAACGGAAACGCCTCCGTTACAGTATGTTTGCATAAGAGGAGGCTTTAACTGTCCGGAACCGCCTCCCGGGTGGGGAAATGTGAACGAATCGTCACATCTAATATCGGGACACCGCCCTTTCTTTCATCGTAAAAAACAGACATGGCAACCATTCTTATCGCTGAAGACGATCACGCCATTTCAGACCTTGTGGCCTATAACCTGGAACGTGCGGGCCATACGCCCCTGGCGGCCTATGACGGTCTGACCGCGCTGGAAGTGGCGCGCCGGGACAAGCCGGAACTGATCCTGCTGGACCAGATGATGCCGGGCATGGACGGACACGGCGTACTGAGGGAACTGCGCCGGGACAGCCGCACCCAGAATATTCCCGTCATCTTCCTGACAGCCAAGGCCCAGGCGGAAGACCGCATCCAGGGGCTGGAACTGGGAGCGGATGACTATGTGACCAAACCGTTCAGCCCCAAGGAACTTGTCCTGCGCGTGGCCAGCGTGCTGAAACGGTGCGAGCACACGCCGGGCAGCGTCATTGCGGAATACGGCCCCTTCACTTTTGACAAAAACGCCCTCAAATTCTATATCGACAATGAGGAAGTAGACCTGACGGCCACGGAATTCAAGCTCATGATCCATATGGTTGAACGGGAAGGCCAGACCCTGAACCGCAACGACCTGCTCAGTTGCGTATGGGGGTACAGCCACCAGGCCCAGAGCCGGACGCTGGACACGCACATGAAGCGGCTGCGCCAGAAACTGGCTCCCTATGCGGACTGCATTGAAACCGTCCGCAGCATCGGCTACCGCTTTACCCTGCCGGGACGCCGCATCCCGGAGGAAAAGGCTTAACACTCCGGTTCCATGTCGGCCATCGACTACATCCTAACCATCCTTATTCTGGCCTCCCTGTACCTGAACTGGCATCTGGTCCAGGTATGCCGGTCCGCCATGAAAGCCCGGAAAAAAGCTTTGCGGGACGCTCAGCGCCTGCTGAAGCGCGGGGAAGAAGCGCAGGAACAGGCCATCGCGGACAAACGGCGCTTCCTGGAAGCTCTGGGAGAGGCCTTCCTGCTCATCGGTCCATCCGGACACATCGTGCTGGCTAATACGCTGGCCAAAGAACTCTTTCAGGAAGAAAAGCTGGAAGGGCGCAAAGTGGGGGCCCTGATCTGCAACCAGGAATTGCTGGGGCATGTTCAGGAAGCATTCGATACGGACGGCCCCGTCACCAAGGAATTCACGCTGAGCGCCGCCAATTCCCCCGGCGGCGTGCAAAACGGCATCACGGCGTGGCATCTGGACAGCGCCATCACGGACGCCCCAATCAGAGAAAAGCGCATCCTGCTGCGCAACATCACGCAGAACTACCTCACCAACCAGATGCGCCGGGACTTCGTGGCAAACGCCTCCCACGAGCTGCGCACGCCCCTCACCATCATCGTGGGATATCTGGAAAACCTGATGGAGGACGATCTGGTGGAGGAAAGTCCCGGACTGGCCCGCAAATTCATCGGAGTCATGCACCAGAACAGCCAGAGGCTGATGAACATTATTGAAGACATGCTCATGATCTCCAAACTCGAATCAGGCCACAAGGCGATTCTGAAGGAGCAGTGGTTCCGCCTCACCTCCTGCGCGGACGACGTCTTCTCCCGTCTGGATTCCATCCGGGAGAAAAAACAGGCCGTCCTGCACATGGACATTCCCACGGATTGGGAACTTTATGGAGACCCCTTTTACTGGACGCAAATTCTGTTCAATTTGGTGGAAAACGCCCTCAAGCAAAACACGGAGCCGGGACTTTCCATTACTGTGGCCGCCGCCAAAACACAGGACGCCTGCGTCATCACCGTCACGGATACGGGCGTGGGCATTCCTGCGGAAAGCATCCCCTTCCTTTTCAACCGCTTTTACCGGGTGGAAACCCACCACTCCTCGGAAATCAGGGGAACGGGCCTGGGCCTTTCCATCGTGAAACGCGCCGTGGAAGCGCACGACGGCGCCATCACCGTCTCCAGCATCCCCCACCGGGAAACTGTTTTTACCATCACCATTCCCCTGAAAAGATTCCGGGAAGAAAAGAGGATACGGCAACTATCACAGGTATCGATTGAAACATCTGCTAACAAATCGACATAATGGAATATAACACTGAAACGCCTTTAAATAGAAGGTTTGCTTGTTGCGCAAATTTTCCTTTCTGGAAATCATTATTAAATACTTGAGCCGATTCTCCATCTTCTGTATTACAACAACATCCTTGATCTTCAGACAACCCTGTTCAATGTTCTTCCTGAGCCTCCGCATAACGGACAAGCGCCCTTTTGTCTTCTAAATGAGTGGCTACTTTCAGCCCTATTTCTGCCACCTTTTTGCGTACAGGCGCCTTGTCTGCCTCCTTCAACCATGCAGTCAAGCAAGCATCGGCCCGCGCAGACAGCTGTTTGTCTTTCCACAAGTCAAGTATCTGACCATAAAATCCGAGAAATTGAAGAGCCGTTTTTTCGTGGGTCAACAACGGGGGCAATGCCTTTTCCAAGACGGCACAGGTCTGAACTCTCACCTTCCGATCTACTTTATTCTGCTGGTAAAATTTCAGCCAGTTTTTGAAAAAGATTCTCTTGGTTTTCACTTCATAAGACAACTTTCCGGCCATGTCGGGAATATCCCTCCGGGCTAAAGCGCAAAAATTACGCATGTAGGCATCCACGGAATCCCACGATTCATTTTCAGCCAGCAATCCGGGATAAACGGCATAACCATTCGCTTTTTTCCAATCAAGCCCCAGTTCTTTTTTCAGAAAGTATTCCCACATGGTGGGATTTCCGGAGAAAGCTTCCTTGAACTGTTCTAGCAAAACCAGTTTTTCTTTCTCGGACCGCTTTGCATTTCTCTTCGTCAAAGCCTGCCACGCAGGATAATTGGAAGCATTCCGTTTCAACGCTTCTTTCAGTAATGTGCCCGCCTTCTGTGGATCGGCAGCCAGCAGGGATAAATAATAACAGAGATTGGATGCAGCGGCATTCTTCTTCCAAAAACGGGGAAGCTCTGTAATCGTGGAAACGGCTCCCTTCCAAGGCCCTCCAGAACCGCCCTCCGACCACACCCATCCATAAATGTTATTTCCTATCTTCCATTCTCCGTCTATCCCTTTCCACACAAAGGCGCAATGCCCTGGCTGGCCAATCGTATAGGAAGGAATTCCCTTCGCTTTCACAAAACCGGCTGCCCCTTTGGAAACGGCGCCGCACACGCCTCCATATTCCACGTAAATCTGTAAGGAAACCGGTTTGTGATCGTAAAACGCTCCACCCACATGCACACTGATTCCCTGTTTATTCTTCATCCGGTATGGAATCAATCCGCAACAGGCATACCCGGCGTTCCCCGCCTGGATCTTCTTTTTGTCGGCTAGATAATCCTGCGCCCAGGCAAGTTCCTCAATACTTTCCCGCCCCCGGAAAAGAATTCCGAATTCCCACGGCTCCAACGTAAGGAACTGCGGAAACAGTTTTTTCTCCATAAAAGACTTTTTGTAAAAATCATACCGCGCTTCGCATGCCTCCGGCTCCCGAGATGAAGAAACCAACGCCGCCCCCAATGCCATGTTAAGGCCAACCCCGGAAAGTTCCTTCCCTTCCTTCAGCCAAATGTTGCGCAGGACTGCCAGAGTATCCTTTCCCGAAGCCTTGGCAAATGACAACTTCTCAAACACTTCCGGATGATTCAACAGCCACAGAACATACTCCTTGTCCTTCAATTCATGAAGGATGTAAGTCCTATCCTTCCCCACCAACGCAAAGAAATGGGCCATATAGCAAGCCTGCGCCAGCTCCCGATCCTTCAACAGGGATTCCACGGAAAACGTTTTTTCCGCCTCCAACTTCTTTTGTACATATTGGCGACACAGTCCGGCAATACTCCGTACATCCCCTCCCTCCATCTGCCATGCCAGACGCTGATAGGATAAATTTTCAGCAGCAACCACTGATAAAAAATACAGAGAAAAGAACAGAAATTTAAACACAGAAACGTTAAAAATAACAATTATGCATCATCATTTTGAATGGTGTGAATGGGATACTAAGGAAATGATCAAGGAAGCAATTAAGTCTGATGACATGAC
>ERZ773136.2223-NODE-2223-length-16767-cov-4.413834_pt1 | contig 16767 bp, 19 predicted proteins | sample MGYA00580855_ERZ773136 | MGnify/ENA primary metagenome ERZ773136 (study PRJEB29015, sample SAMEA2737860) | human gut metagenome | biome: human gut; feature: human-associated habitat; material: faeces | place: China | collected 2012 ... | reverse complement strand
GATCTCCTCATCCGTGGCATTTTCCGAAACACCCAAAACGCTGTACGGATTTTTATTCGAATTCAACGCAGTTCTCCTTTGCTTTTCTTTTTGTGCGTCAGTTCTTCGGTTTTACGAAGCATTCCCTCAAATACGATGTGATATACTAACGTTTTTATATTTTCATCCTCAAAATCGATTAAATCAAGCGCTTTTCCGGCCGATACAAGCTCGTTTTTCATGGCCGCCGCAACCGATTCTTTCGCCGATTCCGGCAAAGCCGCGCCATACAGCGCCGCAAACGGATTATATGCGCCGCTTTTGACATCCCTTTCAAAATCGTCCAAAGCGTCCGCCGCATAGATCCAGCGTCCGATATTCTTCCCAAGCGACCGGGCAATCGTTTCGGACTCGTCCTCTAAGCCGAAAGCAAAAAAATCAGCGCATAGCAAGCCAAAAATCTCCGCCGTCTGATCGACTGATTCGCAAGCCTGCTTTTCAAGCGCGGATAGTGCGGCAAGGTGTTCGCATATCTGTGCGTCTACCGCTTCCAGGCCGGCTTTTTTGCGAAAATGTTCTGCAAACGGCCATATCGCCTGAAAAAGAAGCCTTTTTGCACCGCGCGAATCGGCAATATTATCGGCAACTTTGCCGTGAAATAACAAAGCGGACACACGCGCACTGTAATCAAGCGCCGCATTTTCTTTCAAAATCGGATGCTTTTTCACCGGATGCAGAACGCACCTCTGCGGTACGACTGCATACGACGTTTTTTCGAGCGCCATACGCACAAGCGCCAAAAACGCCATATCATACGAAAGCGTTGCACGCGAACAAAAACCGGTACACCGCCCCATGCTCTTGCAGACACCGCAGTACACGGCACGGTAAAACACATGGTGCTTTAATTTCAATTCCGGCGGGTATTCCCTCACATATCCGAACATGCCTATCCTTTCTCAAAACGCAAAGCTCGTCTTTTCGGTTAATGAAGCGGCTTCCGTTCGGCAAGCCGCTCGGCAAACATCGCACAAACCGTCGCAGTCGGCAGCGAGTAGCGCACATTTTCGCGCATATACGGAATATGCACGATCTTGTCCGCCGCCTCCATAAAGCAGGGCGAAATGCCGCGTTTTTCTCCGCCGATGAACAAAACGAACGGCGATACGGGCGAAAAAGTGCCTAACGGCTCGGAATCTTTGGCAAGCGCCGAGCAAACGATATCCACGCCGTTTTCACGAAGAAGCTGTACCGTCTGCTCATCCTCCGGCATATACGCCATGCGGCAAAGCTCTGTGGCTCCTGCCGAAGCGCGCGCCGTAACGCCGGCCGCCGCCGACCAATTGCGTGCCGGCAGCAAAAAGCCCTTGCAGCCCATCGCATATAATACGCGCACGGCATAACCGAAGTTGAACGGATCCTCAACGCCGTCAAGACACACAAAATAATCGCCGTTTTGCGCACCGGAAAGCAGGTCTTTGATATCATCATACGTCCGCTCCGAAGCAAGCGCCGCAACGCCGCCATGCGTGTGACCGGCCTTTTCGCCGGAGCGTTCGGCAACAAGCGCGTCGATCTCTTCGCGGGGCGTAAGAATTGTCGGCACATTATTTTTCTTTAAATGGGATAAAAGGGCGATGATTTTCCGATCGCGCTTTTTCTTTTTATTCCTGTCTACGATCACCGCGCCGATCTTGCGTTTTCCGCCCTCAAGCGCAGCGCGAACCGATATTTCGCCCTCTAAAAGGCAGGGATATTCCCGGCTCGATGTGATTTCGCTCATTGCCGCAAGTCCGTTACTCATGCAGCAGTCCCGGAAGCGTTCGCAGCGCCGGCGTCCGAGCTTTCCGGCGTGCCGGCCGCGCCGTTTTCAGTTTCAGCGATCTGACCGCCGGAGAACGTACCGACATACGGCGCTTTTCCGTTGCCGAAATCATACGTACCTGCGCCCTCCATCACATCGCCGACCCATGCGCCGTCATAGCTCTGACCGGACGCCCAGGTATACTTGCCGCTGCCGTTGCGCTTGCCGTTCAAGTAATCGCCGACATAGGTGTCGCCGTTTGAAAAAGTAAACTTGTTTTTGCCGGTATAGACCATGCCGTTTTCCAGCGTCACGGTAATTTCCGACGAGCCGGTGCGCTTGTCATCGGCAAATGCGCCATAGTAATACGAGCCGTCGGGATAATGCTCCTCACCGACGCCGTTTCTCTTGCCGTCCAACCATTCGCCATAATAGTACGAGCCGTCGGCAAAGACATATTTGCCCTTTCCGTTCGGTTTTCCCTCAACAACGCTTCCGGTGTAAACCGCCCCGGTCGCACCGGTATACACCGCCTCGCCGGTCAGCTTGTCCGCCGCAAAGTCGCCCTCATAGCGGTCGCCGTTTTTGTAGGTGATAACGCCCTTCCCCTCGCGGACAATACCGTTTAACGTGCCTTCAAACACATCGCCGGTGCTGTAAACGATCTTGCCGGCAGCAGAGTTTTCATCTTTAGTCAGTTTTCCGGTAATACCGTCGGAATAATGAACCGTACCGTCCACCGGCTGACCGTTTTTGACATGTCCGGAAAATTTCACGCCATCCTTGGTGATGTAGCGATAGCCGCTTGCAAGTAAAATAATGCCGACAAGCGCGATGATCGCAAGCGCCGCGCATAACGTCAGCGCCAGCGGACTTACTCTTCTTTTTCTTCTGCGCACCGTGCGCGTGTTCTGTCCGTTCATATGCATAAACTCCTTTTGACGCGGCTTCGTTTACCGCGCTATTCTTATTTTTCCGCTTTCGGATTTTGTATGTCGCCGTTTTCCGGGCTGTCCGGTGCATTCGGCTTTTCCGTATCACTTATATTTTCCGCATTTTCAGGAGGTTCCGAAACGTCTGTTCCGTCCTCTGCACCAGCCTTTTCCGCTTCTGCTTTCGCCTGTTCTTGCTTAAGACGTTCCTCTTCCTCGCGGTTGAGCTTCTCTTGCTCGTCAAGCAACGAATCATCGCGTTCAACCGTGCCGTAAGCGTCTTTCTTTGAATCCGAGCTTACCACATTGCTCGCCCAGTTTCCAAGGAAACGTATCACGCCGGTTGCGGCAAAGGCCGCGACGGCAAGCAGCACAAAAAGTCCTGCCATTTTCACAAGCGGCACACGCTCGCTGTAATGCTTTTCAAAGCTTTTGGTGCGGTTTTCCGCCGGGAAATAGTAAGAAATCTCCGTTTTTTCGGCAAATAACAGCTCATCGCCCGTCTTTTCCTGTTTGTCTGGCGCTTGCTTTACCACCGCACGGGCAAGCGGCGAACCGCCTCCGGCGAAAGTACGCACAAGTAAGCTGCAAAGCCCCTCCCGATAGCCAAGCTGCGCCAACGTTTTGGCATTTTCCGGCGAATCCGCGCCGGCGTCAAAAAGCCGCCGCACAAAGCGCGAAAGCAGACTCTGCACCAAAAACGTATATACAGCTGCCGCAAGAACGGCAAAAAATATCATCCAAACAAATGCCGTAAGCGACTGTATGTTCTGAACCGTCACGTTTCTACCCCTTTCCCGACCGATAAAATACGATACCGGTTAGTCTTTAAACTCGTCAAAAATATCGTTTCCGCCCAAAATCTTCAAGAGCGCTTCTAAATCTTCGTTGTTGTAGTATTCAATTTCCACGCGTCCCGTACCTTTTTTGCGTGCATTGGAAGAAATCACCGCCTTGCGGCCGAGCTTGCCGGACAGCTTTTCCTCTAATTTTTCCATATAGATCTTCAGTTCCGCATTCGGCTTTTCCTCTGTCTTTTCCGCTTTTTCGCGACCCTCAAGCAGATTTTTGACATACTTTTCGGTTTCGCGCACCGAAAGCTGTTTGGCAAGAACAACATCCAACGCTTCGTTTATCGCTTCATCGTTTTCGAGCGGTAAAAGCGAACGGGCATGTCCCGGCGTGATATCGCCGCTTGCCAAAAAATCGAGTACGTTCTGCGGCAGAGCCAAAAGTCTTAGCGAATTTGTGAGGTTCGGCCGCGAAATGCCGACTATGCGCGCCGTTTCCTCTTGGGTCAGTCCAAATTCATCGATCAGGCGCTTTAAGCCGAGCGCCACTTCGACCGGATTCAGATCCTCGCGCTGCAAATTCTCGACCAACATGACCGCGCTTGCTTCGGTGTCGCTCAGTTCCTTGACCACGACCGGCACTTCGGTAAGTCCGGCCATTTTGGAAGCACGCCAACGGCGTTCACCCGAAATAATGCGGTATTTGCCCTTTAACAGTTCCTTTGTGGCTTGATCGTCATCGGCACGCGCGGCACTGCGCACCACAAGCGGCTGCAAAACGCCGTGTGCCGCAATCGATTCAGACAGCGCCTCAAGCGCCGCTTCGTCAAAGCTCTTGCGCGGCTGATCCCTGTCCGGTTCGATATCTGAAAGGCGTACCGTCGAAACGACTGTCGGGTCCGACGGCGCCGCCCACTCACTTATACCGGTTTCCGTAAATATCTTATCGAGTCCCTTGCCGAGACCGCCGAATTTTTTTGCCATAAAATATCCTTTCTTTTGGCGATGAGACCGCCTTTATGTCGCGAAAATAGGCTTTCGTGCCGAATCAAAACTGAAAATACAAAAACGGACTGTAGCTGTTTCCGGCAAGAAGCGCCGTGCAGACCGCAAGAATCGCCGCAAGCGATACACCGCGCACCACGCTCACCGTACAAGTCATAAACGCCGAACGGCGCTCCAAGCGTGCCGAAAGCTGCTTTATGCCTTGTGAAAGCGGCGCGCAAAGCACCACAGCCAAAACAATAAAGAAAACATTGTTCATGAACGTCACGGAAAAATCGGTGTTTGTCAGCGTTTTTGCACCAAACATCGCACCGAGATAAGCAAACGCGCGGCGTATATCCTTAAAGTAGAAAAAGACAAATCCGATATCCACCACAAGAAGCAAATAAATGTGCCGGAAAAATGCCGGGATCCTTTCAAACGGCTGCTTGAAAAGCCGTTCCAACGCGATAAATAAGCCGTTGTATAAGCCCCATAGAATAAAATTCCAGCTTGCACCGTGCCAGAATCCGGTAAGAAACCACACAACAAATAAGTTGAAAAATACATGCTTTCGGTTGCCGCCGAGCGGAATATATACATAATCGCGGAAAAAGCCGCCAAGCGTCATGTGCCACCGACGCCAGAACTCCGACACCGATTTGGAAATATACGGATAGTTGAAGTTTTCCGGGAAGCGAAAGCCGAAAATTTTGCCGAGTCCGATCGCCATATCGCTGTAGCCGGAAAAATCGAAATACAGCTGGATAATGTACATAAAGCTGCCAAGCCATGCGGCTAACAGCGGAAGCGACGCCGGGTCGGATTCCATATATTTTTTGGCAAGAACACCGGCCGTGTCCGCCAAGATCACCTTTTTGGCAAGACCGCACAAAAAGCGCTGCATGCCGGCATATGCCGCCTGAACCGAGTGATTCCGTACATCTATTTCTTTTTCCACATCGGAATAGCGCACAATAGGCCCGGCAACAAGCTGGAAATACATGGATAGATACAAAAGATACCGCGAAAAACGCGTCTGCGCCTTAGAAGTGCCGCGGTATACATCAATCACATAGGTAAGCGTTTGGAAGGTGTAGAAGGAAATGCCGATCGGAAGCTCAAATTCCGGCACGGGAAGCACCGATTTGAAGAGAAAATTGATGTTCTCCGCAAAAAATCCGGTGTACTTGAACAAAACGAACACGCCGATATCGAAAATAAGCGACGCGGCAAAAGCGGCTTTGGCACGCCAAGTGCCGCGGTGTTTTTCGATATACCGCGCATTGCGCCAATCGCACCAAGCTGTGAATACCAAAAGCAACATCCACGCCGGCCGCCCCCAAGCATAGAAAACGAGCGAAAATACAAGAAGCACCGCATTTTTTGTATTCTGCGACTTCGAAAAGAAGTATATTATTAAATTTAACGGTAAAAATAGGTAAAGGAAAATAAGACTTGCAAAAATCACGACAAAACCTCAAACTTCATCCGTTATCATACAACTGCTTTGTGAAAATGAAAGGAAACGAATATGGATAAACGAAAATTTAACGAAGCCGACAAAAAAGCATTCCGTGCCTATGCCGAAAGCCACGCACCGTCCTCCGCGCTCGGCAAGGACATGCTTTTCGCCTTTCTTTCGGGCGGCCTTATCTGCATGCTCGGTCAGGCGATCGGAGACGCTGCGAAAATGCTCGGCGTGAACGAGGAAAACGTCAAAAGCGTCATTCCCGTCGCCCTCATTTTCCTATCGTGCTTACTCACCGCCATCGGCGTATACGATAAGCTCGCCTCGGTCTGCAAGGCCGGAACACTTGTCCCAATCACCGGCTTCGCCAACGCCGTCTGTTCGCCGGCCATTGACGCCAAAAGCGAAGGCTTTGTTCTCGGCGTCGGTGCGAAAATGTTCACCATCGCAGGCCCGGTTATAGTATACGGGAGCGTTATTTCCGTGCTTTGGGGAATTATTTACTTTTTCATGAATAAATGAGCAAACCTTGTTTAAGCCTCGCTGCCGCTCTTATAATATCAGCTCGTCAAGGTCGATAGCGGCACTGGAATCGAATTTGTTGCGTGCGTTTAACACCTTTTCCTTGCCGCAGACCTTGCATACAACATGAACCGAATCGTAGTCGATAAGCACCTTGGCCGCATGGCTGCCGCACTCGCCGCAGGTGATCTTTTTCTCCTTGGAAAGTCCGTCAAGCGCAAACAGCACCTCGCGGATAACATTGGTATCCGCCGCAAGCATGTCCGACTGCACCTCGGCATTTTCGTCGTCCTTCGCGTCGGCAAGCAGATCCATAATGAGCGATTCGGTGCGGTCTAACTCGTCCTCCACCTTATCCTCATCACCGATAAAACAGATGTCAAGCCCCGAATACGAGCAAGACAACAGAAAAATATCCTTTTCGAAAAAGATCTCTTTCGAAACGGTATACGGATGCGGATGCGGACACACAAGACACGGGACAAGCAACCGCACCTTGCCATCCGCGTTCAGCGACATTTCAAGCGCCGATTTGTGGCATTCGATGCATTCAAGCTTGAAACCGCCGGTCAGCATAAAAACATTGACGTTTGCCGAAATAACGCAGCCGCAATACGGGCAGCGATAGGCAATTTTGGTACTCTCTGCTGATTTTATCATAAAACTTCTTCTCTCTTCATAAATTAAACTATTTTTCCGTGTAACGCCGCATATAGAACAAATACTGTTGCGCGATCCCGGCAAATGCGCCCGAAAGCTGCGACGCCGCGCCGTCCGGATAGGATTCTGCAAGCACGCGCTTTATCCAGACATCCACCGGGAACGCGTCATAGCGTGCAAGCCCGAATAGCAGCGTGCAGGCGGCCACCTTATCGCCTACACCCTTGATTCTTTTTAGGTTTTCCGCCGCTTCCACTGTCGGCAAGGCCGCCGTTTCGGTAAGGAAAAACGGATTATCGCTAACCATTTCCGCCGCCGAAGACAGATACTTTGCGCGAAAACCCGTGCCGCAGGCATAAAGCGCCTCCGATCCGGCCTTTTTCAGCGCATGCGCGGTCGGAAAAGCGAAAAATACACGTCCGTCCGGTAACGATATCTGCTCGCCATAGGCTTCGGAAAGCGTCCGGATGATCTTCTTGATACGCGGAATGTTGTTGTTTTGGCTGATGATAAACGAGCACAGCGTTTCCCACGGCTCTTGGCGCAGAATGCGGATGCCCCTTGCGAGCTTTGACGCACGCGCAAGCACTGGGTCAGACATAAAGGAGCGTGCAATCGCCGCATAATCGGTTTCAAGGTCGAAGTAGCGGAAGACAAACGCGTCGTCGCGCTTGCCCGAATAGCGGACGGTAACGGCGCTGTCTGTTTGGCTCGCATACAGATACCGGTCATATGCCACGCCTTCAAAAGAGCATGTTTCCTCTCTTTCGTCCGTCCTCTCGAAACGGAAGCATTGTCCGCAGTCAAAGATTTTGGCAAGGTCAAATTGTGAATTTCGTGCAAAAACAAGTTCGTTCATGTCAGATTCGTAAGTCCTTACGGAATTCGGCTTGATTTTTCTTTCGGAATGTGATATGATAGCCATAGAATCCGAAAACCGAAAGGCTGTGTCAAAGTTTATGGAAGAAAAAATATATACCATTCCGGTCACCGAAGCATTTGAGAAAAAGGACGGCTGTCCGTTCTGTCGGCTGCGGAACGATTTGGAAAACACCGAACGCGACCTCATTATGGGCGCGTCCATGATGGAACCGGATATCCGCATAAAAACCAATGCGCTCGGCTTCTGCCGCCGGCATTATAAAAAAATGTTCGATCTGAACAACCGCCTAAGCCTTGCGCTCATGCTTGAAAGCCACCTGAAGGAGCAGTCCGACAAGGTCGCGGTGTGCAAAAAAACGCTGTTCGGCAAGGATGTCAATGCCAAAAGCATCGATAATATGAAATCTCTTGCCGGAAGCTGTTACATCTGCGACCGTGTGAACGAAAAATACGCCAAAATGGTGTATACCGCCGTGCTCTTGTGGCAAAAGCAGACGGAATTCCGCACGCTCACCGCCGAGCAGCCCTATTTCTGCCTGCCGCATGCCGCTGAATTTCTCGAAGCCGCACGTGCCAAGCTCGATAAAAAGAGCTTTGCCGCCTTCGGCAACTCGCTTGACGCCGTTCAGAGCGCCTATTTAAGCTCGCTAACCGAGGACGTTTCGTGGTTCTGCAAAAAATTCGATTATCGCTACGAAAACGAACCTTGGGGCAACGCCAAGGATTCGGTCGAACGCGCCATTAAATTTCTCGCCGGCGAAGAATAACGCCGCAAAACTTATATCTGTCAGCCGAAGCCGGTTAAAGCCGGTTTCGGCTTTATTTTTCGCTGTTTTCGCGAACCTCAGCCGCTTCCGCCGCTATGGGTTCGCTGCCTAAAGCAAGGCTGTAGCAAAGAGCCATGAGCGAATCGCCAAGGTGAACGTTTTCAATAATAACATCCGGAAAATTTTCCAAGCACAGTTCGGCGTTGGAAAAATTCCAAAAGCCGCGCACGCCCGATTCGGCAAGACTCTCCGCCATGCGGTATACCTCGGTTTTCGGCAGGGTTAAGATTGCGATATCGACCTTGTTTTTCCGGCAAAAATCGTGGATCTCATCGATCGACTGAACCGTAAATCTGCCATACGTGCTGCCGACAACGTTCGGTGCAACATCGAATAATCCCTTGACCGCCACACCGCGCTTTTCAAACATCGGCGTATTGATAAGCGCACGGCCTAAGTTGCCGACGCCGACGATGATCGCCGTAAAGCCGCGATCCACGCCTAAAATTTTGGATATCTCACCATACAGATATTTGACGTTGTAGCCATAGCCCTGCTGCCCGAAGCCGCCGAAGCAATTGAGATCCTGTCGGATCTGCGATGCCGTCACATGCATGCGCTCCGCAAGCTCGCCGGAGGAAATGCGCATAATGCCAGCCGCCAACAGCTCGCGCAGATAGCGGAAATAGCGCGGCAAGCGCCGGATGACCGCCTTGGATATGTAACGATCCTGATGTTCTTTCAAAGAAAAACCTCCCTAAAAAGGATATCGGAAGAAGAAATTGCCGTCACACGGCAAAAACCGCATAACCGTGCGTTTCTTCGGAAAATCAAGTATTTTTTGTGAACAATGCATCGTCTGCTCTAGCCGTAATTTTCGACGTTGACATAATTATCAACATTATCAACAGACTTTTCCACTGTTTTTGAACGGTATTTCCACCGTAAAACCGCGTTTGACGCGGAAAAGCCGCTTAGTTTTCCACCGATTGTTGAAAAGTGTGAGCTTTGCGCGTCACAAAATTATGTCAACGAAACCGCGAAAAAATTTTGGTTCTTTGCACAAATTTGCCCGTGAAATTTTGTGAAACGTGCAGATTTTTAGAAAAATTTCTTTTTTCTCTTGACAAGCCGCCAAACGCGTCTCAAAATTCATCTGCGCCGCACTCTACGTCGGCCGTCGCATAGGCATTTAATGCAAGATTCCGGAAATCAGCCGTTTTGCCGATGAATTCGTAGTACCCTTGCGCCGCGATCATCACGCCGTTATCGCCGCAAAGCGGCAGCGGCGGCAGATACAGCGTAACGCCATGCTTCTTGCATAGCTCGCCAAGAGCCTTGCGTATGTGGCTGTTGGCCGAAACACCGCCGGCAAGCACCAGCTTTTTCGAGGTAAATTCCGGCGATTCAAATAGCTTCTCCACACGCGACGAGAGCGCCTTACAGACCGCCGCCGTAAAGGAGGCCGCCACATCTTCTTTGGAAAAATCAAGTCCCTTTTGCGAAAGCGTGTGCAAATGGTTGATCGCAGCGGTCTTTAAGCCGGAAAAAGAAAAATCGTAAGGCGAATCCTTGACATGCGCCTCCGGAAAAAATACTGCGCCGGGATCGCCGAGAGCGGCAAGCTTATCCATTTTCGCGCCGCCCGGATAGGTAAGTCCCATAAGCCGTGCAACCTTGTCAAAGGCTTCGCCGGCCGCGTCGTCACGCGTCGCGCCGATGCAGGTATAGTCGGTGTACCCTTTCACGTCAAGAAGCGACGTATGGCCGCCGCTCATGACAAGCGCGGCAAACGGCGGCTCTAAAAGCGTCGCGTCAACGCCGTTGTAATAGGTATAATTAGCGGCAACATGACCGCGGATATGATGTACCGGCACGAGCGGCAGTCCGTTTGCATAAGCAAGACCTTTGGCAAAGCTCACACCAACAAGCAGCGCACCGATCAGTCCCGGCCGGTTTGTCACAGCCACCGCGTCGATATCGGTTATCTTTTTCTCCGCTTTTTCGAGCGCTTCGCGTACAATGTGCGTAATGGCCTCGGTGTGCGCACGCGACGCAATTTCCGGCACAACGCCGCCATACAGCGCATGCGTTTCAATCTGCGACGCTACCGCGCTTGAAAGCGTGATCCTGCCGTCGCGCACAACGGCGGCGGCGGTCTCGTCACACGAGGATTCGATTGCAAGAATATCCATTTTGAAAAATTATCCTTAATACTACGATTCCTTTCGGAAATCGCTTATTGTTCCAATATTTTATCGTAGAGAACGGCGTCCTCGGTCGGGGCTTTATAAAAATTCCGCCTTAAGCCGACCGCCTTAAAACCCCACTTTTCATACAACGCACGCGCTGGTTCGTTGGACGCACGCACTTCAAGACTGATCTTCTCCGCCTTTTGTTCCTTTGCAAAAGCAACAAAAGCCGCCATAAGCCCATCCGCAATGCCGCGGCGACGGAATTCCGGCAATACGCAGACGTTGGCGATCTGGAGCTCTCCGGCAATAAACGTATAGGTGATATACCCCGAAAACACGCCGTCGGTACACGAAATCACCGCACCGTTATAGGAATATGCGAAAAAATCGCGCACTGCGCTCTCGCTCCACGGCTCGGAAAAGCACCGGCTCTCGGCTGCGGCAATGTCGGCTGCAAAGCGTCCTTCGCTGTTTATGCCGTAATAGACGCGGTATTCGGTGCCACTCACAGCTTACCGGCCTCGATCGCGCGTAAAATTCTTTCCACGCCCTCCGTAATCTTGACAAGGCTCCTGCGGTATAACATAATATCGCCGCCGAACGGGTCGGGTACTTCAAGCGGAAAGCGGTATATCTTGTCCGAACGCTCCGGAAAAGCCGAAACAAGCGCCGTGCTTAACGAATAGGTCAATCCGAACACAAGATCGCATTCCGCAAGCATTTCATCGGTGATCTGCCGCGACGTGCCGGAAAGCGCGATTCCGTTATCCTGCAAGACCTCGATGGAATGGGCGGCATACGGAAGCCCGTCTTGGGTATATAATCCGGCCGAGAAAGCGACTACATCCACGATACCGCGCTTTTGGGCAAGGTGATTGAACACCGCCTGCGCCATCGGACTGCGGCAGGTATTTCCGGAACAGACAAACAAAACTTTTTTCATAAAAAGGGACTCCTTTGGTCTGACAAAGCCTTAATAGCCGAATTTTCCGCTTAAGCTGTCGTCGTTTTCGATCCAGTCGGAGGTGTTGTAAACCGTGAATTCCTCCGGTGTTTCGCGCACGAACACGCGTGCAATACCGGCGTTTATCACCACACGCTTGCACATCATGCAGCAGCACGTGCCGGAAACCAGCTCGCCGGTCTTGGCGTCCATACAGGCAAGATAAAGGTCTGCGCCAAGCATTTGATCGCGCGACGCATTGATGACCGCGTTCATTTCCGCATGAACCGACCGGCACATTTCATACCGTTCACCGCGTGGAATGTTCATTTCATCGCGCGTGCAGCGGCAGATATCCGAACAGTTTTTGCGTCCGCGCGGCGCGCCGACATAGCCGGTCGATACGATAGCGTCGTTTTTGACGATGATCGCGCCGTACTTCTTGCGCAAACAGGTCGCACGCTCCGCAACCGTCTGTGCGATATCCAAATAATAATTGGTCTTACTTATCCGTTCCATAATATCCTCCGAATCGTGCTTTTTTAGAATGTGCATGAAATGAGCATTATATGTGTATTTTGTATTATACACCCAAGCGGCACCAAAAATCAAGTGCTTTTTTGAATATAATTACTTATAGACGGCAATTTTACAATTTATCAGCCTTTTCGGACGGCATATGCCCATACCGGTTTCGATAGTGCCGGTAGAACGACGAATAATCGCCGAAGCCGGTTGCGGCGCACGCCTCACCCGGCGTGCTGCCGTTCTTTATCATGAGGTGCGCCTGTAAAAGCCGCTTGTCCAGAATGTACCGATGCACCGATATGCCGAGCTTTGCGGCAAACGAATGCGACAGCTTGGAGCGCGAAACATATAGCGCGCTCGCCACACTTTCCACATTGATATCCTTCGTGTAATTCTCGCCGATAAAGGCAAGCGCCGCCGCAATCAGCGCACGGTCGGAATCCTCCTTTTCCGGATTCGGACACGGCTTTTCCTGTTTAAGCGCTAACAAAAGCCGTATGAGCACGCTTTCCAAAAGCAACACCCGGTCGCTCTCGGAATAAAACTGATCAAAATCGGCCGAGAAAGCGCCGGTCATCTCCGAAAACAGCGCACATATCCCGTCAGACGGCACGAAAAATACCTCAACGACCTCCATACACGCCTGACATAACTCCGAAAAGCGCTCGCTTTCCGGCAATGCAATGCGGCATCTGGTGTATTCGCGCTCATTTTCAAAAACAAAGCTGTGAAAGGTCTCCTTGGGAATCAGAATGAGCATATCGGGCGTTAACTTAAACTGCCGGGTCTCCGTATATAAAACGCCGCGCGCACGGTGAATATAGAGAATCTCATGGTAGGTATGGAACTCCTTGCCGCGCATGACCGAATTGCCTTTGGAATACCAAAAACCGATATTTCCGCTCGACGTGTGATAAGAAAAAACATCCTCCAACCCGTTCGCCCTCCTTTTTGGCCATTATAACAGATTTTTGCAGAAAATGCAATAGTATATGTTCAAAACACAATGGATTTTGCAGATTTTGCATGCTATACTATAGTCATTCCAAAGAAAAGAGGCTTTTTCATGCGCGATACCATTCTTCAGTCCATAGAGCAAGACCGCTTGGTCGTGATCTTACGCGGCCTTGCAAATACCGATCTTATCCCGACGCTTCACGCGCTGCATACCGGCGGCGTGCGTCTTGTCGAGATCACCTTTTGCGCAAACGGAAGCATTTCCGATACCGATACGGCAAAAAATATCGCTCTTGCCGCAGAGCGCTTTGACGGGAAACTGCTTGTCGGCGCCGGTACGGTCTTGACCGAAGCGCAAGCCGCGCTTGCCAAAAGCGCCGGTGCAAGCTTTGTTCTCTCGCCCAATACCGATTCCGCTGTCATCGCAAAAACACGCGAACTTGACATGGTTTCGATTCCCGGTGCGTTCACACCGACCGAAGCGCAGAACGCCCATGCGGCCGGCGCGGATATCGTCAAGCTTTTTCCGGCATCGGTTCTCGGCAGCGGCTGCATAAAGGCTCTGCGCGCACCGCTTTCGCAGCTTCGCCTGATGGCGGTCGGCGGCATTGACCTTGACAATATGACCGAGTACCTTGCCGCAGGGGCTTGCAGCGTCGGAATCGGGTCAAATATCGTAAGCCGGTCACGCGTCAAAGAGGGAGATTTCGAAACGATACGTGAGCTTGCTGAAAAATATGCCGCGCGTGCGAAAGGAGAACCGCATGTATCTGCACATTGACGGCGGCACGACCAATACGCGCGTGACATACTCGGACGGTAAGCACTTTTCGCTTTGCGCGTCCTCTCACGTCGGCGCGGGAAACAACGCACACCTTGCGAAATTTGTGCGCGAAACGCTTGCCGTGAATGCCTCCGAGGGCGATATTATTCTTGCCTCCGGCATGATCGGCAGCAAGCTCGGACTTTGCGAGATTCCGCATTTACCGACGCCGGCCGGGATATCCGAGCTGCACGACGGGATTCGGAAAGTCTTTCTTCCCGAAGTTTCACCGTATGCCATTCACTTTATTCCGGGCGTAAAAAACGCGTCCGAACGCCTTCAGAACACCGACGTCATGCGTGGCGAGGAAACCGAGCTTTACGGCTTATGCGATAGCGCCGAAGCCGACGCGCTGTACTTGCTGCCCGGCACACATACCAAAAGCATCCGTACCGACGAACACGGCCGCATTTCGGATTTCTGCACCTATCTAAGCGGCGAGCTGATAAGTGCGCTTCACAAAAGCACCATTCTCGGGAACAGCTTTGAATTTTACGAAGAGACCGACCCGGATTTTCTCTGTCAAGGCTATGAACTTTGCGAAAACGCCGGAATCAACCGGGCGCTATTCAAGGGCCGCGTGTTGGATACCACGTTCGGCTGTTCTTCCAAACAGGTTTACAGCTATCTTTTGGGCGCGGTCTTACACGATGAAATAAAGAATCTTGCCGCAGCCGGAGCAAAAAAATATATCTTCGGCGGTAAAAAAGAGCTTCGTGAGCCGGAAAAATATCTGCTTGAAAAATACTTCCGCATTCAAGCATTCTGTCCGCCGGAGGAAATCTGCACGACGGCTGCCGCCAGAGGTGCAGTGAAAATTTTTGAAAAGAACATTTAAACCATTCATTTCAGGAGGAAAATACAATGGAAAAGCTTTATAACAATATTGCCTACGAACCCGATTCATCCCCATCGGACGCACAAAACGTGCCTTACTTAAAAAATCCGCCGGAAATAATTGATATCTCGGTCGGCCGACAGCTGTTTGTCGATGATTTTCTCATCGAGTCCACCGACCTTGCGCCGGAATACCATAATCCGAAAAAGTTCGAGGGCAATCCGATCCTGTTTCCCGAAACACCTTGGGAGACCGACGGCGCTCCGGCCGCCTGCCCCAAAAGCGGCGGCGTTTGGTACGACGAAGAGGAAAGGATCTATAAAATGTGGTATGAGGGCACGTGGCTAAAAAACATGTGCTATGCCACCTCAAAGGACGGCATTCATTGGGAACGCCCTGACCTCGGTATTGTAAAAGGCACCAACATGATCCTGCCTTATGAAAACTATACCGAGCTTGAATACCATATGCCTAAAACCACGTATCTGCGCCCCGATTCCACCACCGTTTTTATTGATTATAACGCGCCGAAGGACGAGAAATATAAACTGTATCTTCACAATCCCGGCGGTTGCTTTCCGGCCGTCATCGCCGTAAGCGGCGACGGCATTCACTTCCATGATTTTGCACTTGCCGGAGACATGAACACCGGCGACCGCAGCACCATATTCTATAACCCGTTCCGAAAAAAATGGGTATACAGCGTGCGTGCTTTTTGGTCGGGTCGGTGCCGTTCCTACCGTGAAAGCGACAATTATCTGGCGCTTGCTGCACAAGGCTCGGAATGCGAACGTCGGTGGATGGCGTGCGATAATCTTGACAAAGCAAATCCCTATATCGGCTTTCCGCCGCAACTCTACAACATTGACTGCGTCGCCTACGAAAGCATTATGCTCGGCATGTTCCAGATTATGTACGGTCCGGAAAACAACGTGTGTGAGACAGTCGGTGTACCGAAAATCACGGAGCTTATGCCGATGTACAGCCGCGACGGCTTTCACTTCTCCCGTCCCTGCAGAAAGAGCTTCTTAAACGCATCGATACACGAGGGTGCATGGGACAGAGGCTATGTGCAGTCAGTCGGCGGCATATGTATCATTCACGGCGATGAGTTGTGGATATACTACTCTGCTTTTGGCGGCGATACGAACAAAGTCGGGGTTCCGTGGACGCAGAACGGCATGTACTGCAACGGTGCAACCGGACTTGCAAAGCTTCGCCGCGACGGTTTTGTTTCGATGAACGGCAGCGGCACGCTCACCACACGCTTATTCGAATGCCATGGAAAGCGCGATTTTTATATCAATGCGGAGGGCACTGTTTCCGTCGAACTTCTGTCGGCTGACGGCACAGTTTTAGCAAGATCGGAGGAATTTTGCGGCAACAGTACCGCGTACAAAATGAACTTCGGCGATTTTGACGTATCGACGCTTAACAACGCGCCGTTCCGCCTGCGTTTTCATGTTTCGGGCAAGCTGTATTCGTTTGGACTTGCGGATGAAAACGGCGATTTTGGCGGCGCGCATGCAGCTGGCTTAGTAAAATAGAAGCACAATCCGTGCAGTCTTAGCTTAAAAAATATGCCCGACGGGTTGGACTTCAACCCGTCGGGCATACACTTTTTACACGGCAAAAAGCGGAAACACATTTTGTGTTTCCGCTTTTGATTTGCTTAAAAGCTTCTTACTTTA
>ERZ773136.2220-NODE-2220-length-16783-cov-9.809302_pt1 | contig 16783 bp, 15 predicted proteins | sample MGYA00580855_ERZ773136 | MGnify/ENA primary metagenome ERZ773136 (study PRJEB29015, sample SAMEA2737860) | human gut metagenome | biome: human gut; feature: human-associated habitat; material: faeces | place: China | collected 2012 ... | reverse complement strand
ACGGCTCCGCCCCCGAGCGCGGCGACAACGCCATCCACAAGATGGCCGAGGTCATCCTGAACGTCCGTGACCTGAACGAGAACCCCGCCGACGGCTCCACCGAGATCAACGGCCTGGTGAAGATGCTGGATCCCAAGTTCAACCCCGAGCACTATGAGGACGCCCGCTTCCTGGGCCGCGGCACCTGCACCACCAGCCAGATCTTCTACACCTCCCCCTCCCGCTGCGCCGTGGCCGATAGCTGCGCCATCTCCATCGACCGCCGCATGACCGCCGGCGAGACCTATCAGTCCTGCCTGAAGGAGATCGAGGACCTGCCCGCCTGCAAGAAGTATGCCAAGGACGTGAAGGTCAGCATGTACATGTACGACCGTCCGGCATGGACGGGTCACGTCTACGAGACGGAGTGCTTCTTCCCCACCTGGATCAACAAGGAGACTGCTCCTCACGTCCAGGCCCTGGTGGACGCCCACCACAACCTGTGGGGCGACAAGCGTTTGATGCCCACCGAGCTGGCCGCCTCCAAGCGCGAGGGCCGTCCCCTGACCGACAAGTGGACGTTCTCCACCAACGGCGTGTCCATCCAGGGCCGCTACGGCATCCCCTGCGTGGGCTTCGGCCCCGGTGCCGAGTCCCAGGCGCACGCTCCCAACGAGGTGACCTTCAAGCAGGACCTGGTGACCTGCGCCGCCCTGTACGCCGCCGTTCCCGGCCTGTACAAGCCCGAGAACAAGGACGGCTCCGCCACCAGCTTCCGCCAGGAGCTGACCGGTAACGACATCAAGTAATCGATCATACGCCATATACGCTATATTAAACATACAAGGAGAACGATCAAAATGAGCAAGACTGTTGAACTGGCACGCCATCTGTCTACCCTGAACATCAACAATATGTACAAGACCGATTTCTATTGGACTTGGGACAAGACCGACGATGAGATCGACGCTATCTTCACCGTGGCCGACGCCCTGCGCGACCTGCGCGAGCGCAACAAGAGCACCCGCGTGTTCGATTCCGGCCTGGGCATCTCCATCTTCCGCGACAACTCCACCCGTACCCGCTTCTCCTTCGCCTCCGCCTGCAACCTGCTGGGCCTGGAGGTCCAGGACCTGGACGAGAAGAAGTCTCAGATCGCCCACGGCGAGACCGTCCGCGAGACCGCGAACATGGTGTCCTTCATGGCCGACGTCATCGGCATCCGCGATGATATGTTCATCGGCGAGGGCCACAAGTATCAGAAAACCTTTATGGACGCCGTGAAGGAAGGCTACCGCGACGGTATCCTGGAGCAGCAGCCCACCCTGGTGAACCTGCAGTGCGATGTGGACCATCCCACCCAGTGCATGGCCGATATGCTGCACGTCATCCACTACTTCGGCGGCGTGGAGAACCTGAAGGGCAAGAAGGTCGCTATGACCTGGGCCTATTCTCCCTCCTACGGCAAGCCCCTGTCCGTTCCTCAGGGCGTGATCGGCCTGTTCACCCGCTTCGGCATGGACGTGACGCTGGCCCATCCCGATGGCTATGACGTGATGCCCGCGGTGGAAGAGGTCGCCCGCAAGAACTGCGAGAAGTACGGCTCCAAGTTCCACAAGACCAACAGCATGGCCGAGGCCTTTAAGGATGCCGATATCGTGTATCCCAAGAGCTGGGCTTCCTACGCCGCCATGGAAGAGCGCACCAAGCTGTACGCCGCCGGCGACAAGGAGGGCATTGACGCACTGGAGAAGCGCCTGCTGGCCCAGAACGCCCAGCACAAGGATTGGGCCTGCACCGAAGAGATGATGAAGCTCACCAAGGACGGCAAGGCCCTGTACCTGCATTGCCTGCCCGCCGACATCACCGGTCTGAGCTGCGCCGAGGGCGAGGTAGACAACTCCGTGTTCGACCGCTACATCGTGCCTCTGTACAAGCAGGCCTCCTACAAGCCCTATATCATCGCCGCCATGATCTTCATGGCCCAGGTGAAGGATCCCGTCAAGGCCCTGATGGAGCTGGACGAGACCAAGGACACCCGCAAGAAATTCTAAATAATCGACCCGATAGCGGGAGGGGCTCCCCCTCCCGCTATTTTCTGTCCCCTGCCGCATTTTTGTGTAAATGTTGTGGGTGACAGATATTGTGTACTGTATACAATCTGTGTTATACTATCTAAGCACCGTCTCCTCCTCGCCCCGAAAACGCCCTTTCCCCCTGCGCTTCAGAGCGGGCACACGGAGACGAAAAAACAAAAACAGTGAGGTAGAGCATTATGTCTAAGAGAATCGTTATCGCGCTGGGCGGCAACGCACTGGGCAATACCGCCGCTGAGCAGCTCCAACTGGTCACCGAGACCGCCAAATCCATCGTGGACCTGATCGCCGCAGGCAATGAAGTCGTGGTCGCCCACGGCAACGGCCCCCAGGTGGGTATGATCAATCTGGGCCTGTCCACCGCTGCCGAGGCCAAGGCCATCAAGGCCGATATGCCCTTCCCTGAGTGCGGCGCCATGTCCGAGGGCTACATCGGCTATCACCTGCAGCAGGCCATCGGCAATGAGCTGGCCAGCCGCGGCATGGACAAGCCCGTGGCTACCATCGTGACCCAGACCGTGGTGTCCAAGGACGACCCCGCCTTCCAGAACCCCACCAAGCCCGTGGGCGCTTTTTATGACAAGGAGACGGCGGACCGCATCGCCGCCGAGAAGGGTTACACCATGGTAGAGGATGCCGGCCGCGGCTATCGCCAGGTCGTTCCCTCCCCCAAGCCCTTTGACATCGTGGAAAAGGCCAGCATCAAGGCGCTGGTAGAGGCCGGTCATGTGGTCATCGCCGTGGGCGGCGGCGGCATCCCCGTTATCCGCGAGGGCAGCAAGCTCTCCGGCACCCCTGCCGTCATCGACAAGGACTTCGGCAGCGAGCTGCTGGCCGAGCTGCTGGACGCCGATATGCTCATCATCCTGACTGCCGTGGAGAAGGTGGCCATCAACTACAACAAGCCCGATCAGAAGGGGCTGGACGATCTGACCCCCGCCGAAGCCTACAAGTACATGGAGGAGAACCAGTTTGCCAAGGGCTCCATGCTGCCCAAGGTCCAGGCCGCGGTGAAGTTCGCCGAGTCCAAAGCCGGCCGTACCGCCCTCATCACCCTGCTCGAAAAGGCCAAGGACGGTATCGAGGGCAAGACCGGCACCCGTATTCATCAGTAACGCGCTTATCCCTGCCATATGGAACGGGTATTTCGGAACGGGAAATTTCTATCAAATGCCGCATACTGCACAAGATTTACAAAGATTTTTTGTGCGTCACAAAGAAATTTTGCCGTAATTCACATTTTCTGTTGAAATCGGCGGTGAAATCCTGTATAATACCCACGTTCTTATGAGTCGCGTGAATACCGGGCCGGACGCCCGTTGTTCAGGCGCGCGCCAAATTTGCCTTACTTTTAAGCGTGCGTCACATATTTTAAGGAGGAAAACAAGAATGAAAAAGTTCCTTGCAATGCTCCTCGCCCTGGTCATGGCTCTGAGCCTGGTGGCCTGCGGTGAGAAGAAGGACGACACTCAGGGTAACGGCGACGGTGATGCTACCGCTGCCAAGGTCAAGGTCGGCTTCATCACCCTGCATGATGAAAACTCCACCTATGACAAGAACTTCATCGATGCCGCCAAGGAAGCCTGCGCCAACCTGGGTCTGGTCGAGAATGAGGATTACTTCATCAAGACCAACGTGGGCGAGACCGAGCAGTGCGCCGAGGTCGCCGCTGATCTGGTGGATGCCGGCTGCAACATCATCTTTGCCGACAGCTTCGGTCATGAGCCTTACATGATCGAGGTCGCCAAGGCGAACCCCGAGGTGCAGTTCTGCCACAGCACCGGTACCCGCGCTCACACCGAGGGTCTGGCCAACTACCACAACGCCTTCGCCTCCATCTATGAGGGCCGCTATCTGGCCGGTATCGCTGCCGGTCTGAAGCTGAACGCGATGATCGATGCCGGCGACATCAAGGCTGACGAGGCCAAGATGGGCTATGTGGGTGCCTTCACCTACGCCGAAGTGGTTTCCGGTTACACCTCCTTCTATCTGGGTGCCAAGTCCGTCTGCCCCACCGTCACCATGGACGTGACCTTCACCGGCAGCTGGTACGATGAGACTCTGGAGAAGGAAGGCGCCGAGAAGCTGATCCAGGGCGGCTGCAAGCTGATCAGCCAGCACGCCGACTCTCTGGGTGCTCCTACCGCCTGCGAGAACGCCGGTGTTCCCAACGTTTCCTACAACGGCTCCACTCAGGCTGCCTGCCCCAACACCTACATCATCTCCTCCCGCATCAACTGGGCGCCCTACTATGAGTATGCCATCAAGGCTGTCATGGACGGCACCGCCATCGATACTGACTGGACCGGCACTCTGGCCACCAACTCTGTGGTCCTGACTGACCTGAACACCACCGTGGCCGCCGAAGGCACTGCCGAGGCCATTGCCGCTGCTACCGAGAAGCTGGAGAAGGGCGAGATCCACGTGTTCGATTGCTCCACCTTTACCACCAAGGCGGACGACACCATGAACGCCTTTAAGGTCGACTACCTGAAGGTCGATGCTGACGGTCACATCACCTCCTATATGGCTGATGTCGATACCGATCAGGCCTATGCCGGTGACACCGAGGTCGTCCACGATGGTTATTTTGCCGAGTCTGAGAAGCGCTCTGCTCCTTACTTCGATCTGGAGATCGACGGCATCACCCGTCTGGACACCAAGATGTAATGTAAATTCCGTAAGGAATAGCATATTGCACCACAACGAGGTGGGCTGCACAGGCAGCCCACCTCTTGCTTTTTCCCTCCTACACGCGGCTTTGACGATTTACACAAAGAGAATGACTCTTTCTTGTGTAACCTCACATTCTTTGTATATACCTGACAAATTTTTTGCTGATTTTGATTTACAACGCTCACCATGTATGGTAGAATAAGTCGTATGGAATTTATCCCCGGCGTATTCGAGGTGTTGCAGCCATCTGCGCCGAAAGAAAGGATGACAGCCTTGGAAAAGAAATGCGCGATCAGAATGGAGAACATCACCAAGCGGTTCGGCAGCAAGGTCATCGCAAACAAAGATGTAAACCTTGAACTGTACGAAGGCGAGATCCTGTCCCTGCTGGGCGAGAACGGCAGCGGCAAGACCACGCTGATGAACATGCTCTCCGGCATCTACTTCCCCGACGAGGGGCAGATCTACGTCCACGACAAGCCTGTGACCATCGCATCTCCCAAGGATGCCTTCGATCTGGGTATCGGCATGATCCACCAGCACTTCAAGCTGGTCGATCTGTTCACCGCCACCGAGAATATCATCCTCGGCCTGGAGGGCAAGCTTGACCTGAACAATGCACGTCAAAAGGTCAAGGACATCTGTGATAAGTACGGCTTCGATATCGACCCGGACATGAAGATCTATGATATGTCTGTTTCCCAGAAGCAGACCGTGGAGATCGTCAAGGTGCTGTACCGCGGTGCCGATATTCTGATTCTGGACGAGCCCACCGCCGTGCTGACCCCGCAGGAGACGGACAAGCTGTTCGCCGTCATGCGCAACATGAAGGCCGACGGCAAGTCCCTCATCATCATCACCCACAAGCTCCACGAGGTGCTGGACGTATCCGACCGGGTGGCCGTGCTCCGCAAGGGCGAATACATAGGCGACGTGCTGACCAAGGACGCCGACCAGCAGTCCCTGACCGACATGATGGTGGGCCACAGCGTGTCGTTGAATATCAATCGCCCCACCCCCGTGAATGTGGAGCCCCGGCTGAAGATCGAGGGGCTGACCGTGTTCGACGAACTGGGTGTCAAGCGTTTGGACAACGTGAGCTTTACTGTTAACGCCGGCGAGGTGCTGGGCGTAGCGGGTATCGCCGGTTCCGGCCAGCGTGAACTGCTGGAGTCCATCGCGGGCCTGTATCCCGTCAGCTCCGGCACCGTGACCTATATCTCCCCGGAGACCAACGAGGAGAAAAATCTGGTGGGCATGGATCCCATGGACATCCGCAAGAGCGGCGTGGCCATGAGCTTTGTTCCCGAGGATCGTCTGGGCATGGGTCTGGTAGGCTCCATGGGCATGACCGGCAACATGATGCTCCGCTCCTGGCGCAAGGGTGCCAGCATTTTCCTGGACCGCAAAAATCCTGAGGCGCTGGCACAGCGCATCTGGCAGGAGCTGGAGGTGGTCACGCCCAGCACCAACTTCCCCGTCCGCCGTATGTCCGGCGGTAACGTGCAGAAGGTCCTGGTGGGCCGCGAGATCGCCCAGCAGCCCTCCGTGCTGATGACCGCCTACGCTGTCCGTGGTCTGGACATCAATACATCTTACACCATCTACAACCTGCTGACCGAGCAGAAAATGAAGGGCGTCGCCGTCGTGTATGTGGGCGAGGACCTGGACGTGCTGCTGGAGCTGTGCGACCGGATCGTGGTGCTGTGCGGCGGTCAGGTTTCCGGCGTGGTGGACGGCCGCAAAACCAACAAGCTGGAAGTGGGCGCGCTGATGACCCGCGTGGAAGGAGGCAAGGCAGATGAATAAAAAAGGTTCGCTCTTTCATATTTCCAAGCGCGATGCGCTGCCTCTGCCCAAGGCACTGCTGATCCGCGGCGGTATCCTGCTGCTGGCACTGGTGTTCTGCGGACTGATCACCACCCTGCTGACCGGTCAGGATCCCATCGCCGTCTATGGCACGATCCTCAAGGGTGCCTTCGGCACCTCCCGCAAGATCTGGGTCACCGGACAGAATGTTGCCGTCTTGCTGGGTATCTCCTTAGCGGTAACGCCCGCATTCAAGATGCGCTTCTGGAACATCGGCGCCGAGGGGCAGACCCTGATCGGCTGCCTGGCCACCACCACCTGCATGATCCTGCTGGGCGGCAAGGTCTCCAATTTCCTGCTGATCGTCATCTCTCTGGCGGCCGCCCTGCTGGCCGGCGCCGTATGGGGCTTCCTGCCCGCCTTCTTCAAGGCCAGATGGAACACCAACGAGACGCTGTTCACCCTGATGATGAACTACATCGCCATGCAGCTGGCCTCCTACTTTATCATCATATGGGAGGTGCCCAAAGGCGCCGGTAAGATCGGCATCATCAACCAGGCTTCCGAGGCCGGCTGGCTGCCCCGCATCGGCGGACAGGCACAGCTGCTCCCCATTCTGGTGGTCGCACTGCTGACCGGCATGATGTATATCTATCTCACATACAGCAAGCACGGTTATGAGATCGCCGTCGTTGGCGAGAGCCAGCGCACCGCCAGCTATGCCGGTATCAAGGTGGATCGCGTGATCATCCGCACCATGGTGCTCTCCGGCGCGATCTGCGGCCTGATGGGATATATCCTGACCGCCGGGATCAGCCACACCCTGACCACCACCATCGTGGACAGCCGCGGCTTTACCGCCGTCATGGTGTCCTGGATGTCCAAGTTCAACCCCTTCATCATGATTGCCGCCTCCCTGCTGCTGGTGACCATGGATCGCGGTGCCAGCGAGATCTCCACCGCCTTCAGCCTGAACCAGTCCTTCGCGGATATTCTGACCGGTATCATCCTGTTCTTCATCATTGCTACCGAGTTCTTCATCACCTACAAGGTCACTCTGCGCAAGAGCAGCAAAAAGGAGGCGTGACGGATGGGCTTTAACTTTGTATCCTTCTTCCCCCGCGCGGTCATGCAGGGTATTCCCCTGCTGTTCGGCAGCACCGGTGAAATTCTGACAGAAAAGTCCGGTAACCTGAACCTGGGTATCCCCGGCATCATGTACGTGGGCGGCATCAGCGGCGTTATCGGCGCGTTCTTCTATGAGCAAGCCGCCGGCGGTCAGCTGAACGGCTTTCTGGCCATCATGATCCCCATTCTGTGCTCCCTGCTGGGCTCCCTGCTGATGGGTCTGCTCTACTGCTTCCTGACCGTCACCCTGCGCGCCAACCAGAACGTCACCGGTCTGGCTATGACCACCTTCGGCGTGGGCGTAGGCAACTTCTTCGGTGGCTCCCTCATCAAGCTGACCAACAGTGAGGTTCCCTCCATCGCCCTGGCCAACACCAGTCTGTACTTCAAGACCACGTTGCCCGGCGCCGACAGCACCGGCTGGTTCGGAGAGCTGTTCCTGTCCTACGGCTTCCTGGCCTATGTGGCCATCATCATCGCCCTGGGCGCGTCCTACTTCCTGAACCACACCCGTCCCGGCCTGCACCTGCGCGCCGTGGGCGAGAGCGCCTCTACCGCCGACGCCGCCGGCATCAACGTGACCAAGTACAAGTACCTGGCCACCTGCATCGGCTCCATGATCGCGGGCCTGGGCGGACTGTACTACGTCATGGACTACGCCAACGGCGTGTGGTCCAACAACGCCTTCGGTGACCGCGGCTGGCTGGCCATCGCGCTGGTCATCTTCACCATCTGGCGTCCCAATGTCAGTATTCTGGCCTCCATCCTGTTTGGTGGTCTGTACATTCTGAACATCTATCTGCCCACCGGCGCACAGATGGCTGTCAAGGAGCTGTACAAGATGCTGCCCTACGTCATCACTCTGATCGTGCTGATCATCGTGTCCCTGCGTAAAAAGCGGGAGGATCAGCCCCCTGCGTCCCTCGGTCTCTCCTACTTCCGCGAGGAACGCTGACCTGATAATGAAAAGAGTAGGCCGCTTTGCGGCCTGCTCTTTTTTCCTACCCATCTATCACCATAAGGAGGAATTACCGTGTCCACCCTGCTTATCAAGAACATTCACCAGCTGGTCACCTGCGACGACAAAGACCGCGTACTGCATAACGCGGATATCTACTGCGAGGACGGCTTCATCAAGTCCATCGGCACGGCGCTGGACGTCACCGCCGATGAGGTCATCGACGGGCAGCACATGCTGTGCTACCCCGGTCTGGTCAACACCCACCACCACCTGTACCAGGTGTTCTCCCGGAACCTACCACAGGTACAGAATATGGAGCTGTTTGACTGGCTGAAGACCCTGTATGAGATCTGGAAAAACCTGGATGAGGATGTGATCCGCCTGTCCAGCCTGACCGGCATGGGCGAGCTGATGAAGCACGGCTGCACCACCTGCTTTGACCACCACTATGTGTTCCCCGCCCACAGCGGCGACCTGCTGGGCGCACAGCGCAGCGCCGCACGGGAGCTGGGCGTTCGCCTCTACATGAGCCGGGGCAGCATGGACCTGAGCGTCAAGGACGGCGGCCTGCCGCCGGATAGCGTGGTGCAGACGGTAGACGAGATCATGGCAGACAGCGTCCGCTGCATCGAGAAATACCACGATGACAGCTACGGCGCCATGTGCCGTGTGGCACTGGCCCCCTGCTCTCCTTTCTCCGTGTCGGCGGAGCTGCTGCGTCAGAGCGCCATCCTGGCCCGACAGTACCACGTTCGGCTGCACACTCACCTGTGCGAGACGAAGGACGAGGAGAACTTCATGCTGCAGCGTGAGGGCATCCGGCCTTTGGAATACATGGCGCGGCTGGGCTGGCTGGGCGACGATGTGTGGTTTGCCCACGGCATACACTTCAACGACGAGGAACTGCGGCTGCTGGCCCAGACAGGTACCGGCGTGGCGCACTGCCCCATCAGCAACATGAAGCTCGCCAGCGGCGTGGCCCGCATCCCGGAAATGCTGGCCCTGGGTGTGCCGGTAGGACTGGCGGTGGACGGCAGCGCCAGCAACGACGGCTCAAGCCTGCTGGAGGAACTGCGGGTAGCCTTCTTGCTGCACCGGCTGCACGCCAGCCGTCAGGCTCCCACCGGCTATGACATCCTCAAAATGGCCACCCGGGGCAGTGCGCGGCTGCTGGGCCGGAACGACATCGGGCAGCTGTCTGTGGGCAAGTGCGCCGATCTGTTCATGATCGACAGCCGCCGGCTGGAGCTGGTAGGCTGTGATCAGGACGCCGGCTCTGTGCTGGGTACCGTGGGTGTCCGGGGGCCGGTGGACTACACCGTGGTGCAGGGACGCGTCACCGTGCGGCAGGGGCATCTTGTCACTGTGGATGAGGAACTGGTAGCCCGGGAAGCCAACAACAAGTGCCGGGACTATCTGGCAAACGTATAAGCGCAGCGGGCCATCCGACGGATGGCCCGCTGTTTCGTCCCGGAGCGTCGTTATCCGGCACTTTTCTCCGCGATAGTCAATGTTAACGAATTGTTAAAAATGCGCCCACTTTTATTTACATGAGTTGCTTTTTCTGCTATAATGTTTTCAATAAGGAAAAATCAACCCACTGGAAAGGAAGGCAATGTGAAGAAGTACGTTCCCACTTACGAAGGCACCCTGCGTAAGCACGCGTTGACCGTGCCCCACTGTATCAGCAAATGCAGCGGCATCCGCGTATTCGGCCGGCGTATCAAGTCGCTTGTATTCAGCACCGACGTGGCCATCATTAAGAATATCAACGCCGATGCCGTCATCGCCGTATATCCCTTTACGCCCCAGGCAGGCATTACCCAGGCCATTATCGGCGTGTCCGATGTGCCGGTGTTCGTTGGCGTAGGCGGCGGTCTGACCAAGGGCCAGCGTTCGGCCCACATCGCCGCTTTTGCTGAGCACCAGGGTGCCTTCGGCGTGGTGTGCAACACGTTCATTGACGACGATACCATCCGGGCCATCAAGGCCACCGTGGAGATCCCGGTGGTCTATACGGTGGTGTCGGAAAAAGTGGACCTGGAGAGCAAGCTGGCGGCGGGCATCGATTTTGTGAACGTCTCTGGTGCGGACAGGACGCCCTCCATTGTGGCAGAGATCCGGGCCCGCTATCCGGAGCTGCCCGTTATCGCCACCGGCGGTCCCACGGAGGAGACGATCCTGTCCACCATTGCCGCCGGGGCCAACGCCATCACCTACACACCGCCCAGCAACGGGCAGCTGTTCGCCAAGGATATGCACCGCTACCGGGAGTGGTTCGCCCACATCGATGACCCGGAGGACGAGGACGCCTCAGAGGAAACGTCCGCAGATGATGCGGAATAAATACATAAGGAAAGCCACCCTGAGGGGTGGCTTTCCGCTTTTTATATCTTGATCAACTCATACTCCCGGGTGCCGATGCCGATCTTCTCGCCGTGCTCCAGACAGCTGCGCCAGTTGGTGTCCGGGTGCAGGCGCTGAAAGTGGTCATGCACATGGGCCTTGGCGTGCGCGTCATCGGCGGCGGAGCCCCGCAGGGGCGTCTGGGCGTTGACGGCGTCCACACAGGCCATGTCCAGCGCCACCGGGTCGAAGGAGGCAAACATGCCCACGTTGGGCACGATGGCCATATCGTTCTCCGCATGGCAGTCGCAGTTGGGCGATACGTCGATGACCAGGGAAATGTGGAAGCAGGGGCGGCCGTCCACCACCGCCTTGGTGTACTCGGCGATCTTGCAGTTCAGATTGGTGGTGCTCTCGTCCCAGTCGATCCGCACCGCGTCCTTGGGACAGACTGCGATACAACGGCCGCAGCCCACACACCTGTCGTGGTCGATATGGGCCTTGCCGTTTTCGATGATGGGCGCGCCGTGGGCGCATATCTTCCGGCACTGGCCGCAGCCGATGCAGTGCTTCTGTGCCACATGGGGCTTGCCGGCATTGTGCTGTTCCATCTTGCCGGCACGGCTGCCGCAGCCCATGCCGATATTTTTCAGGCAGCCGCCGAAGCCGGCCTCTTCATGTCCCTTAAAATGGGTCAGAGAGATAAACACATCGGCGTCCATAACGGCGCGGCCGATCTTGGCGTTCTTCACATACTCGCCGCCGACCACGGGAACCTCTACCTCATCGCTGCCCTTCAGGCCGTCGCCGATGATGATCTGGCAGCCGGTGGTCATGGGGTTGAAGCCGTTGAGCATGGCGCTGTCCATGTGGTCCAGGGCGTTCTTACGCCCGCCCACGTACAGGGTGTTGCAGTCGGTGAGGAACGGCTTACCGCCCCTTTCCTTCACAAAATCCGCCACGGTCCGCGCCCAATTGGGGCGCAGGAACGCCAGGTTTCCCGGCTCGCCGAAGTGCAGCTTGATGGCCACGAACTTATCCTGAAAGTCGATATCGCCCATACCGGCGGTCTTCATCAGACGGGTCAGCTTCTGCTGGAGATTTTCATGCACGTCGGCCCGCAAGTCGGCGAAGTATACCTTGGATGCCATAAAAAGCCCTCGCTTTCACGTTTTGTGAAGTTAGTATACCATATTCCCATAAATTCTGCTATACTAATTTCATTCAAGAGCAACAGGAGGTGCCGTCTATGCGTGTTCTGACCCATACCGTCATTGAAGCGGAGGCTGGTCAGCCTGTAAAACAGCTGCTGCTGCACCTGTGGGGCATCTCCGGCAGCTTTCTCAGCCGGGTGAAATTCCGGCAGGCCATCACCGTCAATGGTGCGCCCGTCACCGTACGCTTCGTGCCGTGCCCCGGAGATGTGCTGGCGGCGGACGTATCCGATCTGCCGGGAGAACACCCACACATCCGGCCGGTGGACTTCCCTCTGGATATCCTGTACGAGGATGAGGACCTGCTGCTTATCAACAAGCCCGCCGGCATCGCCGTCCATCCGGCGGCGCTGACAGAGGAAACAGCCACCATTGCCGGCGCCGCGGCACACTATCTGCATAGTGAGAGCTTCCACGCGGTGAACCGGCTGGACCGCGGCACTACCGGCGTTATGGCCGTGGCAAAGACCGGCTTCATCCATGCCCGATGTATGGCCATGCTGCACACGGACGATTTCCGGCGGGAGTACCGGGCCGTGTGCGAGGGCATCCCCTCCCCGGCAGAGGGCGACATTGATCTGCCCATAGGACGCGCTGAGAGCTCGCTGCTGAAGCGGCAGGCCGACCCCCTGGGTCAACCCGCCCACACCCACTACGAGGTGCTGGCGGCCTCTCAGGGCCGTGCGCTGCTGCGCCTGATGCCTACCACCGGACGCACGCATCAGCTGCGGGTCCACATGGCCGCCATCGGTCACCCGCTGACCGGTGACTGGCTCTACGGTACAGAGGACCGGGCCCTGATCGCCCGCCCGGCGCTGCACAGCTATCATCTGCGGATGACGCATCCCCTCACCGGCACAACCATCGATGTGACCGCGCCCCTGCCGGAGGATATGCAGCGGCTGTTGAAGGAGGAACGTCTATGAATTTTCTGAAGGAGGAACGTCTATGAATTTTCGCCTGTTAACCGCAAAGGAATACCCCCGCTGGTATCACGACCAGCTATCCGAGGCTTTTGTCCCGCAGGAACGCAAGCCTCTGCCCGATATTCTCCGTCTGCTGGAGGAAGGACGTTACGAGGTATGGGGACTGTTTGACGAAGATGAGCTGCTGAGTTACGCCGCCCTGTGGAAAAATGCGACAATACCACTGGTACTGCTGGACTATCTGGGAACCACACACGCTCGTCGTAATGAAGGGCTGGGCAGTGATATACTTTCGCGGCTGGAGCAGCAGGGACGGCCTCTGGTAGCGGAGGCGGAGTTTCCTGTGCCAGGAGGCAGTGACGCGGAAAACGCACTGCGTCTGCGGCGTATCCAGTTTTATATTCGCAATGGGTTCACTCCCGCCTATATCATGTCCACCTGCGGCATGGTCTGGCAGGCGCTGCTGTGTGGCACTGTCGAACCGTTGGAAAATATCATGGCGCAGCACAAGACGCTGTACGGCGACGTGCGGACAGACGTGGTCATTCCCCTACCCGAGGGGCAAACTCCTCAGCCTCCCTACTGGATGATCTAATAAAGCAACGACCGGCGTGAGCCGGTCGTTTTCATGTCACATATCCACTTTTTCATACTGCGCCGCCGCCCTCCGGAACGTAAGCACCGTGCCGATGCCGTAGAGCAGCACGGCGGCGACGAAATACGGCAGCAGACGCACCTGCGTGGCCGCGTCCATATCGTCCAGCCACATGAGGCCGGGAACATGGGGCAGCGCCTCAAACACGATCATCGCCAGCGTGGTGGGAATGATCGCCTTGACAAATGCCACGCCCACCTTGTAGCCGTTCGCGTAAAACGACGGCAGAAAAACGGCATTGAACACCGCATACAGCAGGAACCCGGCGGCAAACAGCGCCAGATTGGGATCCAGCCCTACCAGGTTGTCCTTCCCCGGCTGCAAGCGGACCGCCAGCAGGGCACAGGGCACCAGCACCGCCAGCGACAGCAGCTCGATCAGCGCCGTGAACAGGCAGCCGGCCTTTACCGCGTCCCGCTTGGGCACCGGCAGCAGCGCCGTGTAGTACAGGTCCTTCTGCTCCCGCATATTCAGAAAGGTGAAAAACAGCCCCAGCATCACATAGAAAAAGATGACAGTGTAGGGGTAGTTTGGAATGATGACCATGAAGCCGAACAGGCAGAATACCGGCGTCATGGGATGGCACACCAGCCGCAGCTGTTTATATAATAGCGTCTTCATCCAGCGGCCTCCTTTCCACGTGCACGATGATATCCTCCAGCGTAGCGCCCACGTCCTTGTAGTGGGTGCGGAAATCGTCCAGATAACCGGTATATTGCAGCTCGCCGTCCTTGATAAAGGCAATGTGGGTGGCACACTTCTCCAGATCGGAGGTGATGTGAGTAGAGAATAGCACGCTGCGCGTGCCGTCGGCCACTACCCGGCGCAGCAGCTCCGTCAGCTCGTCGCGGCTCACCGGGTCAAGGCCGCTGGTGGGTTCGTCCAGTATCAGCAGCCGGGCATTGTGGCTCAGCGCCAAGGCGATCATGTACTTGACCTTCATGCCGCTGGAAAGCTGATCCACCCGCTTGCTCTCATCAATATGGAACAGCTCCAAATAGTGGCGGTATTTTTCCTCGTCCCAGTTGTTATAAAACCTGCGGGTCACGTCTGTGATGGTCTTGATCTTCTTTTTGGGATAGAAATCGATCCCCCCCAGCACCACGCCCAGCTCACGCCGGATAGCGCGCTCATTCTCCGCGTAGTCCATGCCGAATACCCTGACCGCACCCGCGTCCGGGTGTACCATACCCAGAATGGACTTCAGCGTGGTGCTCTTGCCTGCGCCGTTACGGCCGATAAACCCCATCACCGCGCCCTGCGGCACGTCAAAGGACACCCCATTCAGCGTAAACGCCGGGTAGCGCTTGGTCAGGCCCTGTACCTCCAGTACGTTCATTCGTCCTCCGCCTCCTCTTCCCCGCTGGGCAGACTGTTAAATACCGTCTTCATCAGCGGGTTCAGCTTATCCACGGTCTGCAGTGCCAGGCCCTTTTTCTTGTCCGCCATCAGCACCAGTGTATCTCCCGGCTGCAGGCCGAACATATCCCGCGCCTCCTTGGGGATGACGATCTGCCCCTTGGGGCCGATCTTCACGCTGCTCATAAAGTAGCGATCCTCTCTGCTCATATCCTCATTCCTTTCGGTTGGATTGGTATAACTTTTCTTACTTTTCGCAGTTTAACACCACATGCAACCCTTGTCAAGAGGTTTACGGCGGGAAATTTCTGTGGTACAATGGGTATGAAAGGTGGTGACAGGCATGGAATTATGGGAACTGCTGGGGATTCGTCCCGGCCTGACCGCGGTGATCGGCAGCGGCGGCAAGACCTCCCTGCTGCGTGTACTGGCGCAGGAGCTATCCCGCCACGGCACGGTGCTGCTGGCCACCACCACCCACATCATGCGCCCGAACTGGTGTCCTTTCGCCGCCACCGCAGCGGAGCTGTGTGATGGCTTTGCCCACAGCCCCATCGTCTGCGCCGGGTCCTATACCCCGGAGGGCAAACTGACCGCCCCGGACTTCCCCGGCTGGCAGTACGCCGCGGACTTTGTGCTGGTGGAGGCCGACGGCTCCAAGCGCCTGCCCGCCAAGGCCCACGCCGCCTGGGAACCAGTACTGCCACCGGAACGAAACCGCACCGTCTGTGTATTCGGTGCCTCCGCGCTGGGACAGCCCATACAGGACGCCGCCCACCGCCCGGAGCTGTACGCATCATTGGCGGAGGTCTCCCCGGAGGCGGTCATCACCCCGGCCATTGCCGCCCGGGTGCTGGCGAAGGAGGGCGGCTTCGATGTGCTGTTTATCAATCAGGCAGATGTGCTGGAGGATCCCGCCGCAGCGCTGCAGCCCTTTGCGGATACCCTCCCCTGCCCGGCGATATACGGCGCGCTGGCGGAGGGGTACTGGGCGAAATTGTAACCGACCAGGAACAGGAGGCGCCCATGCCCTTAGATAAACTGTCTATCGTTTTCATTTTCTTTGCCCTGCAATGTGGCGGAATACTTCGCTCCGGAATCGAGGACGCATATCAGTTCAAAATGAGCCACCGGGAAATACGCCAATATGATAAAACGCGCTCTCTGTGGTATCGCATACTGCTGCCTTACAGCCATATGAAATACTGCGGTGCCCCCCGGCATATGCGGTTATTCCAGGCGCTGCGGGCACTCAATTGGGCTGCGATCATCGCTATGCTGGTCTTAGCCTACATCTTTCCCCCAACTCATTCTATCACTCTTTTCGCCTATTTTTTCATTGGTGCCTATTTTGTTCTACTATATATCCCATTATTGTGTTATTCTATCTACATGAGCAACTGGCCAAAAGGCCCGAAAGGTTGGAACTTCAGCAAGTCAAAACGGCCATAAAAAGCACCCTTACAGCCATAAAAAGCACCCTTGCGGGTGCTTTTGTTCAATCAAGTTCAGCAAAAACTCACTACCATATGACCCAAAAGTAAACCAAAAAGCAACAGCCCCACGACAAATGTCGTGGGGCTTTTGTGTTGGCGCTACCTATCTTTCCGGGCCGTCTCCAGCCAAGTATTGTC
>ERZ773136.2208-NODE-2208-length-16838-cov-19.436573_pt1 | contig 16838 bp, 10 predicted proteins | sample MGYA00580855_ERZ773136 | MGnify/ENA primary metagenome ERZ773136 (study PRJEB29015, sample SAMEA2737860) | human gut metagenome | biome: human gut; feature: human-associated habitat; material: faeces | place: China | collected 2012 ... | reverse complement strand
TCCCGCAGGAGATCGTCATGGCGGCCGAGAAGTACGACCCCAGCCGCATCAACCGTTTTGTCATTGATCTGGCCAGCGCCTTCCACCGCTTCTATGGCAGCTGCCGCATTCAGGGTGCAGACCCCGCTGTGCAGCAGGCACGTCTGGCCCTGTGCATCGGCGTGAAGAATGCCATCTTCAACGTGCTGACCATGTTCAAGATCAACGTGCCCGAGAAGATGTAACATGCAAAAACCCTCTCAGTCAAAACCTGACGGTTTTGCCAGCTCTCCCGAAGGGCGAGCTTTGTGCATGGTACGGAAAAGCTGAAAAAGCTCCCCCTTTCGGGGGAGCTGGCGAGCGAATGCGAGACTGAGAGGGTTCGGATAATCAAGGAGCAAACTATGGCAGAACAACTCTGGAAGGGCCGTTTTTCCAAGGCCGTGGATTCCCGCGTGAACGACTTCAACTCCTCCATCCGCTTCGATCAGCGCATGATCGCGCAGGATATGCGCGGCAGCGGCGTGCACGCCGCCATGCTGGCAAAGCAGGGCATCATCTCCGAAAAGGATTGTGAGGACATCCTCAACGGTCTGGCTTCCATCGCCGACGATCTGGCAGCCGGCAGGCTGGAGATCGACCCGGGTGCCGAGGATGTGCACACCTTTGTGGAGCAGACCCTCACCGCCCGCATCGGCGATGCGGGCAAGCGGCTGCACACCGGCCGCAGCCGCAACGATCAGGTGGCGCTGGATATCCGCCTGACTTTGCGGGATTACAGCAAGACTTTGCAGGCCTACATCGTGGAGCTGGTGCGGGTGCTGTGCAAAAAGGCGGCGGAGAACACTGCCTCCGTCATGCCCGGCTACACCCATTTGCAGCGTGCCCAGCCCATCACCTTCGGCCACGCGCTGATGGCCTACGCTTCCATGCTGCTGCGCGACCTCGACCGCTTTGCGGACGCCACCGCCCGCATGGACAGCCAGTGCCCGCTGGGCTCTGGCGCACTGGCAGGCACTACCTACCCGCTGGACCGGGATTTCACCGCCGAAAAGCTGGGCTTCGCCGCCCCCTGCGCCAACAGTCTGGACGGCGTGTCCGACCGTGATTTCTGCATCGAGCTGGCAAGCGCCATCTCCATCTGCATGATGCACCTGTCCCGCCTTTCGGAGGAGATCATCCTGTGGTGTAGCTGGGAGTTCAAGTTCATTGAACTGGACGATGCCTTTACCACCGGCTCGTCCATCATGCCCCAGAAGAAGAACCCCGACGTGACCGAACTCATCCGCGGCAAGACCGGCCGGGTGTACGGCGACCTGAACACCCTGCTGGTGATGATGAAGGGTCTGCCGCTGGCCTACAACAAGGATATGCAGGAGGACAAGGAAGCCATCTTTGATGCAGTGGACACCTTGGAGCTCTGTCTCAAGACCATCACCCCCATGCTGGACACCATGAAGACCCTGCCCGCCAATATGCGCCGCGCCGCCGCAAAGGGCTTTATCAACGCCACCGACTGCGCCGACTACCTGACCAAGAAGGGGATGCCTTTCCGGGATGCCTACAAGCTGACCGGCTGCATGGTGTCGGACTGCATTGCCGCCGACAAAACGCTGGAAGAGCTGACCCTGACCCAGTTCCAGAGTTACAGCCCGCTGTTCGGGGCCGATATCTATGATGCCATCGACCTTGTGCACTGCTGCGAGGGACGCACCAGCTACGGCGGCCCCAGCGCCGCCAGCGTCCAGCGCCAGATCGCGCTGGCAACGGCGCGGCTGGACGCATGGGAGGAGGAAAACGCATGAAGGTAAAGGTATTTATTGATGGCTCTTCCGGCACCACCGGCCTGCGCATCGCCGACCGTCTGGCAGCCCGCCCGGAGATCGAGCTGCTGTCCATCTCTGCCGAAGGGCGCAAGGACGTGCACGAGAGGGCAAAGGTCATCAATTCTGCCGACCTTGCCTTCCTCTGCCTGCCGGATGCGGCTTCTAAAGAGGTCATGCCCCTGCTGCGCCCGGACGTGAAGGTGCTGGACACCTCCACCGCCTTCCGCACTGACGCCGCATGGGACTACGGCTTCCCGGAGCTGAAGGGACAGAAGGAAAAAATTCAGAACTCTTACCGCGTGGCAGTGCCCGGCTGCTATGCCAGCGGCTTTATCAGCATTGCCCGCCCGCTGGTGGAGCTGGGGCTGGTGCCGCAAAGCTATCCCTTCAGCTGCACCGGCATCTCCGGCTACTCCGGCGGCGGCAAAAAGATGATCGCGGACTACGAAAGCCCCGACCGCCCGGCGCACAGCAAGCTGGATGCGCCCAAGAGCTACGGCCTGAGCCTTGGCCACAAGCACCTGCCGGAGATGCAGAAGATCAGCGGCCTTGCGCACACGCCGATGTTCGTGCCGGTGGTGTGCGACTACTACTGCGGCATGCAGGTGCTGGTGCCGCTGGATCTTACCCTTGCGGGCACTACCGCCGAGGCAGTGGCTGCCGCCCTTGCGGATTACTACAAGGACGCCGCCACCGTGAAGGTGCACGGGCTGAACGAGCCGCTGCCGGAAAACGGTCTGTACTCCAACGCCATGGCGGGCACCGACCGCATGGAACTGTACCTGACCGTGAACGCCGCCGGAGACCAGATGATGCTGGTCTCGTTGTTTGATAATCTGGGCAAGGGCTCCTCCGGTGCCGCCGTCCAGTGCATGAACCTGATGCTGGGTCTGGAAGAGACCAAGGGCTTGGAATAAACTTGTTTTTCTTTGTGGGAAAGGAAAATCGTTATGCAGTATAAGGAAGTTGCGGGCGGCATCTGCGCGCCCAAGGGCTTTGCCGCCGCCGGTGTCCATTGCGGCATCCGGGCAAATCACAGCGAAAAATACGATCTGGCGCTCATCAAGGCCGAGGTGCGCTGCGCTGCTGCGGGCGTATACACCACCAACAAGGTCTGCGGTGCGCCCATCAAGGTGGACCGCGCCCATCTGGCCGATGGCTATGCACAGGCCATCGTGGTAAACAGCGGCAACGCCAACACCTGCGCCGCCAACGGCGTGGCGCTGGCCGAGGAGTGCTGTGCACTGGTAGGCAAGGCGCTGAACATGGACGCAAAGGACGTTCTGCCCGCCTCCACCGGCGTCATCGGTCAGCCTATGGTCATCGACCCCTTTGCCCGGGGCATCCCGGCGGCGGCGGAAAAGCTGGCCGCTACCGCGCAGGGCAGCACGGACGCTGCCACCGCCATCATGACCACCGACACCCATAAAAAAGAATACGCCATCCAGTTCGAGCTGGGCGGCAAGGTGTGCACCGTGGGTGCTATCGGCAAGGGCAGCGGCATGATCGCCCCCAACATGGCCACCATGCTGGCGTTCTACACCACCGATGCCGCCGTCTCGCCCGCGCTGCTGGAAAAGGCGCTCAAGACCGTTGTGCCCGGCACCTATAACCAGATGAGCGTGGATCTGGACACCTCCACCAACGATACCCTGATCATCATGGCGTCCGGTCTGGCGGGCAACCCGGAGATCTGTGAGGAGAACGCGGATTACGCCGCCTTTGTGGCAGCGCTGACCGCCATTGCAGAGCACATGTGCGCCGAGCACGCCGGAGATGGCGAGGGTGCAACCCACCTCATTACCTGCGAAGTGACCCACGCACCCGACCTGAAAACTGCCCGCGCCGTCAGCCGCAGCGTGGTCTGCTCCAACCTGTTCAAGGCAGCGGTCTTTGGCCGCGATGCCAACTGGGGACGCATCCTGTGCGCCATCGGCTACACCCCCGGGGACTTCTCCATTGATAAGGTCTGCGTCTGGCTTTCCAGCAAGGCGGGCGAGGTGTATGTGTGCGAGAACGCCGCCTACCACCCGTACAGCGAGGATGAAGCCGCCAAGGTGCTGGCAGAGCACGATATTCTGGTCAAGGTGGATATGGGCACCGGCGAGGCAAGCGCCAAGGCGTGGGGCTGTGACCTGACCTACGACTATGTGAAGATCAACGGCGATTACAGAACCTGACAGGAGCGCGGAACAGATGAAAAACGAAGAAATGGCGCGGCTTTTTTCGGAGGCCACCCCTTATATCCAGAAATACCATGGCAGAACCATGGTCATCAAATACGGCGGCAACGCCATGATCAACGAGACGCTGAAAAACGCCGTGATGAACGACCTTGTCACCCTGACGCTGCTGGGCGTGCGGGTGGTACTGGTGCACGGCGGCGGCCCCGCCATCAACGAGATGCTCAAGAAGGTGGGCGTGGAAAGCCACTTTGCAAATGGTCTGCGGGTGACGGACGATGCCACCATGGAGATCGTGCAGCAGGTGCTGGCCGGTAAGGTTAACAAGGATCTTGTGGCAAAGCTGCGCGGGCGCGGCGTGGGTCTGTGCGGCATGGACGGACAGATGCTCCGCTGCACCGAGCTGGACCCCCAGCTGGGTCATGTGGGCGAGATCGTCCATGTGGATGCGACCCTGATCGAAAGCCTGCTGGACGGCGGCTTTATCCCGGTGATCGCCACCGTGGGTATGGACGACCTTGGGCAGGCGTACAACGTCAACGCGGACACCGCCGCGGCCCAGATCGCCATTGCCCTCAAGGCGGAAAAGCTGGTGTCCATGACCGATATCGCAGGCCTGCTGCGGGATAGGGAGGACGAGACCACCCTCATCCCCGAGGTGGAGGTGACCGAGATCGAGGGCTACAAGTCCGCCGGCATCATTGCGGGCGGCATGATCCCCAAGATCGGCGGCATGGCGGATGCCATCTATCAGGGCGTGCACGAGGCTGTTATCATTGATGGCCGCGTGCCGCACTCCATCCTGCTGGAACTGTTCTCCGACCGCGGCTCCGGTACCCGCTTCTACCGCCGCAGCCACCGCGAATAAAAAGATTGCGCAAGCGAAAAAGCAGTATTATAATAGAAAAAACGCTCCCTCCGGGGGAGCGGCGCATGCGCGGAACTTCTATTCACAGGAGGTACACCTATGGATTCTGAAAAAGTCATCAAGCGGGACAACGAGTACGTCCTGCACACCTATAACCGCAATCCCATCGTGCTGGAAAAGGGGCACGGGCTGTACGCCGAGGGCCCGGAGGGACAGAAGTATCTGGACTTCACCAGCGGCATCGGGGTGAACAGCCTTGGCTACTGCGACCTTGCATGGGCAGAAGCCGTGTCCCAGCAGGCACACAAATTGCAGCACACCTCTAACCTGTACTACACTGCGCCCTGCGGCAAGCTGGCGAAAAAGCTGTGCAAGCGCACCGGCATGAGCAAAGTTTTCTTCGGCAATTCCGGTGCTGAAGCCAACGAGGGCGCCATCAAGGCCGCCCGCAAGTACAGCGTAGACCACTATGGTAAAGACCGCTACAACGTCATCACGCTGGTCAACAGCTTCCATGGCCGCACCCTTGCCACCCTGACCGCCACCGGGCAGGAGGTGTTCCACAACTACTTCGGCCCCTTCAACGAAGGCTTCCAGTACGTCCCGGCGGGGGATATCGAAGCGCTGCAGGAACTGGTAGACCGCCACACCTGCGCCGTGATGATGGAACTGATTCAGGGCGAGGGCGGCGTGATGGCGCTGGACCCGGACTATGTACAGGCCGTGCGCGCTTTGTGCGACGAAAAAGACCTTGTGCTCATCGTGGACGAAGTGCAGACCGGCGTAGGCCGCACCGGCACCTTCCTGTGCTGTGAGCACTATAACCTCAAGCCGGACATCGTCACCCTTGCCAAGGGGCTGGGCGGCGGCTTGCCCATCGGCGCGGTGCTGATGAATGAAAAGGTAGCCGAGGGCATGGGCCCCGGCACCCACGGCTCTACCTTTGGCGGCAACCCGGTGGTCTGCGCCGGTGCCAACGTGGTGGTGGACCGTCTGGACCAGAGCTTCCTTGCACAGGTCAGCGAGCGCGCCGTACAGCTGCGCACCGGCTTGGCAAAGCTGCCCCACGTCAAGAACATTTCCGGCATCGGCCTGATGGTGGGTATCGAATTCTTTGATGTGCAGGCTGCGGATGTGCTGGCTGCCTGCCGCGAAAAGGGCTTGCTGGTGCTTACCGCAAAGACCCGGCTGCGTCTGCTGCCGCCGCTGACCGTCTCCGAACACGAGGTAGACATGGCGCTGGAGGTGCTGGCTGAGGTGCTGGGCACGATGGAGCCGACGGCTCCGAAGGAGCAGGCATGAAAAATCTGCTGAAAATGAGCGACCTTTCCCCCGCCGAGCTGACCCACATTCTGGATGTGGCAGACCAGCTGAAGGCGGACTGCAAGGCGGGCCGCACCGAGCCGCTGCTGGCGGGCAAAAGCGTGGCGCTCCTGTTTTCCAAAGCGTCCACCCGCACCCGCACCAGCTTTGAGGTGGGTGTGTACCAGATGGGCGGCCTTGGCAACTACATGAACACCGCCGAGCTGCAGGCCGGGCGGGGCGAGCCTTTGCGGGACACCGCCCGGGTGCTGGGGCGCTACTACGACTGCGCCGTCTGGCGCACCTACCGCCAGCGGGACTTGGAGGAACTGGCCGAGCTTTCCGGCATTCCGGTGATCAACGGCCTTACCGACTACGCACACCCCTGTCAGGTGCTGGCTGACCTGATGACCATCCGGGAGCGCCGGGGCACGCTGGCAGGGCTGAAGCTCTGCTTTGTGGGCGACGGCAGCAACATGGCCAACAGCCTGATCGTGGGCGGCCTTTTGGCGGGGATGCAGGTATCCTGCGTCTGTCCTCCGGGCTACCGACCGGCAGCGGATGTGCTGATGTTTGCCCACAAATACGGCAATGCCTTCCACCTGACCACCGACCCCGCCGAGGGCCTGCGGGATGCGGACATCGTAGCTACCGCCGCATGGAACACCACCGCCCCCGGCACTGCCGAGAGCGAGCAGCGTCTGCGGGATTTTGTGGGCTTCCAGCTCACCGGCCGTCTGCTGGAAAACGCAAAGCCCAACGCGCTGGTGCTGCACTGTCTGCCCGCCCACCGGGGCGAGGAGATCTCCACCGCCCTGTTCGAGCAGCACGCGGACGAGATCTTTGACGAAGCGGAGAACCGTCTCCACGTCCAGAAAGCCGTGCTGGCGGTGCTGCTGGCGGGCAAGTAAAACGCTTTTGAATGCCCGCCGCTATCGGGTTGCGGCACCCAGCATCCGCATCGTGCCTTGGGCGGCACGCGCGTCTTGCTGGCCGCTGCCCCAACAACTCCTCCCTGTTTCCGCCGCTGGCGGCGGTCGTCGTCGTTGCACTTTGGGCATAAAGAGCGGAAAGAATATTTTGTATTGCAGTTCCGAAACGCCTGCGGGCGTTTCGGAACTGCTTTTTTATGGGAGCGAAGCATACCCCCCCCCCGTATCGTGATTTTGCCCATAATTTTGCACCTTTTTTTGGCAGGTGCTGCCCGCAAAAGCGCTTTATTTCCTTGAATTTTGGTGCTATACTCAACTTGGCATTTTTGTCCGTTCCGGCTGTTCCGTTTGGGGGTATAGCCGGACAAATCAACCGACAAAGGAGAGGATATCATGAAAAAACGCATCGTGAGCATGATACTGGCACTCAGTATGATGCTCTCCATTCTCCCTGTATCCGCATTTGCAGATGCAGGAACGTCTGCTGCGGCAGCAGAGACGACAGCTGCCGGTACGAACGAGGAAACAACAAATTCCGTCGTTACGATCAAGATCGGCGCGGACGACGGTCTGCCCGAAGAGCAGTCCGGCACCGGCTGGAGCTACGACAGCTCCAACAAATGGCTGGCCATTGCCGGCGTTGCAAATGCAAAGACAGAGTATATTCTGGATGGCGATGCCAGCTGCAATGTGGCCATCTCGACTTCCAGCAATGAAGTATATCTGCTGGACGGCGTTGTCAATGGCCAGCTTTGGATCAAGAACCCGAATGCCTGTGTTCTGGGCGGCAGCTACGCCGAAGCAGTGCTGGAAAACGGCACCATTGACGGCGGCACCTACGGTAAGCTGACCGAGAACGGCGGCAGCGTTAAGGGCGGCTACTTCAAGGATATTTCCGGCCTGAAGTCCGCTACGCAGAAGCAGGCACACAAGCTGATCCTGCAGGAAAGCTGCACCCTGAACGGCCAGCCGGTGACCGGGGATGTGTATATGCTCAAGCTGTACAGCGATCACAGCCTGAAGCTGGAGGTGCAGTACACCCCCGGTTGCGTTGCATGGGCTGCATCGTTGACCGGCGGCAGCGTCGTCCCCCTGCCTGCGGGCGTCAGCAACGCTTCCTTGAACGGCTGTGCCACGGTTTCCATCAGTGCAAACGGTACAACGATCTCTGCCGAGGTCAGTATGTTCCCGCCGCTTTCAGAGAGCAACGCACCCATAGCACTGACTCCGATCCCGTCTATGGACAAGGAACTGAGTTTTACCGATAAGGGTACGCCCGATGTGAACGATGTGCCCCATGTGTACAGTCTGGACGAGGGCATATATCAGGTCTGCGTATACTTTGGCAAGGGCTGGACTTATACCTGCTACCCCAATGTCGCCAGTGCGACCGGACAACTGAAGCTCGGGGATCAGGGCGGTAAGGTGATCAATTTCAGCCAGCTGAGCGCAGTGCCCATCAACTGCTATGTCGAGCTTTCGAATGCTACCGTGACCGGCGGCATCATCCGTCAGGCTGACTTCAAAGATGTCACGATCGAGGGCGGCACCTTTGATTACCTCTCCTGCATGGGCAAGTGCACCATTTCCAAGGCAGTGGCCCAGAACTTCAGCTTTGACAGGTTTGGCGACCTTGCCATTTCCGACACCGTTCTGTGCAAGCTGTCTGGCAACGGCATAGAGAATGCGCTTGCCGATGGCCAGCAGCTCAGCACGCTGACCGTGCGCAACGGCGGTGGTGTGACTGCGATCAACGGCAGAGACCTGCCCCTTTCTGTCAATACCATCTATCTGGTGGGCAATGCCAGCGCAGAGCTTACCCTGAACACCGATGTGTTCAGCATCAACGGTGCAGCGGCCAACAGTTACAATGAACAGACCTATGCCGAGGGCACTGTACTGCATATCACCGGCAACAACGATGGCAAGGAGATTTTGGTAAATCAGGCTGGCGATCCCAGCAACCTCAAGCCCCTGCGCATTACCGAAGAAGGTCTGCCCGACCGGACCGGTGTGACCCCGCATTCCGTGAGCGAGGGTGGTGTGACCGGCGATGTCTACGAGGGTCTTGGCTGGCAGTACGCTGAGGTCTCCGGTGAGGACGAGGATGGTTATAGAACGATGTCGGTGCTTATCCTCACCAGCCCCGATGGCAGCCCGGTGAATCTGACCTCGGATACCATCAACCCCCATCATGCAACTATTGCTTCCGATCAGATCGTGCTGACGGATGTGACGGTTGCTGGTATTCAGGCTGGCGCGCCTGTTATCGCCCAGAACGCCATTATTGAGGGCGGCACTTTCCAGAAGGCTGTTAACGCGGATGGAAACAGCAGCATCGCAGGCGGCACCTTCCAGGAGAGCGTCGAAGCTAATGGAACCATCGCCAACGGCATCTTCCAGAAGAGCGTCCAAGCTTACGGCGAGATCACCGATGGTCAGTTCGAAGCGGAGGTCCGTTTGGGCTATAACGGCACCATCACCGGCGGCACCTTCCAGAAGAGCGTCCAAGCTTACGGCGAGATCACCGGCGGTCAGTTCAACGCAACTGTCCAGTTGAATAGTAGTAATGCCCAGATCCTTGGCGGCGTGTTCAACAATATCAAGCTGCCCGACTATTATAATACATCGGAAGGAACGGTCATCCAGAATGCCGTGATCACCGGCAGCCTGATGGCGAATACTTATAGCAAGGCTGCTATTTCCAATACGGTGAGCTGCGGCTATATTGAAAGCAAATACCTCGCCGCCGGTCAGCAGCAGAGCAAGCTGATGATCACAGACGGCACTGTGAAAACCGTCAAGGGCAATGCCGTAACGGCAGATGCGGTTTACCTTGTCGGCAATACTGCGGTGACGCTCACCTTCAGCACAGAGGTCACGAACATCAACGGTGCGGAAGCCAGCAATTACAACGAGGGCACCTCTGCCATTGACCGCTCGCTGACTATCACCGCCAAGAATGACGGCGAGCCTATTGTGGTGAACATGGCCGCCACCGGAAAGCTGCCCTTCTCTTCCCTGAGCAAGAGCGACTTTGACATCGACTGGAGCACGCTCGTCCCGGGCATTACCTGCAAAAAGGATGGCGTGGGCAAATTGAGCCTCGTCTATGTGCGCACCTCCGACAACAAGGTGTTTGCAACCTACCCGCCGTATGACGAGTACGGCGTCTACAAGCAGCGCATCGTAGCGCAAGAGGGCGACAAGTACACAGAAGGCTCGCTTGATATCGGCGAGGTGGTACGCAAATATACCCCGAGCAGAGCCGACTTTGCGTATGACTCCAAGACCCAAACTGCAACCTATAACGGCAAGATGTATTTTGACGATGCCCCGCTGTATTCTATCCAGTATGTCTCGGAGGATGGCTCGTTCCCGTCTGTGACGAAGCCCACCAAGGCAGGCACTTACAGCGTTTACATCGTGGTGAATGATAGTGACCACTACGTTGGCAACCAGTACGAAGTGGGCACCTATACTGTGTCTGAGTCGAAGTACACCCTGACCGTGGACGACAAGTCTACCGAGCACGTTGCAGGTGAGAAGCTCAGCTTCACCGCAGACGAGAAGGACGGTTACACCTTCACCGGTTGGAAAGTGACCGGTCTGCCCACTGACGTGGACACCACTAAGGCGACCATCTCCTTCACGATGCCCGCAAATAACGTCACGCTGAAGGCACAGTACACCGAGAACGCTCCCAAGACCTATAAACTCGATGTCTCCGGTGCACAGGTCACCCTGAAGGATGGCAGCGATGTTGCCGACCTGACAGCTGTGTCCGTGGGTACAGAGCTCAAGGCCACCGCAGACGAGGACACCGAGACCAGCGTGTTCAAGAGCTGGAGCTGCACCGGTCTGGAGCTGACCGAGGAGCAGCGCACCGCACGCGTGCTGGAATTCACCATGCCCGACCATGATGTGAATCTGAAGGCGGTGTTTGAAGTTCCTGCTACTCCCGATCCGGATCCCACTCCTGATCCTAAGCCGGACCCGAACCCCGATCCGGATCCCACTCCCGATCCTAAGCCGGACCCGACTCCCGATCCCGACCCCACCCCCGCACCCGGCGGTGACAGTGACGGCGGCGGTGCAGCCATTGTGGCAGTAGCCGCTGTGGGCGGCGCAGCCATTGGCGTGGGTGCCTATATCGCAGGCACCACGGCCTACCTGAAGAGCGTCCTGCCCGAGGGCATGGCCATCCCCGCTAACCGCCAGCAGCTGGCAGTTGCACTGTGGACCGCCGCAGGCAAGCCCGCTACCCAGAGCACTGCACTGTTCAACGATGTGGCAGCAGATGCCGCAGAGCTGCAGGCCATCCGCTGGGTCGTGGAGACCGGCCTGATGTCCGCACAGGACGGCAACTTCAAGCCCGGCAGCCGCGTGGGCCGCTTGGAGGTCATCCGCACTTGGAAGACTTACCAGCAGCGCGGCTAAAACCGCTGCCCCTTAACCCCTTATAACCCCGCAGGGACTGCCGCACAGCGCTGTGCGGCAGTCCCTTTTTTGCGTCCCAAAAGGGTGCGCAAGGGCTTTTTTAGGGCTTTTCAGGGCGATTCGATGCATTTCAGGGGCCATTCACGCAGAATTGCTCCACTTTTGCCGCCGTTCGTGGTATACTACAGGCACAGAGCAATACTCTGTTCAATATGCCATTCCCATAATTCCTATAGAGCAGAAAACCGTCCGGCAACCGCAAGCCGGGCGGTTTTCTGTTTTTTGCGGGTGCGTGTGGTGCACCGGGTCGTTTCAGCGCATTTGCGGGGCGATTCATGTCCAAAACCGTCCAAAGCAGCCAAAACGTGGTACACTGGGTACAATAAAAAGCGCCCGGCTTGGAGGGCGCTTGAAAAGGAGAGGATCCTATGCAAAAATGGCTCATCAGCATGGTTCTGGCGCTGAGCATGGCACTGACCGCAATGCCGCTGCCCGCCCTTGCCCAGAGCGCCCCGCCCGACACCGCCAGCGCCGCTGCACTGGCAGAGGAAAACGGCGGCACGGTCGAAAACAGCCAGAACACCCTGAAGCTGCCGGTGGAAAATACGGCCGGCTATGACGGCAATGCAGAGCCCTACCAGCCCATCATTGACGGCGGCGAGTGCACCGTTGTTTATAACGAGGGCGGCATCATTCAGAATAACCCCATCATCCACGCACTGGTGGCAAAGGATACCGAAGACCTGAACGGTGCTACGGATTACTACACCCTGAACTACACTGCACCGGAAGGTGCCGAGTACGCTAAAAAATACATCAACGGCATCAATGGCATGATGGAGGGTGTTTGGGACGCAGAAACCTCCACCCTCTACGTTGACACCGATCTGAACACCATCTCGGTCATCACGCATGCCCCCATCAAGAGTGTGAACGGCGTAGCTTATAGCGGCTCTGTAGCCGATGGAGAGCGTTACAACAGCACCATCGACCTGCGCAAGTATAACATCCCGCAGACCCATATCCTTAACCTGAGCGCCACCGGCGAGGGCGCGGCAGAATTGCCGCCGGCAGACCCCGCAGACTTTGCCTTTGTCCTGCCCAACAACCTGACCTATGACGGCAGTCCCAAGGAAGTAACTGTTAAGAACACCAGCAATAAGGACTACGGTGATGTTACCGTGACCTACATGCAGAATGGCAAAGTGCTGGACGGCGCTCCCATTGAGCCGGGCGATTACAGCTATACTGTAACCGTCGCAGGCAGTGCACAGTATGCGGGTGGAACTGTTAAAACAGGCTCGTTCCGCATCATCGCCGAGACCACCCCGGAGGAGCCGCCAGAGCAGCCGCCGCAGGAGGAAAGCACCGAGTTCAGCCCGCTGCAAACGGTGGCCATCGTGGCCGGTACAACGGCATGGTTTGCAGGCAGCGCGGTAATGGGCTATGAGGCTGTTACTTACAGCATTCTTGCAGACCTGCTGCCCAAGGGCACGCCCATCCCACGCACCCGGGAACAGCTGGCCGTGCTGCTGTGGAGCACCGCAGGCAAGCCCGAACCCGCTGCACCCGCTGTTTACAGCGATGTAGCTGAGCCGGATACCGCCAAGGCAGCCCGCTGGGCTGTGGAAGCCGGGCTGCTGCCCGACATGGGCGAGGGCGCTTTTACGCCCGGCAAGCGTGTGACCAAGGTACAGGTCATCCGCGCATGGAACCGGCTGAAAAAGCTGGGTCTGGCGAAATAACAATTGCCATCTCCCGATCGATCCTTTCCAATAAGCGCAGCAAGGCCGTCCGGCGAATGCCGGACGGCCTTGCTGTGTTGTGTAGGAGAGGATTCCCCGCAGCGCCGCCGCTTCCGCAGGAAGCAGGCGCTGTAAATGCCGTTTGCCATTACGACCCCACCCGTGAAAATGGGATAGCGGAGCGTCCGCAGACGCTCCGCTATCCCGAAAATTAAAATAATTCTTCCGCTGAAAATGCCCAGAGCGCAAGCGGAGGGCGTTTTAAATGGGGTTCTTACCCGTTATATTTGCTCTGTGCCAGACTCAGCTTGCCGTCCATGATGAGCTTTGCGGCGGCTTCCAGATCAGGGTAGCGGCCGCTCAGAGCCTTGGCATCCTCTGCCGGGAACTTGCCCAGCACCCACGCGGCAAGGTCGTAGTCCGGGTGGGGCTTGGCACCCACGCCGATGCGGATGCGGGGGAAGTTCTCCCCGCCCAAGCGGGCGATGATGCTCTTCAGGCCGTTATGTCCGCCTGCGGAGCCGGAGGGCCGGATGCGCAGCTTGCCGGGGTTCTGGGTGATATCGTCGCACAGAACGATGACGTGGTCGGCAGGAATCTTGAAAAAGCCCGCCGTGGGGGCGATGGAGTCGCCCGAAAGGTTCATGTAGGTCAGGGGCTTGAGCAGCACCACCTTGTGACCGTCCACTTCGCCCTGACCCCACAGGCCTTCAAATTTGGTTTTGCTGACCGAAATGCCCCACTTGTCGGCCAGATAGTCCAGCGCGGCATAGCCCGCATTGTGGCGGGTGCCGTCGTATTTTGTTTCCGGGTTGCCAAGACCGGCGATCAGCCAGATGTCATTTGTATTCATGAGTGTTATATTTTCCTTTTTGTGATAAATTGTCCGATGCAAGTCCTAAGTATAACATACGCGCGTGCAAAAAGATATACATTATAAGCGAAAAAGATGCACCTGCAAACAAAAACCGCCGCGCAGGGCCATCCTGTGCAGCGGTCTGTACGCGAAAAACGGACAGCTTACTTGCTCTGCTCGTCTTCCAGCTTCTTTTTTTTGGCAATGTAGGCTTCCATCTTGGGCTCTGCCCAGCCCTCCAGATTGGTCTGGCGCTCCCGGGCGATGCCCAGTGCCTGTGCGGGCACGTCCTTGGTGATGGTGCTGCCGGCGGCGGTATAGGCACCATCGCCCACCTTCACGGGGGCCACAAGGTTCGTGTTGCAGCCGATGAAGCAGTAATCGCCGATCTGGGTGCGGAACTTATCCTTGCCGTCGTAGTTGCAGGTGACGGTGCCGCAGCCGAAGTTGCAGTACTTGCCCACATCGCTGTCGCCGATGTAGGTCAGGTGGCTCACCGTGTTGCCCCGGGCAAAGTTGGAGTTCTTGGTCTCCACGTATGCACCCAGATGCACGCCGTAGTCGGTGACGGTGTTCACCCGCACATGGGTGAAAGGGCCGATGTTGTTGTGAGGGCCGATGTGGCTGCTGTATACCTGACTGGCGTTGACGGTGCTGCCCTCGTCTACGATGCTGTCCTCGATGAGGGTGTTGGGGCCGATGATGCAGCCCGCACCGATGACCGTTCTGCCGCGCAGGATGGTACCGGCCAGAATGACGGCACCCGGGGCGATGACCACGTCCGGTGCGATCTGCACGGTGCGGCTGTCGATGATCACGCCGTTTGCGATGTGCTGCAGCAGAATGACCTCGCGGGCGGCTTCGGCGGCATCCAGCTGCTCACGCGCTGCATTCAGCGCAGCAGAAGAAACAGAATTTTCCATACGATAGATCTCCCTTCCGGCACGGCGGCTCCCGGCGGGTGGATGATAAGGCCCGACCCGGAAAAATGATGCATCCATATCCAAAGATGGATACAACAGAAGCTTTGCGCCGACAAAAAAGAAAAAGCTGAAATTACAGGGATAGAAAGTTGTATCCAACAGGCAGATAATCCACGTCAGAAAACAAAAAACCTCTCGAACTTTCTCCCATTTTATACTACCTTAAAACTTGGCAAATTTCAAGGGATTTGCATAAAAAATAACAGACAAATTCGGGATTTTGCATGGTGGAAAGGAATGGATTTTCTGGTATAATAGTTTAGCATTCACAAAACAATGTTCATCGTACGTTCAAGACAAGGCAAACGATGAGACCGCGGCTGCCATGCCGCCGGTCACGAATGGGAGGTAAACAACGCATGAGCAAAAAGTATCTGTACTACTTCAGCGAAGGCAATGACGCTTTCGGCGGTGACAAGGTCACCATGAAGAACACGCTGGGCGGCAAGGGTGCCGGTCTGGCCGAGATGACCGCAGCCGGTATGCCGGTGCCGCAGGGCTTCACCATCACCACCGACGCCTGCACCCAGTACTACGCAGACGGCCGTCAGATCAATGACGAAATCACTGCTGACATCTTTGAGCACCTCAAGGGTCTGGAAGAGATCACCGGCAAGAAGTTCGGTGACAACACCAACCCCCTGCTGGTCTCCGTCCGTTCCGGCGCACGTCAGTCCATGCCCGGCATGATGGACACCATCCTGAACCTCGGCCTGAACGATCAGGCTGTTGAGGGTCTGGCCAAAAAGACCAACAACCCCCGTTTTGCCTACGACTGCTACCGCCGCTTCATCCAGATGTACTCTGACGTCGTCATGGAGCTGGGCAAGAGCTTCTTCGAGGAGCGCATCGACGCTATGAAGGAGCGCAAGGGCGTCAAGCAGGACGTTGAGCTGGACGCCAACGACCTGAAGGAGCTCGTCAAGGAGTTCAAGCAGATCTACCTTGAGAAGCAGGGCGAGGAGTTCCCGCAGGATCCCAAGGAGCAGCTGATCGGTGCCGTCAAGGCCGTTTTCCGTTCCTGGGATAACCCCCGCGCCAACGTGTATCGTAAGATGAACGAGATCCCCTACGAGTGGGGCACTGCCGTCAACGTGCAGCAGATGGCCTTCGGTAACTCCGGTATGCGTTCCGGCACCGGCGTTGCCTTCACCCGTAACCCCGCCACCGGCGAGAAGAAGCTGATGGGCGAGTACCTGATCAACGCTCAGGGCGAGGACGTCGTCGCCGGTATCCGTACTCCTTCTCCCATCAGCAAGCTGCATGAGGAGATGCCCGAGGTCTACGATCAGTTCGTTGAGATCGCTACCCGCCTCGAGAACTACTACAAGGATATGCAGGACATGGAGTTCACCATCGAGGATGGCAAGCTCTTCATGCTGCAGACCCGTAACGGCAAGCGCACCGCCCAGGCTGCTCTGCAGATCGCCTGCGACCTGGTCGACGAGGGCGTTATCGACGAAAAGACCGCTGTTCTGCGCGTCGAGCCCAAGCAGCTGGACACCCTGCTGCACCCGCAGTTTGACGCTGCTGCCCTGAAGGCTGCTGAAGCAATCGGCAAGGGCCTGGCCGCTTCTCCGGGATCTGCCTGCGGCCGCGTCGTATTCTCTGCTGAGGAGGCCGAGGAGAAGGTCAAGGACGATGCCTGGAAGAAGGTCGTTCTGGTCCGTCTGGAGACCAGCCCCGAGGACATCGTCGGCATGCAGGTTTCTCAGGGTATCCTG
>ERZ773136.2205-NODE-2205-length-16863-cov-3.733877_pt1 | contig 16863 bp, 18 predicted proteins | sample MGYA00580855_ERZ773136 | MGnify/ENA primary metagenome ERZ773136 (study PRJEB29015, sample SAMEA2737860) | human gut metagenome | biome: human gut; feature: human-associated habitat; material: faeces | place: China | collected 2012 ... | reverse complement strand
GATTTTTCAGATTTTTATTGAAATCGGGCTTCGCCCGAAAAGACTTATAGACTTTCGCAACAGTCTGAACGGCCCCACTCATTGACTGAATGGGGCTGTTTTCTTATCGCTTCAGCGTTTTCAAAAACGTTTTTTGCTCGTCGCTCACCCGAAAGCTTTCACGCGCTTTCTGAATGGCCTTGTTGTGCGTCCAAACGTCAAGCCTATGCTCCAAAAGGATCGGTAATGCCGCGTCATACTGCTTGGCGAGCGCCGTGGCAAAAAACCAAGCGATCATCATATTGACATAGTATTCCTCCGAACGCACCGACGCAGCAAGAAGCAGATATTCCGGTTTGAAATGCCCGTCAAGATAGTACCGCATGAGCGCACCGAGCCCATACCGCACGGTATAAGTCTTATTCGACGCAATCCATGAGCGAATATGCGGCAAAAGCTCGTCGGTATGCTTTGCAAACACCTTTGGCGCAAGCGCGTCGCAGGTCGCCCAGTTGTCGATATACGGCAAAAAGCTTTCAAGCGCAGCAAGCGTTTTTGCGTAATCGCCGATCTTCTCGATGAGAAAAGCATGCAGATTGTTTTCCTCATAATAGTCATGCGGCAGCGACGCAAGGAAATCCGCCGCATCGGGCGTTTTGGCATATTCCGCCGCAAAGCGCCGCAGCACCGGCGTGCGGATCCCGATGACCGTTTCGGGCGGCACGGTCGGAATCAGCTTTTCGTGAAATGCCTTGTAATCGGTGTCCTGCAAGGCAAACAGCGCGTCGTGCAACGCCCTTGTCTGTATATCCGTCATGGAAAACCTTCTCTCACCGTTTGATGTGAAAACAGTTTACCACAGAAGCGCCTGTCTGTCAAGCCGCTTTGATGCGGATGACCGCCGCGCTTGCGTCATCCGAGCGCGTGTTTATCTCGGCGGCACGTTCAAGAATGCGCGCGGCAAGCGTAGACGGGTCGCCGGTCTTGTCAAGTGCGATAAGCTCCGCAAGCCATGCGCCGTCCTCACCGTTCTGAACCACACCGTCCGACAGCATAAAGATGAGGTCGCCCGGCCTTACGTCAAAGCGCGTGCTTTCAGCGGTAAACGACGAAAGGATCCCGACCGGCGGCGTTGCCGAAAAAATCTTGTACAGCTTCCCTTCGCGGAAAATATACGTCGGCGCGGCGCCTGCCTTGACGAACGAACAGCGCCCGGTGAGAAGGTCGGTTTCCAACAAGTCTACCGTCGAGAAGTTTTCACCGCTCTGCGACAGTAAAACGGTGTTAAGAAGCTCTAATATCACAGACTTTTTGGTGCCTGCGGCAAGCATTTTTTCCAAAAACAGCGAGGACAGCCGCGACGCCGTCGCCGCTCCCATGCCGCTGCCCATACCGTCGCATAAAAGCGCATAGAAAAGATTCTTGTCGGCAGTCGGAAAGGCCACCGTATCGCCGTTTGCTTCGGTATTTTCCATCGGCTCACCGGCATAGGCGTATTCCGCCGCGATGACCGGCGCACGTTCAAACGACAGCACCACGCCGCCTTTTTCGGAAATATCGAAGCTCGGCTCGGTCACATGGATGCCGCAGGAAAGGCGCATATATTTTTTGAATTCCTCGGCATTGAAAGGAAACTTGTCCAAATTGATGCCCGTCACGCGCGTTTTCTTTTCCCGGCTTTCCATGCAGCACACACCCGTAAACGGCACATCAGCCTTTGTGAAGGCTTCGCTCACTTTCTTTTCCAGCGCCGCGTCATGCTTGTTTTTTTCGATCGACCGCTTTTCCGCGTCAAGCATCACACGCGCCATTCCGGCATACTGTGACGAAAGCAGCGCCGTGCGGTTATCTGCGGCGCAGTTCACCGAAAGCTTGCGGTATGCGGCGTTGAGCGCTTCGCACATGGAATCGAGCCGAATGCATTTGTCGCTCATCTGTGCACCGAAATCGTCCGGTTCTGCCGCGCGTGCCGAAAGAACCGCAAACAGCGTTTCCTTTAAGTCCTCCATGTCGGTCTTGCGCCTTGCGTAGCACATCTCCGTAAGCGCACAGCCGGTGCAGACATCGCCATAGCACTTGTCCACGGCAAGCGAAACGTCGTTTTTGCTTGGATACTTTTTCTTTTCCGCAAGCTTGGAAAAGACCTCGGAAAGCGAAAAAAACGCGTCGCTTAACTGCTTCTCACAGCCGTTTTCCGCATGCGTCCGGCGCTCCTTTCGTGACGGCGGCGCATTTAACCGCACAAACTCCGGCATCACGCCGCATGCCGGAACGAACAGTACGCCGGCACATAACACCGACGGCAGCACTCTCACTGCCTCTGCAAGTCCTGCTCCATACGCGCCGCATACCCAGAACACTCCGCAAAACGCGGCAATCGCCGTAAAGATTCCTTTGGAAAACAGAAACGCCGCCGCAATACCGGCAAGTCCGAGCGAAGCCGACGCCCATGGCGAAAAGCAGGCAATACCGCAGACAAATCCCACGATTCCGGCATGCATAAAACCGTTGGCCGCCGCAAAAACAAGCGTTATAATACATGCGGCGATGATCTGCACATCAAACCCGGAAAACGTGACTCCGCGAAATGAGCAAACAAGCGCACCCATGAGCGCATATAAACAGATACTGCGCATGCTGAGCTTGCTCTTGGCGTTGAACTTTTCGGTAAACAGCGTCGAAAAGAATACGGTAAACGCGCAAGAGACCGCGCTTAGTGACAAAAAGGCGACATATTCGTAGATCGGCTCACTGCGGCCAGCGCAAATGCGGATAACGCCAATCGCCATACTCACTGCGGCACTCTCCAAAACGCGCGCATACAGCGGTTCGGAAAATTTGGATTCGGTAAAGGCTTTGCGACCGACATACAAAAGAAAATACAGGATAAAATCGGATAATGCGCCGTTTCCGGCAAATAGGCACGACAGCGCCACTCCGGCATATGTAAATAGCACGCTCTTTGCTTCGGAAAACGAACAGATCGCCGCAATGCCGAACGGATGCAGATTCTGCGGAAGCCGTGCTATGCCCATGAGAAAGCCGAAAACAAGCCGCGCCATATACATGGCATACCGCCGCAGCACAGCCGGTTCGATTCCGCTTTTGGCCGCCGCTCTCCATAACGTCGTTTTTCCCTCCCGAAACCGCAGCAGCAGCGCCGCGCCGATGTCCTTTACGCGTTTGTCAAGTGCCGCCTTGGCGCGAACAGGAAGCGGCGGCTTTCCGTTTTGTTTTCTTCTCTGTGTTCCGAGCTTTTGCATGGCGATATTCCCCGTTTCTTTTTTATTTGCTGCAAAAATAACTGCATAAACAAAATTCTTTTGGCATATACTGTTCTTTTAACGGTATTGTACCATGCAAGAGGTGAGAATTTCGTCGAAAACAGCGGTCTGAACATATTTTTTAAGAAAAAGCAGAGCAAATCCGCTTGAAACACCGGTCACGCGGCTGCGTTCACAAAATATTTTCATTTATCGAGTAATTTCTATTGCAAAATCGGAAAAGATGTGCTATAATATCTGTTGTTATCGGAATTGAAAATGAATAGGAGTGATATAGATGAAGCAGGGAATCCATCCGGAATACGTTGAAGCTACCGTTAAATGTGCATGCGGCGAAACGTTTAAGACTCGTTCCACCAAGCCGGAGCTTCGTGTTGATATCTGCTCGAAGTGCCATCCGTTCTTCACGGGCAAGCAGAAATTCGTTGATGCAGGCGGACGAGTGGATAAGTTCAAGAAAAAATTCAATCTTGACTAATAAAAGAAGGCGTTTGCTTTGCAAACGTCTTTTTTTATATCTTCGCGTTTTTCTTAAAAAGCCAAGGAGGATAAGACCATGAAATTTCTGCATTGTGCCGATATCCATTTGGATTCGCCGTTTTCGCTTGCCTTGCCGGCTGACGCCGGAAAGCGCCGTACCGAGCTGCGCAGCGACTTTTCCAGCGCAGTGCTGTATGCCAAAACCGAAGGCTGCAAGCTGTTTCTTATCGCCGGCGACCTGTTCGACGACGATTTCGTCACAAAAGACACCATGGAAATGCTTGTCCATGAATTTTCGGCGTTTCCATCCTGTCAGTTTGTCATCTCGCCCGGCAATCACGACCCCTTTTGTGAGCGTTCTCCCTATAAGCTCACCGAATGGCCGGAAAACGTGCATATCTTTGAATCGCCGGAAATGGGATATTTCGATATTCCCGAAAGCGATGTGCGCGTCTGGGGTTACGCTTTCACATCCGATACCCTCACCTCGCCGCCGCTTGCCGGTTTTCATATCCCGGAGGATTCCGACGGAAAGATCAATATTCTCCTTGCCCATGCCGACCTCGGCGCACCGCTTTCACCCTATGCACCGCTTTCCGAAAAAGAGCTTGAAAAGAGCGGCTTTGCCTATGCCGCGCTCGGTCACATTCATAAAGCAAGCGGAATTCAGTACGCCGGAAAAACGCCGTATGCTTATCCGGGCTGTATCGAGGGGCGCGGCTTCGACGAAACCGGCTACAAAGGCGCACTTGTCGGTGAGCTTACAAAAGAAACGTTTGAACTGCGCGCCGTCCGCTTCTGCAAGCGCCGCTATGAGATCTGCACAGCGGAAATTACGGGAGCGACCTCCCTTGCCGGCCTTGCAGACAAATTGGTAAAGCTTTGCGGCGAATACGGAAACGATACCGCTCTGCGGCTCGTTTTGGAGGGCGTGACTCCACCCGATTTTGCAGTCGATCCGACTGCAATTCGGACACTCTTGCCGAATCCCTATGAGCTTGAAATCAAGGACAACACACTTCCCTTATACGGAGCGGAGATCTTAAAAAAGGAAGGTACGCTTGTCGGCGCTTTCTACCGGAAATTAGAGCCGGCTATCACCTCGGAAGATCCGTCCGAGCGCGAAACCGCGATCTTAGCGCTTAAATACGGTTTGAAAGCCTTAAACGGCAGAGATCTGTAACATTTATTCATTTTCTATTGTCCAAAAAGTCGGTCGGTCAGAAAAATCTGACCGACCGACTTTTTTGGCTTTTGTTTATTTTCCAAGCTCAAATTCAAAGCGCATGGCAAGCGCTTCAAACAGTTTTTGCATAATCGCGTTTGCAATAGTTTGAATATCTAATCCCAATACGAAGGAAACAATCTCGTCCCGTTCCTCTTTCGGCACATTGTAAGCACAAAGACTCATATGCAAAAAGCGCTCCAATTTCTTCTCAAGCGTAAAATATTTATCGCATTTGCGCGCCATATAGTTGCGCATGATACCGGCCGAGCCAATCTCGAATTCATAAAAATCGCTTTCGGAAAGCTCCGGATTGTATGAAGAAAATATCCGGTATAACTCGGTGGAGGTACGCTCGAAAATGTATTCCATTGTACCGGCGTTGGAATAGGCTTCCACATAAATATCGCGTAAATTCTCGTTTAATTCCGCAATCGTCAGCTGAATTGCCGTCTCGGCCGCATAGATATAGACCGGCTTCCGGTCGAAAGGACCAACGCCGCGCGCCGCCGCAAACTGGCTGTCGAACATGAATTCCGTCAGATCCAAAAGCACGCCGCTCTTGGTACGGAAAATGTTCTGAAAGGTGGAATTGGTGACATCTGCCTCATGCAGAATTTGCGAAAGCGTCGTATTATGATACCCTTGCTCGATAAACAGTTTTACGCAGGTGGAAAGAATGCGCCGCTTGGAATCTTCACTGCTGTATCGTCTGGCCATAAGAGCCTCCCTAAAATTTCTATAGGAATATTATACAATAAAGTCGAAAAAATGTCAATATCTTCCAATAGCAACAGTTTTCTGCCGTATTCTAATTATCCACGTCTTTCTTTAATGGATTATCTTTTCCGCTTCATTATAACACCAATAAATCGGGTTTTCATACATATATTTGATTCTCGTCTCGTAATCTGCTCTGTCATGTACAATATGCTCATAATAGCCGCGCTCAAAAATGCTTCTCCCGACTTCTTTATTACAAAACCGTTTAAATGCCGAAATAACACGCGGCAGCACTGCATTGGTAGGGGTCGGCGCCTTCGACGACCCATTTTTTCGTTGTATGTACTTATTGGAATCAAGAAAAATAATCGCATGGATATGATCCGGCATAATTACATAACGGTCAATCTTTACACCGGATATGTTTTCACTGGAGAGTAAATTTTTCTCAATAATTCGGCCAATTTCAGTCAGCTGTACCTGTGGGGCGTCGAGGGCGCCGCCCCCTACCGGTTTAAGGATATGGGATAAAATAGGCATTCTGTCCTTGACACATATTGTCACAAAATATGCGCCGGTAGAATTGTAATCGTATTTTTTTAACCGTAGCTCTTTTCTGTTCGAAAAATCTTTTTTCCCCGGCATTGTCTTTCCCCACACAATTATAGCAAAAACCGACAAAACTGCCGGTTTTTACAAAATATCCGCTCGTTACTTTGTTACTCCAACACCAAAAGCAGCGCCATTTTAAAGCGCCCTTCGGCTTTTACGGAATGCTTTCCGCCCTTGGCAAAACAGAACGTCTCGCCGGCATGAATCTTGTGTTCCACGCCCTCATAGCCGATGATGCCCTCGCCGTCCAAGGCAAAGACAAGCGCTTCGCCGGGCGCGGCATGCTCCGAAAGACCGGTACCGGCGTCAAAAGCCATGATCACGAACTTCATCTTCTCATTGTGGACTAAATCCATGTTGACGATTTTTCCCTCTCCGTAGGGAACAAGCTCTGCGAGCTTAAAGACCTCGCCTGCGTTTAAATTTGCATTCATTTTATCCGTTCTCCTTATTAGAATTTCTGTATAAACCGCGTCTGAAACAGCCCGAACACCAACCGGAATGTCCGTCTGCGTCAGAATTCCTGCGCCTTCCTCCAGCGCAAGAACGGTTTTCTCAAAATACACTTCAATGCTTCCGCTGCATACTAAAATAAGCTTGTGATACCCATAAATCTCCGCGCTGATATCCGTTCCTTTTGCAAGAGAAAAATAGGTGACAGCCGGTTTTTCCGCTATCTGCTTGGAAATCGTGCATCCGGAAACCGGCGCGTTTTCCGCTGCTATGGAAAACACCTGTCCGATTTTTTCTTTCATGCTCTGCCCTTCTCTCTTTTTTCTTAGTATGCCGCGTTTTTGCCTGTTTAAGCATTTTGATATTTATTATTATACCGCAAAACCATAAAATGTCAAATCGGAATATTACGACTTCACTTTTTTAAGAAAGGCAGCTCCGGCAAAACGTTTTGCTGTATCAGTTTGCGAAGCATTTCGGCAAACCCCAACGGGTCGCGGATTTGATACTGCATATGTTCATACCCCTCAAAAACCGGATAGTTTCCCAGCGGATAGGCTTTCATGACCGCGTCGCGGTATTTATAATGCTCCTCCGCGCTGCCAAATGCAAAGTACGTATTTTTCTGCACCTCTTGCGCAAGCGGCGGAAACGGCTTGTCCTCCAAGCTGTCCGACAGCTGACGGCGCAGGTTCCCGTATCTTAGCGCCTTACCGGCGGCGATGAAATAGGGCTTGATAGCGTCGTCATCGCACCACAAAATTTTTTTGAGCGTGCCGCCCTTTGACAGATACAGGCTTTTTATGGCAAAATACAAAAACGGCGTCATAAACCGGCGTGTTGCTTTCCCGATCCGGGCAAATTGTCCGCCGTCAAAGAAAACATGCCCGACCGGCCGCTTTGTCTGCGACAAAAACGCCATGGCTAAATCCGCGCCAATGGACGAAGCAACGACACAGGCAAGGTCTTTTACGTTTTCCTTTTGCAGAAAATCCTCGATCTGCCGCACTTCATCCGCTTTGCTAAGATACTTTTGTCCCTCACAGTAAACCGTGGAGGTCGGTAAGATACAAAAATAGGAGTCTTTCAGATACTGCGCCACCGGTTTGCTGCTCGCGCCGGTCACACCCATGGCATGAAAGAACAAAATGGCTGGGTTCTGCCGGTCGCCCAAGGTCTCAAATAACATCGTACCGCCCTCCGCTTAACGGATAAAGAGTAACATGACCGCCGACAACACCACCGAAATAACCGCCATGCCGACCGTGCCGGCTATCCATTTCCGGCGCTTGTCCGAAGACGTAATATACGGCTTCAGATCCTCTGTTCCGGGGATCGTCCATGCGTTCGTGTGCCCGACCAAAAATTCATCGATCAAAAAGCGGTCAGTCAGATTCATGACCGAAAGGATCACAAACATCTGCCAAAACCCGGAAAGAAAGCCTCTTGCACCGTTTACCGCATACACACAAATAAGCACATAGGCGATATAGCCGGGAATACAGAACGATTTGAAAAGTACGCTGTTGCGCTTAATCTTTTCGTGCGTCGTAAGTCCTGACTTTACACATCGCTCCTGCACTGCGGCGCTGTATAAATGTACTACGCGCACAGCGCCCTTTCGGATGCTGACAGCGCAGATCAGAATAAGCAAAGCGCCGAGCCCGACACCCTCCAAAACCGTTTTTAAAATCAGTTCACTCATTTTAAATACCCTCCGGCCTCTTTTTCAAGCGTTTTCCATACCGGGTATTGCGCACCGGTTTCGTCAAAAAATGTTTTCAGATCCCGGTTCAACGCACTCATTTCTTCGACCGCATTCATGGCATGGTCGGAAGCGCATATCTTCCCGAGACTTGTCGCACACATCAGCTTAAAGAAGCGAAAACAGGTCTTTCGGTATGCGGCGCTTTCAAAATCCTTATCCGCTTTCGGCAGGATTTTGTGTCCGGCGTTTCTTATGGCACGGTATCCCTCAATATTGGCGTCAATCAGCCGGTTCAGATAGGCGTCGTCCTTTTTGACCTTCTTCAGGTCGCCCTCGGTTTTATAGCAGGCAAACGCGGCCGGAAGCACGAACGCGGCATGGCATAAAAGATAATCGCCCATATTCGGCTCGTAAAATACTTTGTATTTCGTCCCGGCAAATATCTGTCGGGTTAGTTCTTCGCCCGACGGCGCTCCGCAAAGTTTGCCAATCGTGATCTTATGCAAATCGACGGAAATTACCCGGTCACGCTCCCGGTGGCCTGCCGAGCTTGCGAAAGCAAACAGCACGTTTTTCTCCGGCAAGCCGGCAGCAAGCTCTGCCGCACGCACATTGTTGCCGACAAAAACGATATTTTTTGTTTTGTTGGCACGCAACACGTCGATGACTGCTTCAAGCTGTGTGTAACGCACAACGACGAAAATCACATCATAAACCTCCTCTTCCTTTAGCTCGGTCACCACCGGAACACGGCAGACCGATGTGCGAAAAGAAAATTTATTCTTTATCCGAAGCCCGTTTTCCTGTATTTCTTGCGCCCACTTTCCGCGTGCGAGCAGGGTTACGTCCTTTCCGGCGCGAAACAGATCGTTTGCAAGATTGCAGCCAAGCACTCCTGCGCCAAATACCAGAATTTTCATATTCTTACCTCTTTTCCAAAACCACGATCTTGTTGGAAATATTCCGGACAAACGGGATTTTTTCAAGCAGCCTGTAGACCGGCATAAAGGCCGCCATGCCCTCGGTCAAAGAATGCTCGGAAGCAAACCGGAACTCCGGCAAAAGCTCGGCAAGCGCTTTTCCGCTCCCAATGCCCCATGTGAATTTGGCGTGGCTTCCCTCAATGGACTTTTCTTTAAACCGTTTGACCACCATGGGATTCATAATTTCGGCAAATACCGTCGCTTTTTCAAACCGCGCGGAAATCACCGCAAATATGCGTTTGACCTCCGCTTCGGATAAGTACATAGTCAGTCCCTCGATAATCACCAGCGCCGGTTTGCCGAGTTCCGTAATTCTACCGCCCCAATCGTCCATGGCTGACATGGCAATTTGTGAGATGACACCGTCCTCCGGCAACAGCCTTTGGCGCACGGCAATCGTCTCCGGCAAGTCAAGATTGTACCAATGCGAATACCCACTCATGCGATAGCACCTTGTATCAAGGCCGCACGCGATATTCACCACTGCCGCACCGGAATTTCGCTCAAGCCATGCTTTCGTCAGACGATCAAGCACGACCGTTCGGGCAATAACGCCATTATGCATGGCAAAATCCCTATCTGCAAGAGAAAAATCATAATCCAGTCTGCCGACAAGCTCCTCAGCTTTCCGGTCATAGATCGCACAGCGTCCGGCGCTCTCCTTGGCACGGGCATAAAGCGTTTGCAGCATGGTTTCGGGCACACCGGAAAGTCGGATCTTTTCGTTCATATCGCATTCCTCCGTAACGGTCGATAGTGGTTAGTTTCCACTAACCAAATTGCTTTGGAAAAGCCGCCTTGCGGCAGCTTCACTCTTTCAATGTCAATCCTGTAAAAGCAATTTCCCATATAATATCAGTTTGTTCGGTCATATTATAGCACACTGCTTTTGGCTTTTCAATAGAAATCCGGAATTTTTAATTGCGAAAATCCGCATTTTAGAAAAGGGTTCATCTGTTTGTGGAACAGATGAACCCCGGTTTTGGATTAAAAAGTGTTACTTGCTCTTTTAACTTGCTTCTGAGGTCGAAACGAATTTGGAATAACGGTTAAGCAGCGTGTCGAAATCTTCTCTGGCAAGATCAGCGTCCGGCTTTTGATAAAACGAATCCGTTTTCATAATTAATCCGATTTGTTCCGCATATTTCCACGTAAGCGACAAGTCGATGAATGTTTCGTCTGCTTTTATGCCGCGTACCATAAAGGCTACACATTCAGAAACGGTAACCACATCGTATCCCCAAAAATACAACTTATCATCATACGGTATAAAAAATTCTTCCGGTATTTCATTTCCTTGCTGATCAATAAAAATACGTGCTTTCCGATTATATGTAAATAGTGTTTCTCTTGTGTATCCTCGTTCTTTGCGTAACTGTTTCCATATTTTTTCATTCTTATCATTTAGTTTTTGCGCCTCTATTTTTGTGTAATATCTTCCGTAAGCAATGCCATTGAAGCTTGCTACTTCGACATATCCATCTTCAAGGTCAGTCATATATCCATGACGAACATCCTTCATCGGAAAAAAGTCGAAACTATAGTAAAATGTTGTCACTTGTTTTTGTGCCTCTTCCTCATAACCAAGTAACTGCATAACATCCATTAAGCAGGATATTCTGGATACAGAAACATTTTCAGTACCTAATGTATCGGAATAGACGGTTGAAGACAGCAACAGCATTGCCAATAACACCGGCGTCCATTTGACTTTATGAAATAACTCTTTCATTTACTTTTCCTCCTATTGTTTAGTAACGAAATCTTAAGGGTAACAGATGTGCCGTCCAATGTGAAATATTCGCTGTTGCATTATTGTGATTTGGTTATTAAATCCCGGTCGTTATGTCAATTTGAGACACATTATCATTCTCATCAAATTTAAACCAAACCCAGGTATCTCCCTCAATAATTCCAAATTCATCATTGGGTAAGTCTTTGATTTTACGTATATGCCTATAAACACTTTCTATCTTTTTTCGTGATGTACCTACACCAATTTTCCAAATTCCGAATTTATATTGATCACCAGTAATTGAAACACATTCAAGCGCACCGGTTTCAAGTTGTGAGCCAAATTTTATTGTCAGCCCATCATAACATAGAATCCAATTTTGGTCATCGTTTTGTTCAACACTCAAAGGCTCGCCTTTATTCTGAACAATACTATCATAAAGATGACTTTGTCCTATCCCCAGTTTTGAAAAATAATTGGTTTGGTAAACCAACGGGTGAAAGCAAAAATATATCGATACTACGATCAATATAATAATTGCTATAATAAAATAGTATTTTTTCATATATATCACTTCCTTTAATTCGCCGATATTTTTGTATTTGGATAGTAACCATATGGTTTATATTCACCATTGTAATATGTTTTTTTCCCAAGAGGTTTTCTTCCTGGCTTTTCCGCGTTAAAAAGCAAACATATTATTTAAAAAATATAACGTTTTCAACAGAATTATAGCACGAGATTTTCCAAATGTCAAGCCTGAAGCATTCTAAATCATTGCACTATTTATAATGTTCCATGAACGCTTTATCGGAGTGTATATTGTATGCCCAAAGGGCAAGGATTCTGATTCTTTGTCAGACAGGTATCCTACAAATTTCTTTGGCGGATAATTCGGATTCCTACTTGAAAAAAGAAACGCAGTATGGCTATAATATTGTTCGCATAAAAACCGGAGCTGCTGTGAGGCGGCTTTTCAAAAGCACGCAGGTTAGTGTTTGCTAACTCACAAGACACAAAGCCATATAAAAGCTGCTGCCGCAAGCTTTACCGGACACATCCGGCTATAAAAAACACGCCGCCCGATATAGGGCGGTGTGTTCCGTTGAGTTGAGTAATTTATGCGTCTATGCGGAAAAAGCGGCGTATTTTATCCGCTCCTGCGGCATTCATCGGGTAAGTTTCCTTTATGCTTCCGCTCTCAAGATGAATGATGTCGGTACAGCATTCGCAGATAAGCTCCGGGGCGTGCGTAATGACATATACGGTCTTTCCGCTTTTGCGAAGCGTCTTCAGAAGCTCCGCCACCTCCATCATATGCCGGTAATCCAAGCCGCTTGTCGGCTCGTCCAAAAATATTACGGGACGTTCGGCAGAGACGGCAGAGGCGATTGCCAGCCTTTGCTTCTGACCGCCCGAAAGTGAGGCAGGATGACGGTCGGAAAGGGCTGCAAGGTCAAGTCCTTCAAGAATTTTTGCGGCTTGCTTTTCGTCCTCTTCAGCCATGCTGATAAGCACCTCATCGAGAACGCTTTCGGTAAACAGCTGATGCCCGACATCCTGCATAACCATGTAGCATTTGTTGAGCCGTTCCCGCGCACAGTAAGACGTGCCGTCCACCGTGACTGTCCCACAGCGCTTTTCATGGCCGCAGAAACAGCGTGAAAAGGTGCTTTTTCCTGCTCCGTTATGACCTATGATGCCGATGATTCCTCCGTAGGGAATATCTGCGGAAGTAATTTTAAGCGTTTCAGGAGCGTTTTTATAGGCAAAACGGAAATCGGAAAGCCGAGCCGAAGTCGGTGAAGGCATTGTCCTTTCATCGAAGGTCAAGGCAGATAAAGACTAAAAGCCAATTCGTTTTCATCGGTCAACACGATCTTAAAACCAATGTTGTTTTCTTCGCAAAGACCCTTAATAACGTCATAAATACAGTTTCCAGTATACTGGTGATCAATCTTTAAGTTTGTAATTTTAGGATCCGCAGAAGGAATAAAAATAAAATTGTCAATTTTTCTGTCAGAAATGGCCGATGAGATAATATTCTCATTTAACATCTTTTGAATCGCATTTTGAAGATTGCCACTAAAAATACGCTGTTCCCAGATAATACGCCGTTCTAAAATAGACTCTAATGATCTGCCTGTAACGATAAGATGAGCGCCTTCTTCTGTATCAGCGTTAATCTTTATGTTTTCGATAATCATACAATGTTCTGAATCCTCTAACCAAAGATAGTAGTCCTCTTTTAAGTACGTTAGGAGTTGAGGGTCCATGGCGAAATAAAGTTCAAAGTCGCCATACGAATTATAACGGTCAACCCAGAGTAGGGAGGCCGCGCAAATGTTATTCATCAGTGAACGGCAGCTCACGCGTATCATCCAAAAAAATTTCGGCATGTCCTTTCATGAGCTGATAACGGAATACCGTATTAAAACAGCTTGCCAGATGTTAAGCAATACGAAGCTTACCGCTGAAGCGGTCGGAAGTGCGGTCGGCTTTAACAACAAATCCGCCTTTTATACCGCATTGAAGAAAAAGGTCGGCGTAACGCCGTTGGAATACCGCAAAATGAATTTTTAGTCATTTAATTTTAAAAAAGTCCCTTTTACGAACTTGTAAAAGGAACTTTTCGCAATTTTATAAATTAAATGACTGAATAATGTTGAAAAATAATGCAAGCCGTGGTAAAATACTTGTAGTTAATTGAAAATAAGAAGTTAAAGGCAATGTTTTTGTTTAATACTGTCTGCTGTGGGAAAAACGGATATATACTGCGGCTTTGTGAAGAATAACAAGGAGATGAAACGATGAAAAAAATACTGCTTAGCTGCATTGTAGCATTATTAGCGACACTCTCGGTGTACGGAGACGCCGTGCAGAAGCAACACGAATGGAAGCCATAAAAGTGCTTTTTCAAGCCGCAGAAAATGCTGTAACGTACAGTGAAACGGAGCTTTATACGATTCTTGTCCAATTTACAGATACGTGGACGGTGAACGAATCAGACAGGCAAGCATTAGCCTATGCCATAAAAACAGGCGTCATACAAGGTTACCCCGACGAAACAATAAAACCGTATTCGCCTATTACCAGAGCCGAATACGCCGCTATTATCAAGCGCTGTAATGAGCACCTGTGGTTTGGGTTTGATGATTACGAAGAACTCACCAGCTCCAACGTCCAATACGCCGATGTTGAAGAATGGAGTGCAGAGGGGATCTCTTTCTGCATGACGCGCGGAATCATGATGGGGTACGGCGACAGATTCGGTTCTGACGACAATTTGACCACCGAACAGCTTGAAACAATAAGCCGCAGGGTGGTTTTCGGGCCTTCAAGCGCGGAAAGGGCGACTCTCAGATTTCTTAACGCGGATGTCAAACTTAATGCGAGCTATGTCGTTTCGTTGCCTTTTGAAGAAGACGCGAAATTGAATATCCAAGAAGTGGTTGCTAACAAAAGACCAGAGATCTATATGTCTATAAAAGCAGACATTCCCGAAATGGAACAGGTAGAAAATTTACACGTTCTTGGGGATTCCGCTGCGGTAAGAATGATAAAAACAGCTACACAATACGTCGAGGAAAAAAGTAAGGCTTCTGCCGGAAATTCGAAATTTGAGTCTGTTTTTATCTCGGATTTTAACAATATATATGAGGACGCCATGCCGCCTTTTTCGAGCAATACAGTGAAAGGATATGAATATTTCATTTATTATGACGGCGATTTTTCTGTTTCAGATGAATATGAAATCGGTAAATGGTATCGCCGGCCTGTTGAATTCCATTCCAGCCGCGATGGCAGAATACGCTACCCGAATATGGGCACGGTAGTAAATAACGTGAAATATTATCCGGCTGAGCTTTTGGATGAAAGCTTTTATGCAAAGCAACCGGAAAGCCTGGAATGATTCCTCCCATATCGCATAATAATATTTCAGCACAGCTGACATTGTCCAACGTCAAACTGTGCTGAAACTATGCAACAACTGCAAATTATAGTCAAACGGAAGCCTTATCTTCTGCCTTAAACAGCCGATAAACTAACGCAATGGCCTCTTCGGTAGAGCAATAATATTTGGGGGCAAGCTTGGTATCCGAGATTCCGTTCATCACTTTTCTGTCGGCTAAAACCGCAAGCGCTTGCTTAGCCCAATCCGAAGCAGTGTCAAAATCCTCGAATTTCGTCGGTTCCGGAACGGTTTCTTCCCAATCCGGATTTTGCTTGACAAGCGTGCGGTAAAGCATGGTGGCAAACTGTTCACGCGTGACGACTTTATCCGGTGCAAAGATTCCCTCTGCCATGCCTTGAACGATTCCGGCCGCATAAGCTTTTTCGATATAGGCATCGCTCGTATCGGTGAAAGGATGTTCGGCGGGAAGGGACAGATCGCTGCCTGTTACAAGCTCCAAGTACCGTACCAACAGTGCCGCCGCTTGAGAGCGCGTAATCTCAAAGGTGTAATACCCTGCACAGCGCGACGGAATAAGCCCACAGGCATCGGCGTCGGCAATCTCGTCCGTAAACCAATCGCTGATGACATCTTTCTTGAGCGGATTTTTTAATAAGCCGTTACGACCATCTTTGGTGACACGAGCGTAATCACGGCAGATAAAATCAAAAGCTTCATCGAATTCGCACGCCAGTACCAACCATTCTTCTCTTCTCTCCGTTCTGTTTTCGTCATAATAGTAATCCGGACAAGCATAGTAGCCTGAAACTTCATAGAATCCCTTAATCACATCATAATAAACAAGCGGTATAGGAAAATTAGGAGGCGAAGTCACAGCAGCCGAATCGATACCCACCTGTGCCCAGGCCTCTTTTTCCGTATCGTATACCACCGGAACGGCAATATTCCCAAAACGGTCAAGAAGCCCGCATTTACTGTTCTGCCGGATTAACAGATAGTCTCCAAAGAAATTTTCCTCCGTCCAAGGTTTTTCCCCGATGGGAAAAATAATCTCGCTGTTCAAATTGCACATACCCACTTCAGTGGCATATACTGCCTTTAATCCCGGCACACTGTACGTGTTTGATATCCCAACCACACCGTTTCCCATGTAAGTTGCGCCGTTGCAAGGTACATCCAACCAATAAATCGTAGGCGGAGGATCCGAAGAAACATCTTCGGCCAAAGCAACTTCCGAGAAATTGAACAGTGCGATTATGAACGCCGCAGCAAGAAAAATAAGACGTTGAAATTTAGTTTTCATGTATGTCCTCCAATTCTAAAAATAAATTGCCGGAGCATAGGGGAACATATGCTCCATCAAGTTGATTGTAAAAGTTCTCTTATTGTTTCATCCCTTTCCATTTAGATATTTTTAAATAACAGGCAATTCAGTAACTTCGACCTGCTGTTTAGACTTACTATAAAGTGAAAAAGTTCCCAAAATCGCCATTTTTTCTAAATTTTAGTTTTTTACAGTAACCGTGTTTTGGCGGCAGATTTCCATATAAATTGCATTTTTTAATGATATTGATTCTTTCGGATTTCTTAGTCTCGATAACCGTATCGCCATCCGCAAATGTTTTATAAATAAACTTTGGGATGCTTTCAATGCACTTATAACAATTTCAGAAAGGATTTTAGTATGTCAAAAAACAAAAATCACGTGTCTGTAGCTCTGTTCATTGCGATTATAGTACTTATATCCTTGCTTTTTGCATTTCAT
>ERZ773136.2202-NODE-2202-length-16881-cov-3.640794_pt1 | contig 16881 bp, 8 predicted proteins | sample MGYA00580855_ERZ773136 | MGnify/ENA primary metagenome ERZ773136 (study PRJEB29015, sample SAMEA2737860) | human gut metagenome | biome: human gut; feature: human-associated habitat; material: faeces | place: China | collected 2012 ... | reverse complement strand
GGACCGAGCACCTTTGCGCCGGAGCCTATCATAACGCCCGAACCGATGGTCGGATGGCGCTTGCCGACGTCTTTACCGGTACCGCCGAGCGTTACGCCCTGATAAATGGTGCAGTTGTCGCCGACCTCAGCCGTTTCGCCGATAACGACGCCCATGCCGTGGTCGATGAGTAAACCGCGTCCGATCTTTGCTCCCGGATGAATTTCAACACCCGTGAAAAAGCGTCCGAGCTGGGAGACAAAGCGAGCCAAAAATTTTAATTTGCATTTGTAGAAAAAGTGGGCAACGCGATAGTAGAGAAGCGCGTGAAAGCCGGAATAGAGTAAGAAGATCTCCAAGCAATTGCGCGCCGCCGGGTCGCGTTCTTTTATGGATTTTAAATCGTAGCGCAGGTTTTTAAAAAACAAAATTCATACCTCCAAGGTATATAGAGCTTAAGAATCAAAAATAAACCGCTTATATGTGTGAAAATACTGAATGCCGGAATAGATCGTGAAAAAGACCATTACCGCCATACACGTCCAAGTAAGCGGACGGTAAGTGACGAAAAAGTCGCTGAAAGCGAAAATGTATTCTTCGAGCAATAACAGAAGCACGAAGATACACTGTGAAAAGGTCTTGATCTTTCCGGGCAGCGCCGCCGCGATGACAAGTCCTTGCGCGTTTTTGGCGATAAGACGCATAGAGGAGACCGCAAGCTCACGGAACACGATGACAAGAAGGCTTATGATAAGCGCCCATTCAAACTCTTCGTAAACCGGAACTGCCGCAAGAAGCGCACCGATGATGAGAAACTTGTCGGCAAGCGGATCCATGAACTTCCCGAAATTGGAAACAAGCTCATACTTTCTCGCAAGCTTTCCGTCAATAAAATCGGTTGCGGCGGACAAAGCAAACACGGCGGCGGCGATACATCGCGCCGTAAAATCGCTTACCGCGCCGTCCGTTATGGCCGGAAGCCACAGTAACACAATGAACACCGGAACAAGAAAGATGCGTAGAACCGTCAATTTGTTCGGCAGATTTTTGTCGATTTGCTTTGTATGATTTGCGCTCATATCAAACGCTCCTTTTGATAGCCTTTTTAAAGAATAGCGTCACCGAGAAGGTCATAGTCGATGACCTCGGTAATTTTCACGTTTATAAATTCACCGTCTGCGACCTTTCGTGCCGAGCGGAAATAGACCTTTCCGTCGATTTCCGGTGCATCCGCTTCGCTGCGGCCGTAATAAACGCCTGACGGACGGTCAAAGCCCTCGCACAAAACCTCAAGCGTTTTGCCGACCTGTTTTTTGTTGCCCGCTTCATGGATTTCGAACTGATTTCGCATGAGTGTGTCAAGACGCTTTTGCTTGGTCTTTTCGGGAACAATGCCCTCAGTAAGACGCGCCGCCGGCGTACCTTCCTCGCAAGAGAACGCAAACACGCCGAGACGTTCAAATTTTACTTCCTTTAAGAATTCCGCAAGCTCGGCAAATTCCTCTTTTCCTTCGCCAGGGAACCCGACGATGACCGTCGAGCGCAGCACTAATCCCGGAATATGCTCTCTTAACATTTTTATCTTTTCTTTGACAAGCGCTGAGCCGCCGTGACGTCCCATAAGCTTTAAAACTTTGTCGGAAATATGCTGAATCGGCAGGTCAATATACTTGACAATTTTGGGCTCGTTTGCAATAACGTCGGCCAGTTCTTCGGTCATGTCTTCGGGATAGCAGTAAAGGACGCGGATCCATTTCAGCTTTTCGATCTTGCACAGCTCTTTTAAAAGCATGGCAAGCGACGGCTTACCGTACAAGTCGTTGCCGTAATTGACGGTGTCTTGTGAAACGACGATAAGCTCGCGTGCGCCAAGGTCAGCAAGCTCGTTTGCTTCCTTGACTAAGTCCTCGACCGGGCGGCTGCGGAACTTGCCGCGAAGCGACGGAATAATACAATAGGTACAGTGCTTGTCACAGCCCTCGGAGATTTTTAAGTAGACCGAATATTCGGGTGTGGAGACAACGCGGTCGCCGCCGAGAGTCTGATTCTCGGCTGCGGTGATATGGCAGTATTTGGAAGCACCGGAATTCGGCTCGGTACCGGCTTTATAAGCGGCTTTGACGGCGTCTACAATGCTGTCGAGGTCACCTACGCCGACAGCGGCGTCTACTTCGGGAAGCTCCTTAAAGAGTTCGTCCTTGTAGCGTTGGGCAAGGCAGCCGGCCACAACGATTCCTTTTAGATCGCGGTTCTTTTTGAGCCATGCCACATCTAAAATCGTTTCGATTGCTTCTTTTTTTGCACTTTCGATGAAAGCGCAGGTGTTGATCACGACTACGTCGGCATGAATGTCCTCCGCAACGATCTCAATACCGGCTTGGTTCAGCTTTGCAAGCATGACTTCGCTGTCTGCTTGGTTTTTCGGACATCCCAAAGAAATAAAAGCGCATTTGATTGCCATAGTTTTTCGCCTTTCTGCTTGATAGAAAAGGGCTTGCTTTATCGTATGCCGGAAAGCGGCTTGCAAGAACGATTTTTGCTCATGCCCATAGAATTACTAAAATATCATACCATAAAACAGCGCGGATTTCAACACCCTTTTGGACTTTTTTGCATTTTTTTGCTCAAAATAAGCTTTTTTGCAGCAATTTTTTCTTAACCACCCAAAGACGTGCGGATTTTTTTCGATTTTTTATGTTCGTGCGGTTGACAGAATCGGCAAAATGTGGTATACTTTTAGTGAAATTTGTTTCAAAACTAACAGAATACTGTTGTAAAAGTAAAAAGGAAAAAACACAGCCAACTATGAAAAATAAGCAAAAACCTGTTCTCTTTGTTGTTCTTACGGTTCTGCAAACCGCTTTTATCTGGGGCAATTCCGTGCTGCCGCCCCAAGAATCCGGCGCATTAAGCGGCGGTGTTATGCAGTTTGTCACGAATTTACTTCCTGTGGAAGAGTTAATTGAGCCGGAAACTTTACATCATCTAATCCGCAAGGCTGGGCATTTTACGGAGTTTTTAATTCTTTCCTTACTATATTGTGTGTTTCAGCGGCATATGCCGGAAAAATTCCGGAATCAATGCATGCTGCTTGCGCCTTTTGCCGGTCTGCTTACAGCGGTTATCGATGAATTCATTCAATCCTTTACCGGACGAGGAAGTCTTGTGAGTGATGTATTGATTGATTTTTCCGGTGTTATGACTGCCGTGATCCTTTTCTTCATTTTCAGTAATGCAAAGGTGGGCCAACATGATTCGTGACAAAATTCTTACTTTGTGCTCGGAAAGAAATATTTCACCGCGCACAGTCTGCTATGCTATCGGTTTGCATGAAACGACTATGAAGCACTGCTTAAATAACGAGTCGGTCAGTCCGCAGACGCTGGCGCGCATTGCCGAGTATTTCGGCGTAACGGTCGGCGATTTGTTGGAAGATCCGGGTTATCCGTATAACCGCAAGGACATGGATTTTCTATAAAAAATATGTATATAAAATGACCGTGCAAGGCATTTTGGCTGTCCTTGCACGGCTTTTTTATTTCGATACATGTACATCAAGCTGCGGAAACGGAATCTCGATACCGTTTTCATCCAGAGCTTGCTTTACATCTTTTAACATCTGATAGCGAACCGGCCAATAGTTTTCGGTGTTTACCCAAAAGCGCAAGATTAAATCGACCGAGCTTTCGCCGAGGTTATCGACAACGGCTTCCGGCGCAGGAGCTTGCAAAATATCCGTGTTGTTTGCAGCCAGCGCTGAAAGCACAGAAAGCGCCTTATCGATATCCGCGTTATACGAAACGCCTACGGAAATATCCAATCGTCTTGTTGCCTGGCCGGTAACATCCACAACCGGCGCATTGGAGATAGAGCTGTTCGGAATGGTAACGGTGCGATTGTCTATGGTAACGATCACGGTATACAATACATTTATCTCCTTGACCGTTCCCTCAAAGGTTCCCGATACGATGTAATCGCCGATTACAAACGGTTTGAATATCAGAATCATAAGACCGCCGGCAAAATTGGAAAGCGAGCCTTGTAGCGCAAGACCTACGGCAAGTCCGCAAGAGGCGAGCGCTGTAACGAGAGAGGTCTCGGGAACGCCTAACGCTGTGGCGGCGGTAATATAGAGAACCGCATACAAAACCACACGGATAAAGCTGTTTAAAAAGGAACGGACGCTTTCATCTAACTTGGCGTAACTATGACTTTTGTTTAATAGCTTAATAATAATTTTGATGAGCTTTGAACCGATGATAAGGATAACAACGGCAAGCAGAATTTTGAAAATAGAAGTTGCACCGACAGTCTTAAGAGTCTGAAGCAAGTGTTCCAAAAAAGTGGAATAAGTACCAGTATCCGGCATAACAATAACTCCTTATAACAAATAATCGGACATGGTGCGCTCACGGGCGGTTTCTTGTCTTTGAGCGGACGAAGCGCCTTCATATAAGCGAGGCGGCACGCAGACGGATAAAGAGGGAAGAGAAGCCGTGTTTTCCGAATAAGCGGTCTCCAAATACCTTTTTACGGAGGATGTGTCGAACTGACAGCCGGTATAGCGCTCTCCGTCGGTGCCGACGGAAATGACGGTCACTTTTTCCGGCACATTAAGACCCAAAGACCGTAAGGCTTGCTCTGCCAGTTTCGCTTCCCTTACAGAAGCTGTAATGACAGCGCTCGGAAATCCTGTGCGCAGTGAACGCAGATAGCGCTCAAATGCATTTTCCACTTGAATTTCGGCATCTGTCAGAAGGAAAGCTTCCGAATCGAAAAGACCGTTTTGTGCAAAAACGCCGGCAAAAGCCGAAAAAACAGCCGGATCACTGCTCACAAAGGCAATCTTTTCGTGTCCTAATTTTTTCAGATATATATACAGCATGTCCGCAGCTTTCGGCAGATCCGGCTTAAACGTAAAATAGTCCGAAAGCGCTTTCCAGCTTTTCTTCTCGGAAACGGCTTTGGGAGAAGTAACGGAATGACCGACAGAATTGTCAGCCGTTTGATCCGGGTCAGCAACAAAGCTGCCTAAGCCGCTCTTTTTCACAATAAGACCGTCTTTGGCGAGAACATCGAGCGCACGGCGCACGGTCATGCGTTCCACCTTATATTCTTCCATCAAATGACGCTCCGGCGGCAGCTTTGAGCCGACCGGAAAGGTGCCGTCTTTTATTTTTTGCATAAGGTCAAGACTGATATTCCGGTATACGGAATTTTTGTGTTCAGACATATTTACGCCTCCTTTTTGTATACAGGTATATTATACTCTTAATGCAGGCGCTTGTCAATACAGAATTTCCGTTGATGCGCAAAAGCTGGTATTTTTTTCTGTTTTTTAGACAAAAGCGCGAAAAATACATCTTGACAAATAACCGAAAAGTTGCTATACTATATAAGTAAATTGTCAGTTTGCTTGTCACAGCGCCGCTAAAAGCTTTCTATGCACCTGTGGCGGAATTGGCAGACGCGCCAGACTTAGGATCTGGTGTCTTTGACGTGAAGGTTCAAGTCCTTTCAGGTGCACCAAACGGCAAGCGCTGCAAATTGAATACGGGGCATTAGCGCAGTTGGGAGCGCACGACACTGGCAGTGTCGGGGTCAGGGGTTCAAGTCCCCTATGCTCCACCAAACAGGGAAACCGCTTATATAGTGGTTTCTTTGTTTTTGGTTTAACCATGCGGGTTTTGGGCGTTTGAAAACCCATACCAAAATTCAGAAAATTATACCAAAATACAGCGTTTTAAACAAAAAGTTGAAATGAAAGTTGAAAAGATGACACGAAATATGACACGAAAAGCCACGCTCTTACGTGGCTTTTTTCTTTAGTTGAAATTAATATCCCATTTCACGAGATGCTTATTAAATTGAGCGAAACGCGCATTATGTTTGAAATAGCCACTAAATACGCGCAACAATTTGCGTATTTATCCTATTCATGCTGCGCTGATTGACAATATTCCGCATTTTTGCTATAATCAAAATATAACTTACAAAAGCACGCACAAACATGTCGTAATACTTCAACGAATTTCAACATTTGTCACAAAAAGTCATTTACTTTTTGCGATGTGCGTGCTAAAATAATATTAAATTCGGCACAAACTATAACAAATTTTACCATTCAGAAAGGATTGAAACCATGAAAAAAACACTCAGCGCCTTGCTCGCCATGTTTCTTTCGCTTAATCTGTTTGTTTCAGCAGTTCCTGTGCTTGAAACGCATGTCGAAGCTGCTTCGAAACAGACAGAATATGCCGAAGAAGCAACTCTTGCTGAGGACGGAATCACCTATATGTGGGATTTTGAAGACGCGTCCTCGCAGGTTTGGAAATGCAACAATCAAGGCTATTCCATAACGTATGAAGACGGAAAAATGAAAGTAGCCGTTGACCCGGAAAAGGGATATCTCAACCATCCGGATATTTCCATTGATACCGCAAAATGCCGTTATCTTGTCATCAACGCCAAAAGCACAAGCGATTTTAATGAGATCGTTTTCTTTTATAAAACTTCGGATCAGGGCTGGAGCGAAAGTCACAAAGTGACTCTTCCGATCCGTCCGAACGATACCGAATTCCGGGAGTATTACCTCGATATGCAGGCCGTCAAGGGCAGCCTGTTTACCGGAAACTACATCAACTGTATGCTGTGCTTCCATTCGGCGGATAAGGGAACGGTTGAAATTGAAGATATCAGCTTCCGCGAGACATATACGCCGCCGGTCGAAGAGGTTGCCCCGGAATGGTATTATCCGCTTGAAGAGGACCGCATTGCTTCTCACTGGGGCGGCTTTGACTACAGCTTTCCGGGCGATGGTTCCATGATTATGACCATTCCGAAGGATGGCGGCGCCAGCTTTTTTGATATGCCGAGCGACGCACAGGTGTATGCCGATCATTACCCTTATTTGGTTCTGAAAGCAAAAGGCTCGGAGGTGAATAATCCGTTTCACGTTTATTATTCTACCAGCGCTTATCCGACTCTTAAAGAATCGCAAAAGCTTACAATGACAAAACTGCCGTATTCGGACGGTGAATATCACTATTACTCCGTCAATTTAGGTTCAAAAAGCACATGGAGCGGACTTATTGGCCGTTTAATGCTCTCCTCGGCTGGTGAAGCTGCTTCGACGCTTACGGTGACTGAAATGTATTACGCAAAAGAATTGAAATTTATCGATAGTCTTGAATTAACGGCTTCGTCGGATACCATTACCGACGATATGGGAACCGTTCTTTTGACTCCCGTCGTAAAGGCTCGTGCCGATGTTGACCCGGCCGTTACCTATACGACTGATTCGGTCAATGCCACCCTTACCAAAAATGAGGATGGTACGGCTACCGTTACCGGTATGATAGACGGTACGATTACCGTTACAGCGTATCTTACGGTCGATCCGACCTACTCGGCTTCCAAAACAATTACGATCTCCGGCCAAAATCCGCGTACCTCTACAACGCAGATTCGCTACCTTACCTATGGAAACTCGATCATGAAGCACGGTCCTAACGCTTCACTCGGCTGGAGCGGCAACTGGGGCATGGCAGCTTCCGCGCCGGAAAAAGACTATTTGCATCGCGTGATTGCAGCCTTAAAGAGCAAATACGGCGAAAATAATGTTGTTCATGAGTTCGGCACTTCACAGAGCAATTGGGAAAACGGTATTACCGCAAGCGACGCGACCGACAAGGATTATTCCTATATGATCGATCCCATGCGCGACGACTTCCGCACCTTCAAGCCGAACATCATCACGCTCCAAATGGGTGAAAACGGCTCCGGACAGATCAATCAGGCGCAGTATGAAAACATCATGCGTCAGGTCGTTACCATGTTCAAGGAGGAAGCGCCTGACGCAACCATCGTCATTACAACGCCTTTCTGGGGCGGCAATGCACGTGTTTACGGTGCGATGAAGGTTGCGGAAGAGTTAGGCGTCCGAATTGCGCTCTTGCATACGTTAAATACGGACGAAAACAAGGCGCTCGGCTTATTTGAGCATAACGGTGTGGCAATTCATCCGGGCGACCTCGGTATGGAAAACATTGCAAAGCTCTTCTATGCTGAAATTGAAAAAGACCGCAGCGAACGCGAGGTCATCACCTATACCAATCATCCGGCTTCGCTTGAAATTGTAAGCGAAAAGAACACGATTACGACCGAAAACGGAACGCTGGCTCTTTCTGCAAAAATTCTTCCGGCAGATGCCGACCAAAGCGTGGATTGGTCGGTCGATAACCGCTATATCGCCACGATCGATGAAAACGGCGTTCTGACTGCTGTCAACGATGGCGTTGTCACGGTTCGTGCTACAGCGCACTATAACGAAAATGCTTTTGATGAAATCAAAATCACGGTTTCCGGTCAGACTTTGCCATTTACCGTAACCTATGATAAAAACACGACTGATACCGTAACCGGCATGCCGGCTCCGAATCCTTATGCCAAAGGCGAATTCGTGTTTGACAAAGCTTATCCCGAGCGCGAGACCTACACCTTTGTCGGCTGGGCGCTTGCGCCGGACGGAGAAGCGGTTTCTTCGTTCAATATAACGGAGGATACAACCGTCTATGCCGTTTGGACGCCCGCCGTGCGATGGACCTTCGACCGCACCGACTACAAAGAAGGTTTTACCGTTAATTACGGCTTCAACCAATATGTAAAAAACGGCATCTTCTCGATGATTGCTACCAACACCGATCTTGAGGCGGGAGCGGTGCTTCAGGTTAATTCGCCGAAGCTTGCGGTTGACCCGAATCAATATTCGATTCTCGCGCTTCGTCTGCAAAACAGTGCGATAGCGAAGGATACGACCCTTGATTTAACGGTATATACCGCGAAAAACAGCTACTCCTACTCTGTCAGCGTAACCACGACCGATGTGACCTCTTATGCCTTTGATCTTTCGAACGTCAAGGAAATGATCACCGGATTTTCTTTCAAGCCGACCAACATCGACTGCTCGCTCATGCTCGATGAAATCGCGTTTGTCTCTTCCGAAAACGGCGCGTTGACGTATGATGCCAATACCACCGACACGGTGACCAACCTCCCGTCGCCGGAGTATCTGACCTCGAACGGCAAGTACACGTTTGCCGAAACAAAGCCGGCAAGAGCAGGGTATACCTTCTTGGGCTGGAGCAAGAGCAAAACAAGCAAGCTGCTTCTTTCGGATACCGTTGACGATTCCGTTCATACGGTTTATGCCGTTTGGGACAAAAACGACCATTGGGAAATGGACAGCACAGCGGAATACAGCCTTAGCAACGGAAAAGGTACGTTATCGGACGGCATCCTGCACTTTACGGCGACGGCAAAGGCGGATAACTCCTATGATCCGATCATCGGCATTCCGACGAATTTTGCCGCCGCGACAACCTCCGGCAAGGTGGTCGCGCGCATGAAATGGTCAACCGAATCGACCGGCGATTACTTCTCGCAAATGTTCTTCAAAGGAAGCGATGCCCAGCTTTCCGAAGGAAATTCCGTAAAAACCGATTTGCTTCCGCTTGGCGGCAGAAATCCCGAGGATTACAAGCTTGTCACCTTTGATTTTACGGGCAAGGAAAACTGGAAGGGCACAATGACCCAGCTTCGCTTCGATATTGTCAACACGCAGGGAAGCGTTGACCTTGACTATGTCCGCTTTACCGATTCCGAAGCCAACATCCTTACCGATTCCGGAAAGGTGCGTGTGCTCACTTCGTCCGACGATGCGACCTATATTGTCAAAGAGGGCGGCGCACTGGTGCCGACAGGCACAGTTTTCTTAAAGAACCTCTATCTTTCGGGTGATATCGATTATACGGACGGTGCAATTGCCGTAACCGATACGCTTGAAATTGCCGACGAAATCAAGGAGACCTATACCGTCTTTACGCTCGATATGGCTTCGGCTGGTGTTACAGCTTCCGATTATATGTATATCGGCGGCTATGATAAGCCGGTCGAAATGAAAGACGGCGCAAAATACCTTGTAAAGCTCGATGAAAACGGTATAGGCTTCGTCTACTTCGGCAGCAAGACGGACGTTTCCAAGAAAGCTCTCTACAAAATTACCGCGTCCGGCGCGGAGAAGTTAAACACGGTCTTTACCGAGTCGGATACAGCGGTTTCGGTTCGCGGAACTGCACCGATTGGCGTTCGCTTCCGTGCGACGGTCATGAATAAGCTGCTTGCAGCGACCGAAGAAAAAGACGGATTTGCCGTGAAAGAATATGGCTTCCTTGTTTCGGTCGGCAGCCGTATCGATTCGCCGGACGACTTGAATATGGCAGCCGTCAAGGCAGGGCAGGCGATAAAGGGCGTCGCTCACGACGAAAAGACCAATATCGTCTACGAATCGACTGACGAGGTTCAGATAATCACGGCTGTCCTCAACGGTATTCCGAACACCAGGCAAGCTTACCTCACTGACCTGTATGTCCGACCGTATGTGATCCTTTCGAACGGTATTACCGTTTACGGCAACCCGGTTACCGACAGTATGTATGAAATTGCAACCCGTGTATCGCAAACGATGACCGGCAGCGAACCGTATGCAGATTATATTTACAATATTATTGAAGTTGCAGAAAGGTAAGCGATATCAATACACCAAACAAAGAGCATGTCGAAAAACGGCATGCTCTTTGTTTGTGTTTCAAGGCAGTTATCCGTATTTTGGGTAACTGCCTTTACTTTGCCTTGAAGCAAACCTGTCTATTTTGGGGACAAAATGCTCGTAAATATGCGTTTGTTCTTTTTTTAGACGTGGAATTATCTATTTTGTCCGTATTCTGGACGGTGAATTGTACAATGTGCACAAATTGAAGCAAAAAGAATAGTCGTTTTGTCGTCTTGATTTTGGATAACTTTTGTAGTAAAATAATAATGCTCAAAAATTTAAGAAAAGGAGTACTTAGCACCATGAGAAAAACACATTTCACCAAAGCATTGTGTTTCCTGCTTTCGTTCTGCATGGTTTTCAGCGGATTTGTTTTCGCTGTACCGACCATGGAAACGGTAGAATCGGTCGTTGAACCGACCGAAACTGCGGCAGACGACACAACGCTTACCGCCGTGGGCATAAAACCGGGTTTGAATATGCTCACACAGACGACCGAACCGTACGGCTATGAAACGGAAGAGGAGGCAAACTCTTTCAAATCGGTCATTACCGAGTATTACACACCGAACGGCGAAGCAAAAGTTATAAGCAACCCTGCCAAGGACGAAGTCAACGGCTCGGAAAAGGTTTTGTCCCTTTCCTGCTCGCTGCCGAACGATAAGGAGAGATATCCTTCCTTCCGTTTTTACACACCGGCTACAATCGAAGCAAAGCGTCCGATTTACGTTTCCTTCAAGTATAAGAAGACGTACACGCCGGCTGCTGGGGAATCCTACACGGAAGCTGAGTCGTTGTGGGTTATGAAAGGCGGCAATGTTGTTAAGGATGTCGGCGGCTTTTCCTATAATGCTGCATGGAAAAAATTCAGCGGCTTGCTTGATTTTTCGAAAGCCACTGTGCCCGGGACGACGACTGTGGATCCAAGCGATGTGAAAAACATTCTGATCCAGGGAAAGCTCGTAAAAACCGCAGGTACTACCGACTTTATGTTCGATGATCTTCTCTATGTTCCGTCCTATAAGGCAACCTTCTACTTAAACGACGGCACGGATACGGTATTAAAATCCGAGTATTTTCTCCTTGACAGCAACGGAAATATCATGACCTCCTATCCGCTTGCCTCTGCGCCTAAGGCTTCGCGCTTCGGCTACATCTTCAAGGGCTGGTCGCTCTCCAAGGACAGCACCACGGCTGACGCACCCGAAACCATCGCGTTGAATAACGAGGATATCGCGCTTTACGCGGTCTGGGAAAAGGATGAAAATGTCACCGCCTATGTCCACCGTTGGAACTTCGACGATACCTCAAAGCAGGTTTGGGTCAAGAACAATTACGGTTATGCCATTGAATACAAAGACGGCGTTTTGGTTGTCAACAACCATGCGGAAAACAGAAACGGCACTACGCCGTACCTTTCTCATCCAGCTGTTTCGTTAAACACCGAAGACTATCGCTATCTCGTTGTTCGCGCTAAGAGCAGCGGCGTTACCGGTATTCAGTTCTATTTCAGAACCTCCGATTATCCGAGTAATAGTGAAGATCAGCAGATTTTTCTGCCGATTGACGGCAACTCAGATACCTTTAAGGAATACTATGTTGATATGTCGACAAACGCCAGATGGACCGGCAACTACACCGGCTGTATGTTTGCGGCAAACAGCGGCGAAGGTACGATCGAATTTGAAGAAATCTATTTTGCCACCCGTCCGAATTATGAGTGCACCTATCTCATGAACGACGCCACGGATAAAGTCGTTGCCAACCGTTATTTCTTGTTGGATGACGACGGCAAGTTAATCACCTCCTATACGCCTGACGCGTCGATCGTACCGACCCGTTACGGCTACATCTTCAAGGGCTGGGCATTGACAGCCGACGCAGCGGTTGACGATGTTGTTTCCTCGATTGACGTGGAAGAAAAGAATACCCTGTATGCCGTTTGGGAAAAAGATCCGGATACGCCGGATGCAACGACCTACAAGTGGGACTTCGAAGACGCTTCTACACAGGTTTGGACGGCTGCCAACAAGGGCTATTCCACGGAATACAAGAACGGTATGCTTATTGTCAATACGGCTGCCGAAACCTATGAAGGCACACCGTACTTAAAGCATCCGGATGTTGCCTTAAACACCAAGTCGCACCGCTATCTTGTTGTTAAAGCAAGAAACAACGGCACGGTAGACCATGTGAAGCTCTATTTCTCCACCACCACGCATCCAGGCGCAAGTGAAGCTCAAACAGTCAATATCAAGTTTGATAAGAATTCCAAGGTCTTTAAGGAATACTATGTTGATATGAGCACCAACACAAACTGGACCGGCGATTATACAAACTGTATGTTCAAGTTTGAAGGCGGTAACGGTATTGTGGAATTGGAAGAAATCTATTTTACCACGCTCTATGAGCCGAATGAGGATGTTTCAAATGAGTATCATTACTCAAACAGCGAGTACAGCGCATGGGGACATACCTCGATCACTACGAACGAAGACGGTACGGTAACCATTACCCGTTCCGGCACCGGTAACCAAGGCGCAATGGATATCAAAACACCGTCCACTTCACTCGATGCTTCTGTTTATAACAAACTTATCATTAAAGCAAAAGATAACAGCGGTATTTCCGGCTTCCGGGTTTATTATTCTTCTTCGGATTATCCGAGTTATAATGAAACTCAAACAGCAAGCTCGGTTGTTTCCTCCATTACGGATGGCGACTATAAATACTACGTTGTTGACCTTAGTGCAAGATCTGACTTTAAGGGAACCGTAAAGACCTTTATGATCTCTGTTAACGGTGCTGGCTCTATGACTGTTTCTGATATTTATATTGCCGACAAGATCATCGCTCCGAAATCTGAAATCATTGAAAAAATCGGTTTGTATGCCACCTCCAACGAAATCACGGAGGACAACGGTCAGGTGATCATTTATCCGTACGTTCGTTACGGCGACGGCAGTGAGACCTCCGAAGCCGATTTTGTTACGGACACCGTAAACGCGCAGCTTACCAAGAACGAGGACGGTTCGCTTACACTTACCGGTAAGCTCAACGGTACGATTACCGTAACCGCTCTCATCAAGGGCGTTTCCGAAGCACAGTCCATTACCATTAACATTTCCGGCCAACCGGATCGTATGGCTGTTAACGATTACAGAGTTCTTGTATTCGGTAACTCGATTGCAAGACACGGTATCGCACCCAGTATTGGTTGGAACCGTCTCTGCGGTATGGCCGCTTCTTCGGAAGAAAACGACTATGCACACCGCTTGCAGTACTACATGAACGAAAAGTTCGGCGCAAACAGCACGACCTTGAAGGTCGGTACCTCTATTGCCGGCTTTGAGCGTTCTATCGCAACGGATGACTTAGAAGCCGACTATTCCTCCATGATCTCATCATTCGTAGAGGATGTCAAGCTCTTCCGACCGGATGTTATCTCGATCCAGATGGGTGAAAACGTCAACACCAATCCGACTACTGAATCTTATCGTTACGCTGTTACCTGCCTTGTTAAAGCTTTGCGCGACGAAGCACCTGACGCAACGATCGTTGTCTGCACACCTTTCTGGGGCGGCTCGAGCCGTATCGAAGGCATGAAGTTAGTGGCAGATGACCTCGATCTCGGCCTTGCACTGGTTCACACCTTGAACTCCCGTGAAAACATGGCATGGGACGATGCTTCACTCAAAGACGCAATCGACGGCGTTAAGAACCATCCGGGCGACCTCGGTATGGACAGAATCGCAAAGCTCATCTTTGATCAGGCTAACGCACGTCTGACCCTTAACGACAGAACCGAATACACCACCATTCCGCAGGACATTAAGTTTGCCGATGGCACTGTAACGGAAATCACAAAGGCTGACGCGTTTGTGAAGCTTTCCGCAAACGTTCTTCCGGCAACTGCTCCGCAGGCTGTAACTTGGACGGTAAGCGACAAGAACCTCGCGGTCATTTCCGAGGACGGCGTTCTTACCGCAAAGAACGACGGTGTTGTTACGGTTACCGTAACCTCCAAGTACGATGAATCCCTGAGCGCTTCGCTCGACATCACCATTTCCGGCCAGACGAAGCCGTTCACCGTGACCTACGATAAGAACACGACCGATACGGTTACCGAGCTTCCTGAACCGAATAAGTTCGCTAAAAACACCTTTGTCTTTGACGACGGCTATCCGGTTCGCGAAACCTATAAATTCTTAGGTTGGGCGCTCACGCCGGACGGTGAACCGGTAAAATCAATTGAAATTACCGGCGATGTCACAGTCTATGCAAAGTGGGAGCTTGCCAAGAGCTGGTCGTTCGATACCGACGGCTATAAGGAAAACTTCACGATCGACAATGGCTTCAACCAGTACGTTCTCGACGGCAAGTTCATGTCGATCGCAACCAACACCAACGTTTCGACCGGCGAAGTGCTGAAAGTCAACTCGCCGAAGCTGAATCTTGGCGCTTCCGAGTACTATGCGCTTCTCGTCACCATGCAGAATACCGAAATCTCGACCGACACGGTTCTTGATATGACCATTCATGCAACCGGCGGTGATGTGAAGTTCCAAGAAAAAGTCGTTACCCGCGAATATACCACCTATTGCTTCAAGTTGAATAAGGTTTCCGGCACGATTACCGGCTTCGAATTTACACCGACCAACGTGGACTGCACCATCAACCTCGATGAGATCGCTTTCGTTGAATCGCCGATTCTCGGTTATGACGAAAACACCACGGACGAAGTAAGCGGCATGCCTGCCGGCGAGTTCAAAAATCTCGGTGAAATTACGGTTTCGGATGCCATTCCGACCCGTTCCGGCTACACCTTCCTCGGCTGGTCCGAAAAGAAGGACAGCAAGCTTTTGGTAGGCCTTACCGTTAACGTTGAAGAACCCGGCAAGATCTTATATGCCGTTTGGGATAAGAACGACCACTGGGAATTCGATAACGACGAGCTTTCCAGCGTCGGAAATGTAACGGATACCCAAACCAAGGTCGTTGACGGTATTCTTCACTACGATACGCCGGCCTCGTCCTACGACCCGATCGTATATGTGAAGAATCAGCCGAATTTCCCGACTTCTTCGACCTCCGGCAAGATTCGCGTCAAGATGAAGTGGAATAACCTCGAAAACAGAAATACCTCGACGCAGATCTTCTTTAAGACCTCTACCGCTCCGTCGCTTGCAGAAGCAAATTCGGCAAGTACGTCGAATGCAGCTTACGGTTCTGCACCGAGCGATTGGGTTTATGTCGATATCGACTTTACCTCCAGAGCTTCTTGGAGCGGCGTCCTCAATTACCTGCGCTTTGACTTAACGACCGTTCCGGGTACTTGCGATGTTGATTACATCCGCTTTACCAATTCCGAAGCAAACATTGTCGCCAAGACCGGCAAGACCTTAACGGTAAGACCGGACGATTGGGCAACCTACCTTGTCGCTGAAGGCGGCACGCTCGCTCCGGTTGGCTCGGCGTACATCAAGAACCTGTACCTGACCGGCGATATCGATTTTGCGAACGGTGCAATCATTGTTACCGATACGGTTGAAATCGCAGAAGCAAATAAGAGCAATTACGCAGTCTTTACGCTTGATATAGCTTCGGCCGGCGTTTCTGCTTCCGATTATATGTATGTCGGCGGCTATGACAAGCCGGTTGAAATGAAGGATGGCGCGAAGTACCTTGTAAAACTGAATGAAAACGGCGTCGGCTTCGTCTACTTCGGCAGCAAGACGGACGTTTCCAAGAAAGTTCTTTACAAGCTGACTGCAACCGGCGAAGAAAAGATGGATACCACCTTTACCACCACCGATACGGCTGTTTCGGTTCGTACCGCAGCTCCAGTAGGCGTTCGCTTCCGTGCGATGGTCGCTAATAAGCTGCTTGCCGCAACCGAAGAAAAAGAAGGCTTCTCGGTTAAGGAATACGGTTTCCTCGTTTCGATTGCAAAACAGATTAATTCGCCGGATGAATTGAATATGGCTGCAGTTGAAGCAGGTAAGGCCGTCAAGGGCGTTGCGCATGATGAAAATACCAATATCATCTATAGTTCGAACGACCAAGAACAGGTCATTACCGCTGTTCTTACCGGTATACCGAACACTAAGGAAGCATACAACATGGATCTGTATGTCAGACCGTATGTGGTTCTTTCGAACGGTATGACCGTTTACGGCAACCCGGTTGTGGATACTATGTACAGCATTGCGTCCGGCATAGCGGAAACGCTTACCGGCAGTGAGCCGTATGCAGAATTCATTTACAACATTATTGAAGTTGCTGAAGGCTAA
>ERZ773136.2193-NODE-2193-length-16981-cov-3.495569_pt1 | contig 16981 bp, 9 predicted proteins | sample MGYA00580855_ERZ773136 | MGnify/ENA primary metagenome ERZ773136 (study PRJEB29015, sample SAMEA2737860) | human gut metagenome | biome: human gut; feature: human-associated habitat; material: faeces | place: China | collected 2012 ... | reverse complement strand
GCAGGTATGGCACCGCTTAAACCATATTTTACAGGACAGGAGGTTCCACCAAGACGCCGTGTGACTACATGCCAGAAGTGTGTCAGAACAGGTGATATCGAGAATGTAGGTAAGACAGCTCGTCATCTTACATTTTTTGAGATGCTCGGAAACTTCTCGTTTGGCGATTATTTCAAGCATGAAGCAATCGCATGGTCATGGGAGTTTTTGACAGAGGTGCTCGGTCTTGAAAAGGACAGGCTTTATCCTTCCATCTACGGTGAGGATGATGAGGCATTTGATATCTGGACTAAGGAAGTAGGAGTGCCTGGAGATCGTATTACACGTTTCTACAGAGATCCAAAGACCGGTGAGTGTGACAACTTCTGGGAGCATGGAGCAGGTCCTTGTGGTCCTTGCTCTGAGATTTACTACGACCGCGGTGAGAAGTACGGCTGTGGCAAGCCTGATTGTAAGGTAGGCTGTGACTGTGACCGTTTCATGGAGGTGTGGAACAATGTATTCACACAGTTTAACGGTGACGGACACGGTGGATACACTGAGCTTGAGCACAAGAACATTGATACAGGTATGGGACTTGAGCGTCTTGCTGTTGTAATGCAGGATGTTGATTCGGTATTCGATATTGATACAATGAAGGCTATCCGTGACAAGGTCTGCGAGCTTTCAGGCAAGAAATATCATGTCGATGAGATGGACGATGTTTCTATCCGTCTTATCACAGACCATATCCGTTCGTCTACATTCCTTATTTCTGACGGAGTTATGCCATCTAACGAGGGCAGGGGCTATGTGCTTCGCCGTATCATCAGACGTGCCGCTATGCATGGACGTACACTTGGCATACAGGGAGCATTCCTTGGCAAAATCGCGCAGGTTGTTATTGATGAGAGCAAGGACGGTTATCCGGAGCTTGATGAGAGAAAGGATTTCATCCTTAAGGTGCTCACTCAGGAAGAGGAGAAGTTCGCGAAGACTATCGACCAGGGACTTGGTATCCTTGCAGATATGGAAGAGCATATGAAGGCTGACGGGGTCAAGGTACTTTCAGGAGAGGATGCATTCAAGCTTTACGATACATACGGCTTCCCTGTAGACCTCACGGCAGAGATTCTCGAGGAGAAGGGCTTCACATATGATGAGGCTGGCTTTGAGAGTTGTATGGAGGCTCAGAGACAGAAGGCAAGAGGAGCCCGCAAGGAAACAAACTATATGGGTGCTGATGCCAATGTTTACAATGATATAGATTCTGAAATTACTACAGAGTTCACAGGCTATGACAAGCTTACTGACACAGCTGAGATTGCTTTCCTTACCACATCGGATGATGTAGTCGAGGCTCTTTCAGATGGTGATAAGGGTTCTGTAATCGTGCCAAACACACCTTTCTATGCCACAATGGGTGGTCAGCAGGGTGACAAGGGTATCATAAAGACAGAGAGCGGTACATTTGTTGTTGAGGATACTGTAAAGGTAGTCGGCAACAGATATGCACATGTAGGATATGTGTCAGAGGGTATGATCCGCACAGGCGAGAAGGCTACACTTTCTGTTGATACAAAAACAAGAACAAACACATGCAGAAATCACTCTGCCACTCATCTGCTTCAGAAGGCACTGCGTGAGGTACTCGGCACACATGTAGAGCAGGCAGGTTCTTACCAGGATGCTGAGAGAACACGTTTTGATTTCTCTCATTTTTCTGCTATGACTGCTGAGGAGCTTAAAAGGGTTGAGGATATCGTAAACGAGAAAATCAACGAAGCTATTGAAGTTCGCACAGATATCATGACTGTCGATGAGGCTAAAAAGACAGGTGCCATGGCTCTCTTCGGCGAGAAATACGGTGAAAAGGTACGTGTCGTATCAATGGGCGATTTCTCAAAGGAGTTCTGCGGTGGTACACATGTAAAGAATACATCTGATATCAAGGCATTCAAGATTCTTTCGGAGAGTGGTGTGGCTGCAGGCGTAAGACGTATCGAGGCTATCACAGGCGACAATGTATTCGCTTATTACAGCAATATGGAGAAGGAGCTTGAGGAGGCTGCTAAGGTTGTTAAATCAACTCCTGCCAACCTCAAAGAGAGACTTGAGCACCTGATTGCTGAGATGAAGGCACTTCAGAGTGAGAATGAGTCTCTTAAGAGCAAGGCAGCAAAGGATGCGCTTGGCGATGTTATGGATCAGGTAGTTGATGTAAACGGCATCAAGCTTCTTGCAACAAGTGTTGACGGCGTTGATATGAACGGACTGCGTGATCTTGGCGATTCCCTCAAGGAAAAGCTTGGCGAGGGAGTTATCGTGCTTGCTTCTTCAAATGAAGGCAAGGTAAATCTTGTTGCCATGGCAACAGACGCTGCCATAAAGAGCGGTGCGCATGCAGGAAACTTAATCAAGGCAATCGCCTCAAAGGTAGGCGGTGGCGGCGGTGGACGCCCTAACATGGCTCAGGCCGGTGGAAAGAACCCGGCAGGTATTCCTGATGCTATTGCTTCAGTAAAGGACGCACTTTCAGGTATGATTAAGTAACAAAAATGCTTATATAGTGCTTTAAAATGCATCTTTTAAAAAATAGGTCTAAATTTGTCAAAAAAATCAAATTAGACCTATTTTTTTTTGTGAAAGTATGGTAAAATTGTACTAAATTATAAATTGAGAATAAACTGAAAGGATGAATATGTATGAAGAGGTTAATAGCTGCAACACTTGTGGCTGCCATGGGGGTTTCATTACTTACAGGATGTGGAGTATCAAATAAATCACATGACAATACTCAGGTGGGTACGACGGAGAATTCTTCGGATAAAGCGAAGAATAAGGAAGTAAAGATGCATGTGTGGTGTTCGAAGGATGATGTGGATATTACTACACAGATGATTGAAAGCTTCAAGGAGGCTAATAAAGGAACTGATTTTAATATAATTATCGAGGAGTCAGAGGATTCTGATGCCAGAGATAATATATTATCAAATGTGCATAATGGTGCGGATGTATTCCCTATAGCGGATGACCAGATAACTTCTATGGTAGCGGGAGGAGCTCTTTATGAGATAGAGGATGTGGATGCCGTTAAAAAGGCTAACGATGAAAGTGCGGTTGAGGCTGCCACTATCGATGGCAAATTATATGGATATCCGCTGACCGCTGACAATGGATATTTTATGTATTACAATAAGAATTATTTCTCAGACAGCGATGTGGCTACGCTTGATGGCATGCTCGACATTGCAGGGGCAAATGGTAAGTACTTGACTATGGACTGGAGCTCAGGCTGGTATCTGTATTCATTTTTTGGAAATACAGGGCTTGATTTTGGCGTGAATGATGATGGTGTGACAAACCACTGCAACTGGAATGCTATCATCACGGACATCAAGGGTGTTGATATAGCACAGGCTATGCTTGATATTGCGGCTAAGCCGGGCTTTAAGAACTGTGTACAGGACGATTTTATTGCAGGAGTACAGGACGGAAGTATTATTGCCGGTGTCAGCGGATGCTGGAATGCAGCAAAAATCAAGGAATTATGGGGCGATGATTATGGTGCTGTAAAGCTGCCTACATACACATGTGCCGGACAGCAGATTCAGATGTCATCGTTTAAAGGTTATAAATATATGGCTGTAAATGCATACACCAAGTATCCTGAGTGGGCAAATAAGCTTGCCCAGTGGTTTACAAACGAGGATAACCAGAAGCTCCGCTTTGAGATGAAGAATGTAGGCCCTGCCAATAAAGCGGCAGCCGCAGATGATGCGGTCAAAAAGGTTCCTGCTATTATGGCTGTTATGGATCAGGCACAGTACGGAAAGCTCCAAAGAGTTGGAAATTCTTACTGGGATGCTGCGACGGAGTTTGGCGAAAAAATGGCGGCCGGTAATCCTGATAATACAGATCTTCAGGAGATAATGGATAATTTTGTTGCGGGGATAACACAATCTGTAGCTGAGTAGAGGGGTATATAACATGAAATTAGATTCAAAAAAAAGTAAAGCAGCTGTTAAAAATAGCGCAGTAAAACAAAAAAAGTTGAAAGCAAAAGCAGCAAATCCTGCAAAAGCACCAAAAGTTAAAAAAACCCTCAACACAAAAAAAGCTCAAAAGGTTAATGACAAACCAAAGGTCAAGGGAAAGAAAAAGTTAAGTACAAAATTGATACTTATTCCTGTTTTTGTTGTAGGCTTTGTAAGTGTTATTTCAAGTGGTTTATCTCTTAAAAATTTATCAAAGGTAAATGATGCTGCTTCTCAGATTGTGGACACCTCAATGGTTGGCACGGAGATGCTTAATGATATTGAGATGGAGACCGTGAATATTCATACACTGGCACTGTCTCATATTATATCGACAGATCTATCATCAATGATTGATATTGTAAGTGAAGTGAGAAATCACGAGGAAAAGCTAAAGCAGCTCCTTGATGATTATAATCCTTATGTAACCTTGGAGACCAAGAGAAACTATAGAATTATCTGTGAAAACTATACAAGCCTGGTCAAGGAGTGTGGCAATGTAATGGCCTATTCTGCCGCCGGTAAAAACGAGGAAGCGTATAAAACGGCAAATGGCTCTATTGCAAAATATACTAAAAACATTGAAAAAGCTATTTCGTCAATGCGTGAGCATGTCAATTCTGTTACACAGGGGGAGAGAAAGAGCCTCGAAAGTACTTATCGCGCATCTGTTGTCACATGTACATTTACTATTGTAGTAAGTATAATTGCATTACTGTTTGTTGTTTTTGCTGTTGTCACCATGGTTATCAAGCCTCTGCTCCGTACACAGAAGGAAATCAACGGCATCATAGTCAATATTGATAACAAGAAGGGCGATTTGACACAGAGGGTTACTCCTATCAACAATGCTGAGGTTGACGCAGTAGGCAAGGGCATCAATGTCTTTATGACAAAGCTGCAGGCTATATTCAAGGCTGTTGTCACAAACTCGGCCAGGATGGAGAGGGTTGTCGATGATGTGCGTCAGAGTGTTCAGACAAGCAACAGCAGTGTGTCCGATCTTTCGGCTTTAACAGAGGAGCTGTCTGCTACCATGCAGGATATCTCTGAAAACGCATCTGTTATCAATACCAACACAGATAATGTGGCAAAAGAGGTTGAGCTTATTGCTGAAAAGACAGATGAACTGACCGGATACACCAAGGATATGAAGGCTCATGCACAGTCAATGGAGTCTGTTGCACGTACAAACATGGAGTCAACAGACAGGAAGGTTTCGGAGATTCTCGAGGTATTGCAGAAGGCTATTGAGGATAGCAACAGCGTAAAGCAGGTCAATTCACTTACCAATGATATTTTAAACATTGCAAGTCAGACCAATCTGCTGGCATTAAATGCTTCTATTGAGGCAGCAAGGGCAGGAGAGGCAGGCCGAGGTTTTGCGGTTGTGGCCAGTGAGATCAGCCAGCTTGCTGCAGCCAGTCAGGAGGCAGCCAACAATATCCAGCGTATCAATGCAGTGGTTACCAATTCGGTTAACAATCTTTCTGACAACGCCAATGGTCTTGTCAACTATATTAATGATTCGATTCTTCCGGAGTTTGAGAGATTTGTTGAGTCTGGTGTGGAGTACAACGACAAGGCTTCATTCATTGAGGGTACCATGACTGATTTCAAGGAGAAGACAGATTCACTTAAGCAGTCCATGCTTGAGATTTCTTCTTCAATCAACACCATATCACATGCTATAAATGAGGGTGTGAACGGAGTGGTTTCAGCGGCTGACAGTACACAGCTTATTGTTGAGGATATGGACAATATCTCACACAAGATGGATGAAAACTATGAGATTGCAGATTCACTGAAAAAGGAAACATCAATCTTTATCAAGCTTGATTAGAGTCATTTTGGAGTGATGTTTTACCTGATATAATTAAAATAATAATTTCTTGAAAAAATATCCGGATTTATCTTGACAAATCCGGATATTTTGATAAAATACATGTTAGTGCAATTAAGTATAGATACCTAACAGTTGATGCACAATACACAACTGGAGGGAGGTTAGGTTTTAGGTTATGTCTAGTGTAATAGTTAAAGAAAACGAGACTTTAGATAGCGCATTACGCAGATTCAAGAGAAACTGTGCAAAAGCAGGCATCCAGCAGGAGATCCGTAAGCGTGAGCATTACGAGAAACCAAGCGTAAAGCGTAAGAAGAAATCTGAAGCAGCTAGAAAAAGAAAATACAATTAATGTATTAGAGAGGACTACCGCCTGCGGTAGTTCTTTTGTTATGTGTCAACATAATTTAATAATAAAAATTTAATTTGCATATTTGTATTATTGCTAGTAAAATAGGACTTAGTGAAAAGAAAAGGAGTGAATTACAATGACAAAAATTGACATTATTTCAGGTTTCCTTGGAGCTGGAAAGACTACATTTATCAAGAAAATGATAGATGAGGCTTTTAAGGGTGAGCAGATAGTTCTCATAGAGAATGAGTTCGGTGAGGTTGGTATAGACGGTGGCTTTTTAAAGGATGCCGGCATTCAGATTACTGAGATGAACTCAGGCTGTATCTGCTGTTCACTGGTTGGTGATTTTGGTAAGAATTTAAATGAGGTTATTACAAAGTATCATCCTGACCGTATCTTAATCGAGCCTTCCGGCGTGGGTAAATTATCAGATGTCATGAAATCTGTTATAGATATCGAAAAAGAGCAGCCGGTCAAGCTTAATGCACTTGTTACAGTGGTAAATGCACTTAAGGCAAGCAAGCAGATGAAGGCTTTCGGTGAGTTTTTCAACAACCAGATAGAGTATGCTACAACAGTTATCTTAAGTCGTAGCCAGAATGCTACACCTGAGCAGCTCGAGTTTTGTGTAAAGCAGATTCAGGCTTTAAATCCAAAGGCTTCAGTTATCACTACTGATTGGGATGCTATTAAAGGAGAGCAGATTCTTAAGACTATGGAGGGTCAGGACAATCTCGAGATGAAGGTGCTTGCTGAGGCACGTCATGCACAGGATGAGGCAGAGCATCATCATCACCATGACGAGCATGAGCATCACCACGACCATGATGAGCATGAGCATCACCACGACCATGATGAGCATGAGCATCACCACGACCACGATGATCACGAGCATCACCACGACCATGACGAGCACGAGCATCATCACGACCACGGCGAGGGCTGCACCTGCGGCTGTCATGACCATGATCATGAGCACGGACATCATCATGCTGATGATGTATTTACAAGCTGGGGCAAGGAGACACCTCACAAGTTTGAGCGCGCTAAGCTCGAAGAAATCCTTAAGCAGTTTGTGGAAGATGACAAGATTCTTCGTTCAAAGGGCATGGTAGAGGGCACAGACGGCAAGTGGATTTACTTTGATATGGTTCCGGGCGAGTACGAGATTCGTGATGGCGAGCCTGACTATACAGGACGTATCGTTGTTATCGGAACAGATATCCACGAGCATGAGCTTGAAGAGATCTTCGGACTTGCTTAAATGTATTTAACATAGTTACACAATAATCAGAAAGGAACTAACAAAATGGCTGAAGAGATTCCAGTATATTTATTTACCGGATTCATGGACAGTGGCAAGACTTCACTGATTAAGGATACCATTTTCGAGAATGATTTCGCTAATGGCTTAAAGGGGCTTATCATTATGTGCGAGGATGGTGATGTGGAGTATGATATGGATAAGCTAAAGGCTGCCAATATCCAGGTTGCAGAGATTGACTCGGAGGATGAGTTTACAGCTGCAAAGCTGAATGAGCTCAACATGCAGTATTTGCCTGAACAGGTGTTTATCGAGTACAACGGCACATGGGGCATTGATAAAATAATAGAGGCCGAGCTGCCAAAGGGCTGGGTTATCGTGCAGTCGCTCGCCACAGTTGATTCCACTACATTTGACCTTTATATGAACAATATGCGCGCAATGATGCAGGAACAGGTATTTGCGAGTGATGTTGTCATATTTAACAGGACGGACGATGATACAGACAGAGGACACCTAAGGCGTACCATAAAGAATATCAACCGCAAAGCCCAGATAGTCTACGAACGCAAGGACGGTACTATTGATGAGCGTCCGGAGGAACTGCCGTTTGATATAAATCAGGATGTGATTGAGCTTTCAGATGCAGATTATGCCATCTGGTATATGGATGCCATGGAGAATTACAAGAAGTACGACGGCAAAGTTGTCAAATTTCTTGCCCTTGTATACAATCCTGATAAGCTTAGAAAGGGTGTTATGGTACCGGGCAGGTTTGCGATGACCTGCTGTATAGAGGACGTGACCTTTATAGGCTTTAAGTGCAAGTATGAGGATGAGAGCAGTATTCCTCACAAATCGTGGATTACCATCACCGCAAGGGTGCATGTGGAGTTTGCAAGAGAGTACAAGGGAAAGGGACCGGTGCTTTATCCGGTTTCCATCGAGCCTGCCGAGAAGCCGCAGGATGAGCTTGTATATTTCTCATAAAAGCTGATAAATACAGGAACCGGTTCATTTTTTGCATGAATTGGTTCCTGTTTTTGATATAAAGTACAGGACGAATGTCAGAGGATAACACAATTTCATAAGCATATAACATATTTTTATGGAATATCCAAAGAAACATATTGAAAAATTATATCATTTCATTTAAAATTAAAAAAGTATGAAATAATTGAGTATCAGATTACATATGTAATGGGATAAGATTTAACTAGGAGGAAGACTATGTATCCAATAGTTCGAAAAGAAAAATTGGCTGACAATATTATCCTTATGGATATAAAGGCACCACGAGTTGCAAAAGAGTGTCTGCCTGGTCAGTTTATCATCGCAAAGACAGATGAGGTAGGAGAGAGAATCCCACTTACCATCTGTGATTATGACAGGGAAAAAGAGACTGTTACTATCGTAGTACAGACTATCGGTGCAGGAACAGAGAGAATGATGGCTCTTAATGAGGGAGATTCATTAGAGGATTTCGTCGGACCACTCGGCTGTCCATCAGAGCTTTGTCAGGAGGATAACCTCGAGGAGACAAAGAAAAAGCACATCGTATTTATCGCAGGAGGTCTTGGTACAGCTCCTGTATATCCACAGGTTAAGTGGCTTAAAGAGCATGGTGTGGATGCTGATGTCATCATGGGCTTTAGAAATAAGGATATCCTTTTCTTTGAGGATGAGATGAAAGCTGTTGCAAAGAATCTCTATGTTTGTACAGATGATGGCTCATACGGCTTCCACGGCAACGGCAGCCAGCAGCTTCAGGCACTTGTTGATGCTGGCAATACATATGACTGCTGTGTAGCTATCGGACCTATGATTATGATGAAATTCACATGTCTGCTCACAAAGAAGCTTGATATTCCTACAATTGTTTCAATGAACCCAATCATGGTTGATGGAACAGGTATGTGTGGTGCATGCCGTCTGATCGTGGATGGAAAGGTTAAGTTCGCATGTGTTGACGGACCTGAGTTCGACGGACATCTTGTTGATTTCGATCAGGCTATGAAGAGACAGCAGCAATATAAGACTGAGGAAGGCAGAGCTAAGCTTGCCTATGAAGAGGGCGCAACACATCACGGTGGCTGCGGAAACTGCGGAGGTGACAAATAATGGAAGTCGATGTATTAAAGAGAGTACCTGTCAGAGAGCAGGATCCAAAGGTTCGTGCCACAAACTTTGAAGAGGTTTGCTACGGCTACAATAAAGAAGAGGCAATGGCAGAGGCAAGCAGATGCTTAAACTGTAAAAATGCACAGTGTATGAAGGGCTGCCCTGTTTCTATCAATATTCCTGCATTTGTTGAGCAGGTTAAAAATGGTGATTTCACAAAGGCTTATGAGATTATTTCAGAGTCATCAGCACTTCCTGCTGTATGTGGACGTGTATGCCCACAGGAGAGCCAGTGTGAGGGCAAGTGTATCAGAGGCTTCAAGGGCGATCCTGTCTCAATCGGAAAGCTTGAGAGATTTGTTGCTGATACAGCCAGAGAGAATGGCATCAAGCCAAAGACAGCAGCAGAGAAAAACGGCAAAAAGGTTGCTGTTATCGGTTCAGGTCCTGCAGGACTTACATGTGCCGGAGACCTTGCAAAGCTTGGCTATGATGTAACTATTTTTGAGGCACTTCACGCTGCCGGCGGAGTATTAAGCTACGGAATACCGGAGTTTCGTCTTCCAAAGGACAAGGTTGTTGCGGCAGAAGTAGAGAATGTCAAGGCACTTGGTGTTAAAATCGAGACAAATGTAGTTATCGGAAAGTCAGTTAAGATTGATGAACTTATGGAGGAAGAAGGCTTCGAGGCTGTGTTTATTGGTTCTGGAGCTGGACTTCCAAGATTTATGGGAATCCCTGGTGAGCAGGCCAACGGTGTATTCTCAGCTAATGAGTTCCTTACAAGAAATAACCTCATGAAAGCTTTTAAAGAGGGTTATGAGACTCCTATCTCAAAAGGTAAAAAGGTTGTAGTTGTCGGTGGTGGAAACGTAGCCATGGACGCAGCCAGAACAGCTCTTCGTCTCGGTGCTGAGACACACATTGTATACAGACGTAGTGAGGCAGAGCTTCCTGCACGTAAAGAGGAAGTACATCATGCTAAGGAAGAGGGAGTTATCTTTGATCTCCTTGAGAACCCTACAGAGATTCTTGTTGATGAGAATGGCTGGGTTAAGGGTGTTAAGCTTATCAAGATGGAGCTTGGAGAGCCTGATGCATCAGGACGTAGAAGCCCTGTTGAGATTGCCGGCTCTGAGTATGAGATGGAGTGCGATACAGTGATCATGTCACTTGGTACATCGCCAAATCCACTTATTTCCTCTACAACAATAGGTCTCGATACAAATAAGAGAAAGTGTATTGTAGCAACTGAGGATACAGGTGCAACCTCAAAAGAGGGTGTATTTGCAGGTGGAGATGCCGTAACAGGTGCTGCAACGGTTATTCTTGCCATGGGTGCAGGAAAAGCAGCAGCAAAGGGTATTGACGAGTTCTTATCTGCAAAATAATATAGACCTTAAAGCATATTCTATGTTTCACTTTATAAAAAAGCCTCCGGCTGGATTAAATCCTTCCGGAGGCTTTTTGGTTATATGTTATGTTTATATAAAGGCATTTAGCATCATTGTGTAAGGCAATTAATAAGCCTTGTGTTGTCCTCTGGCTTCATTATACAAAATCGTATGAAGTGCTCCTTGAGTCCGGGGAAGGTAGAGCAATCCCTTATCATCATGCCCTGCCTTATGGCGCGCTCAAATAGCATATGTGCATCCACGCCTTCATCAAGTATCTTAAGCAGATAGAAGTTGCTGTAGGATGGATAAAGCTTGAATTTGTGTGATTTTTCAATCAATTGCCTACATCTGGTTTTCTCCGAAAGTATCAAGCTTCTTGTTTTATCTATATATTCTTCATCCAAAAACATTGTTTCGCCTGCAACAACGGCGAGAGAGTTAATCATCCACGGATTTTTGTATGTGTTTATGTCTGTAAGAATTTGTGAATTTGATGTGATGGCATAGCCCAGGCGAAGTCCCGGAGTGGCAAAAAACTTGGATGTGCCGCGTAAAATAATCACATTGTCAAACAATTCAGTCAGAGGTATTGCTGAAAGCTCATCAACATCCGGCACAAACTCTATATATGTCTCGTCTATCATCACATAAGTATTTGTCTCTTTACAGTGGGTTAAAATTGTTTTGAGCTTATCCTGTGTGATAAGGCTGCCGGTCGGATTGTTGGGGTTACAGATGATGACAAGGTCGGTATCAGCTGTGATTGCAGAGATGAATTCATCCGAATTAATCTTAAAATCATCCTTTTCCTTAAGAAAATAGTATGAGATATCACTGCCGTTTATCCTTAAATCACGCTCGTACTCAGAGTAAGTCGGACCAAGCAGAAGTGCCTTTTTAGGAGCTGTAATCTGAATGAAAAGAGAGATGAGCTCCGTGCATCCGTTTCCGACTGTTATGTGATTGTAATCGCACTTGCAGTAGCTGCCGATAGCCTTTCTGAGAGAAGTATACTCCCTGTCAGGGTATTTTGTGATTGCATCAATGCGCTCAGACAGTGCAGTCTTTAGTTTACCGGACTCACCGAGTGGGTTGACATTCGCTGCAAAGCTCACAATATTTTCTTTCTTTATACCGTATATTTTTTCTATTTTTTCAAGGTCACTGCCGTGAAAATGCTCCTTTTGTTCTATCATTAGCTGTAATTTCCTTTCTATTTGCATTGCAACAGCATTGCAAATCGTATATAATTTACATTATATAATATGTATATAAAAAATCAACATTTAACGTAAACGGGGTAACAATTGTGCGAGCACGTATAGGGCAGATAGCTGCCGGCAGATTTAATGGCACGAAACCGATTTTGGCGTTTTCAGAGGAGACAATAGACCTTTCGGTCATTGAGGGAAGAAGCGAAGCGGGAAGCTTTGTAATAGAAAGTACGAATCAGATAAAAATCTGTGGCATAGTTTATTCGACTAATCCTAGGATGGAGTGTCTGAATCCGCACTTCGAGGGCGAGAAAGTCAGGATTCGTTATCAATTTAACAGTAAGGGCCTTACGGAGGGCGATGCCTGCGAGGGCAAATTTGTGATTGTATGCAATCAGATAGAGTACAGTCTTTCTTTTTGTGCAAGAATCACAAGGCTCTATGCGGAAGCATCCACCGGAGCTGTAAAGAGCCTTGATGATTTTACAAGGCTTGCGGCATCCAATTGGGATGAGGCTTATCATCTGTTTTATAATCGCAATTTTTTAAACACAATTCCTTATGACAATGTATATGAGAGACTGACCTATGAGGGCTTTGCCTGCGCCAGACCATCCGGTCAGAATATGGAGGAGTTTTTGATTGGCGTAAACAAAAAACAGCCTGTTTCCATTAGTGTAGACAAGTCAGAGGAGATTTTTATGGCTTCTAAAGAGCCACAGAGTGGATGCTTTACCATAACAAAGGATAACTGGGGATATACCGAGATACGCCTGCGCACGGATTGTGAATTCATAAAGCTGTCTAAGCCTGTTTTAACGCTTGATGATTTTATAGGTAAAACCTATCTGTATGAGTATATCATCGATGCATCTGCAATGCATGCCGGACGTAATTTTGGCCGTATATATATTGATGGTGTATATCAGAGCTTTACAATAGATATCACGGCCGGTGTAAGAGATGATGATGGCAGCATAAGTGATATAGCTGTGACAAAGGACATAAAGGAATGCATGGTCGGAATCATGGAGCTTTATACCAGTTTCAGGCTGAAGCGGATAGTGACCGGGGTATGGGCAAACGAGACTATAAGCATATTAAACCACCTGCATGCACTCGTGCCGGATGAGCATATGTATGAGCTGATGAAGGCTCAGGCATTTATTATCAACAGGCAAAGGCAGGAAGCTAAGTGGATTCTTGATGATTTCAAGCACAGTAATCCTGATAAGAAAGCTCCAATCTGGGGCTATTATCTGTATCTGATGACGCTGTTAGAGAGAGAGCCTTCATACGTTGACAATATGACACATGAAGTGGAGCTGATTTTTTATGAAAATCCTGACTCTGTGCTTTTGTTCTGGGTACTTTTATTTTTGAGGGATCAGTATTTTGATGACAGTGCCGGTAAGCTTAAAGATATAAAATACTGGGTACTGCGAGGCTGTTCGTCTCCGTATTTGTATATTGAAGCTTATTATCTTATATCACAGGATCCTTATCTGATAAAGGAGCTGTCGGTATTTGAGCTTCGCATCCTAAGCTGGGCCGTAAAGGAAAAGGCTCTGACAAAGGAGCTTGCCGGAGCAATTTTTGAGGCGGTTGATCTGGCAGGCGGGTTCGATAACAGAGTATATGAGCTTCTTACAGCAGCCTATGAGATATGTCCGGAGGCAGAGTATGTCGGCATCATATGCAGCTACCTGATTAAGGGACACAAAAATGATACCTGTTTTCATAAATGGTTTGAGCTGGGTATCGAGAATAAGCTGCGTCTGACAGGCTTGTATGAGTCGTATCTCCTTACGATGGATGACAGGCAGATTTCCCCTGTGCCAAAGATTATCCAGATGTATTTCAGCTTTGATAATAAGCTGCCATACCGAAAGCTTGCAGTGCTTTACAACAATATAATTGCTGCCAAGGAAACAGAGCCTGAGGTCTACCACAAGTACAGGAAAGCTATGGGTAGGTTTGCCATGGACCAGGCACAGCTTAGGCATATTGATGACAATCTGGCTGTTTTATACGAGGATATGCTTGAGTTGGGATTTATCAATGAAGAGCTGTCGGCAGCTTTTTCAGATATTATATATACTCACAAGCTTATTGTATTTGATAAGCGCATAGTGAGAGCTATCATATATCAGAATGAAATGAAGGAGCCTCAGATAGTTCCGGTTACAGACCAGTGTGCTTATTTTGAACTGTTTTCAAACGACTATGTTATACTTTTTGAGGACTCAAGGGGCTATAGATATGTTAAAAGCATCTCATACAGACTGCAGAGGCTGATGGATGCCGAGAAATACCTTGACAGGTGTATAAGCCTCTCGCCTGACAGACCACAGTATATAGTGTCACATTTTAAGCATGTAAGGGATTATTCTGATTTTACAAAGGATGATTTGAAGCTGTTTAAACCTGTATTTTATAGTGAATCCTTTTCTGATTCCTACAAAGCTGTTATGGGATACAGAATTTTAAAATATTGTCAGCTTCACGATTATGAGGATTACGTCAGGCCGTTTTTGCAAAGCATTAATTTTGATACCCTGCAAAAGGATGCAAGAAAATATCTTATTGACATGCTTGTATCAAACCGCCTCTATGAAAAGGCATATGATATGGCCATGGAGTATGGAATAGACATGCTTGCTGCCGCATCAAAGGTGGTTTTGTGTGAGAATGCGCTTAAGGTGCAGCATGTAGATGATGATTTTATGGTTCAGCTTGCCATATCTGCCTTTAAAACAGGCAAATACAGTGACCTGGTGCTTAAATACCTGTGTGAAAACTATACCGGGCCTACAGACGAGCTGATTAACCTGTGGCATGCCGCTGATAAGTTTTCAATATCTTCCATGAAGCTCGATGAGCGTATTCTCGAACAGGGTATTTATACGCAGATTGAGCCTGAAAAGATATCGGATATCTTTATGGAATACTATAAAAGAGCCGGAAATGAAAAGCTGATTTTAGCTTATATATCTCTTGTGGCACATGGATATCTGCATAGTGGCGGGTGCAAGGCTGATTTTATTTTTGATATTATCGAAAAGCGATTTATTGGAAACAGAACATTAAATGATGCCTGCCAGTTAGCCCTATTGAAGCATTTTGCTGAGAAAACGGATATCACTCAGGCTGAGCTTGAGATAGAAGATACATTGCTTAAATATTATATATATAATAATATGTATTTTGATTTTTTTGCGAGGCTTGATTACAGACTGCTGGAGAAGTATTTCATCTATGACAAGGCATTTTTACAGTATGAGAGTACTCCGGGGACTCATGTTGTGCTGCATTACAGCCGAGACGAGGATGGCGAAGAGTTTAATTCAGAGGATATGGTTGAGATGTACGACGGCATATACGTAAAGACATTTGTCATATTTTTCGGTGAGCTGATCAGGTATTATATTACTGAGGAGCATGACAACAGCATAGAGGTGAAAGAGAGCAATCGTCTTACATGCAACAATATACCGGGTGACAATGATCACAGCCGCTATAATCTGATTAATGAGATGATAATTTCAGATACACTGTCTGATGAGACAACCTTAAAGAGCAATATAGACGAATATAAAAGGCTGGATGCTGCGACTAAGCAGCTGTTTAAGCTGATTTAAGAGGATTTATAATGGGACATAATGGCAATTCATACTATATAGGCATAGACTTAAATGACAGCTATGCTATGGTTAGTTTTTTTCAACAGAATATGAAAGAGCCGGAGACTGTCAGCACTGTTGCGGGCAGCGAGGAGTTTCAGATTCCTCTTGTACTTGCACGCCGTAAGAGCATTGGCAAATGGTATTATGGAGATGAGGCAAGAAGACTCTCTAAAAGCGGTGAGATGGTTTGTATTGACCAGCTGCTTAAGAGAGCACTGAATAGTGAAAAAATAGTCATCGATGATGATTCATTTATGGCAGAGGAGCTTTTGGCCTTGTTTCTTAAAAAGGTTATGGAACTGCCATCCAAGCTTGGTAATCCTTCATCCTTTGACAGGCTTGTTATATGTGTTGACAGGCTGACAAAGGAGAACGTGAGCATGTTTTATGGCATGGCGGTCAGGCTTGGCATAAATTCCAGACAGCTTACGGTCATAGACCGAAAGGAGAGCTTTTATTATTTTGCACTGAACCAGGACAATTCACTGTGGCTTCATGATGTGGTGATGTTTATGCAGGAAAAGGAGAGTATATTTTTTTATTCCCTAAAGAGGGATCTTCGCACAACGCCACAGGTAGTATCTATAGATGAAAGCATAAGCTATACTCTGGATAAAAATGATAAGGACAAAAGCTTTTTGGATATAATAAATGAGAGCTTTAAGAATCAGATTATCTCAACGGTCTTTCTCGTGGGAGATACGTTTGCTGAGGGCTGGATGAAACAGTCTGTTGCACTTTTGTGCAAGGGCAGACGAGTGTTCATGGGCAATAACCTCTTTACTAAGGGAGCATGCTATGCGGCAGCCACGAGGGATAAGGAAGCAGAATGGCCTTTTGTATATATGGGCGAGAATGAGATGAAGTTCAATCTGAGCCTTAAGGTACATGATAAGGGAGAATTGTCGTTTTATAATCTTATCAGTGCCGGAAGCAACTGGTTTGAATCCAAGGGGCAGTGTGAGGTTATAATTTCAGGCTCTTATGAGGTGGATTTCTGGAAGCAGCTTCCTAAAAGCAGGGAGGCAAAGATTGAGACACTAAGACTTACGGATATGCCGCCCAGACCGGATAGGGCTACA
>ERZ773136.2187-NODE-2187-length-17000-cov-3.609383_pt1 | contig 17000 bp, 13 predicted proteins | sample MGYA00580855_ERZ773136 | MGnify/ENA primary metagenome ERZ773136 (study PRJEB29015, sample SAMEA2737860) | human gut metagenome | biome: human gut; feature: human-associated habitat; material: faeces | place: China | collected 2012 ... | reverse complement strand
CTGCATACCCAGACAGATACCAAAGAACGGGACCTTGTTCTCACGGGCATACTGCACAGCTTTGATTTTTCCTTCTATGCCACGGTCGCCAAAACCACCAGGCACCAAAATACCATCTACACCTTCCATAATTTTCTGCATATCAGTTTCAGGCGCTTCGATATTCTCGGCGTTTACCCATTTTATTTTCAGTTCGCTTTCATTAGCAACAGCGGCATGTTTCAATGCTTCTGTAATACTGATGTAAGCATCCTGTAATTCAACATATTTACCAACTACGGCAATCGTTACTTTGCGGTCATAATGCTTCAGTATACGCTCTACCATTTCATGCCAGTAAGTCATATCTTTTGGTTTATCAGGCATATCCAATTTTTTGAGCACGATGGAATCCATACCCTGTTCTTCCATCAGCATCGGAACCTGGTAAATACTTGCCGCGGTCAGATTCTGAATTACAGCTTCCGGATCAACGTCGCAGAACATAGCCATTTTTTCGCACATATCTTTGGAAATAGGACGTTCACTGCGGCAGACAATGATATCCGGGGAAATGCCGATGCTGCGCAGCTCTTTAACGCTGTGCTGGGTCGGCTTGGTTTTGAGCTCACCTGCAGCAGCTATATAAGGAACAAGTGTTACATGGATATACAAGACGTCGTTACGGTCAACTTCTTTTTTTACCTGACGGATAGCTTCAAGGAACGGCAAGCTTTCAATATCGCCGACGGTACCGCCGATCTCTGTAATAACAAAATCAGCATTATCATCACGGCCAACGCGGTAAACGCGCTCTTTGATTTCATTAGTAATGTGAGGGATTACCTGCACTGTACGTCCCAGATAATCGCCCCGGCGTTCTTTATTGATAACGGACAAATAGATCTTGCCCGCGGTCACATTGGAACTCTTTGACAAATTAATATCAATAAAGCGCTCATAATGACCCAGATCAAGGTCGGTCTCAGCACCGTCATCGGTGACAAAAACTTCGCCGTGCTGATAAGGGCTCATTGTCCCCGGATCAACATTGATATAAGGATCAAATTTCTGGATCGTTACCTTATAGCCGCGGCTTTTCAGCAAACGTCCAAGCGAAGCCGCTGTGATCCCTTTCCCCAGCGAAGAAACTACACCGCCTGTTACAAAAATATATTTCGTCATGATTGTCCTCCCGTTCCTCATAAAATGGCTTTTTATCTCCAAAAATTACATTCTTTCCGGTGCCGATACGCCCAAAATATTCAAAGCATGTTTAATAGTATGGCGGGTCGCCTGTACCAGCTTGATCCGTGCCTGCTGCACTTCCGGGTCCACACCCAGGATACGGCACTGATTATAGAAGGAATGGAACAGTCCGGCCAGATCGTGCACATAATGCGCCACACGGTGTACCGCGCGTTCTTTAGCCGCAAGCTCCAGCATTTCCTGATATTCGCCCAGTTTTTTGATCAGTTCCAGCTCTGTCGCATCTGTCAGCAGATTATAATCGGCAGCAGCCGCTTCAACAACATTCTCCTCAGCCAGCTGACGCATGATACTGCAAATGCGGGCATGTGCATATTGAATATAATACACAGGATTTTCATTAGATTTTTCAGTAGCCAGGGTCAGATCAAAATCCAGCTGGCTGTCGATCGAACGCATAGCAAAAAAGAATCTGGCAGCATCAGTACCGACTTCTTCGATCAGCTCGTTCAAAGTGACGCTCTGACCCGTACGCTTCGACATCTTGACCAGCTCACCGTTGCGGTACAGACTGACCATCTGCAGGATCAAAACTTCCAGCTGCTCGGGATCATACCCTAAAGCGCCTACAGCTGCCTTCATTCTGGCGATATACCCATGGTGATCAGCGCCCCACAGGTTGATGACACGGTCAAAGCCGCGGCTGAATTTATTCCAGTGATAAGCAATATCAGCAGCCAAATAAGTAGGCACACCGTTATCACGGATCACGACGCGGTCCTTATCATCACCGTAAGCAGTAGCTTTCAGCCACAATGCTCCGTCTTTTTCATACATATAGCCGCGTTCCGTCAAAAGTTCGCAGGCTTCGTTGATCTTATCTGCATCATGCAGTGTCTGCTCGCTGAACCAGACATCAAATGTGACGTTAAAGGCTTCCAAATCTTCCTTTAGAGCAGCAAGCTTTTCTTTTAAGGCAATCGTACGGAATTCGTGCAAACGTTCCTGCTCATCCATATGCAGGAATTTATCGCCGTAGATCTTGACGATGCGTTTGGCAGTTTCCACAATGTCGTAACCATGATAACCGTTTTCCGGGAACTCCACATCCACACCAAGCTCTTCCAGATAACGGGCATTGACCGAAGCAGCCAGATTATTGATTTGATTGCCGGCATCATTGATATAGTATTCACGGGTAACATCATAGCCTGCCGCTTTCAGAAGATTGGCAAGTGAACTGCCTACCGCAGCACCACGGCCATGGCCGACATGCAGCGGTCCGGTAGGATTGGCGCTCACATATTCCAATTGGATCTTTTCGCCGCCTCTGGCAGGCAGATTGCCGTAATCAGCACCTGATGCTACGATACTTGCCAAAAGTTCGGCTGTCCAATTTTGTTTCAGATAAAAATTAATAAACCCCGGTCCCGCGATCTCAGCCTTTGCAACATAAGGGCAGTCCAGATTGTCGATCACAGCCTGAGCCACTAAACGCGGATTACATTTTAAGCCGCGGGCTGACTGCATGGCAAAATTGGTGGCAAAATCACCAAATTCCTTTTGCGGCGGCACCTCTAATAATACCTCCGGCAAGTCTCCCTCTTTGATCGTACCGGCGGCAATCGCTTTAACCGCGGCAGCTTTAATGGCAGCAGCCAGTGCTTCCTTCATATTCACGCTTGACATCCTCCTCGATTTCCATCTTCAGCTTAAATCTGCTGCGTGTCTGTCCTTCCAGTTCTAAAACATATTCCAAATCGATATGCCAGACTTTGTCGCGGCAGTAAACATATAAATACTCTGTCGTCAGCCGCATCGGCAAAGCCAGATATGGAGTCCGGTACATACTTTCACTGACCAGACCTCCGGCAAATTCCTGCCTGCAATCCACCGTGCCGCTGCGTAGAATAATGACTCTCTCATAATCCCACTTGATAGTAGTTTTAGTGCCTGCCAGACCTGCTGCTTCAGATTCATCATAAAAAACATAATATTTATTATTTTTTTCTGCCAGTCTCCCGTAAGCTGTGGTCTCGATATTTTCCGTCCCTGCGCTGCTGTGTGACTGGCTGTAAATATGTATTTTCACAGGCTGCATAACACTTTTCACTCCATAAAAACGACTAGAGCTTACTCCCTTTCGCCGCGTTAACCTATGTTCGAAACGGAGCAAGCCCCTCAATGCCTGCACCTTCCTTTCAATAAATAAAAGGAACGGTCTACAAAACTTCTTCAAATATTATATATCAGTGGCCGTATTCAGTCAAGGAAAGGCTGACTCTTGCACCTGCGGTTAAAAAAAGTGTATAATATTTATACTGTTTTTGTTGAATTAAAGAGGAGGGGTCGCGATGCAGCAAGATTGGGGCATCATTTTTGCATTTGGATTGTATTTTTTAGCACTGTTCGGCATAGGGATTTTCCATATGAAAAAAGAACAGGATCTGGCCGGCTATGTTTTAGGCGGACGTAAGGTAGGGCCATGGGTCTCGGCAATGAGTGCCGAAGCCTCAGATATGAGCGGCTGGATGCTGATGGGATTGCCGGGCTATGCGTATGTAGCAGGTGTCAGCGCATTCTGGATCGCTATCGGCTTGGCAATCGGAACCTGGCTGAACTGGCTGTTTGTGGCTAAGCGGCTGCGTGTTTATACCAAAATAGCCAACGATTCGATCACTTTACCGGATTTTTTTGAAAACCGGTTCCGCGATAAAACAAAAATCCTGCGTGTCGTTTCGGCAATTTTTATTTTTATTTTCTTTCTTATCTATACAGCTTCCGGTTTCGTTGCCGGCGGACGCTTATTCAATACTGTTTTTGGACTGCCTTATTTTGAATCACTGCTCATCACGGCAGGCATTGTAGTTTTTTACACCTTTACCGGCGGTTATGTAGCGGTCTGCCGCACCGACTTCTTCCAGGGCTGCCTGATGTTCTTTGCGATCATCATCGTTCCTGTAACCGGTATTTTTAAAGCCGGTGGTCCGGTAACAGCCTTTGAAAAACTTTATAATATGAACGCCAACTATTTCAGCTTTTTTACCGACGCTACCGGCGTCACACTAAGCGCTACGGCAATTATTTCTCTGCTGGCCTGGGGCCTGGGTTACTTCGGCCAGCCGCATATCCTAGTACGCTTTATGGGCATCAGCTCTGCCAAAGAGATCCCTCAGGCAACCCGTATCGCTATGGTCTGGGTAATCTTTTCGCTATTCTTCGCAGTTACGGTCGGACTTGTAGGACGCGTGTTGTTGGGCGATACGCTGACAGGCGTCAATGCCGAAACTGTTTTTATGGTTCTTAACAATGAATTCTTCGTTTCCTTCCTGGCCGGCATCATCATTTCCGCTATTTTGGGCGCGATCATGAGTACTTCTTCCAGCCAGCTGCTGGTAACAGCTTCAGCAATCTCCACCGACTTTTACCAAGCGCTGCTGCGTAAAAATGCCGGTGAAAAAGAACTGGTTTTTGTCAGCCGTTTATCTGTAATTTTAGTGGCCTGCTGCTCATTAGCGCTGGCTTCCAACCCCAACAACTATATCCTGGAGCTAGTAGCATATGCCTGGGCAGGCTTCGGCGCCTCTTTTGGCCCGCTTGTACTGTTCAGCCTTTTCTGGCGCCGCACTACTATCAAAGGCGCTATTGCAGGCGTTTTCTTCGGTGGCAGTACAGTGCTTATCTGGAAAGAATTTTTTGCTTACACCGGTATTTACGAAATCGTTCCCGGTTTCATCATTTCAGCTCTGGCTATTTATGTTGTCAGCCTGCTGGATAAAAAACCCGATGCTGCTATAGTCAAAGACTTTGACGTAGCTGAAGCCCATATTCAGGATATGTAAAAACTGCTTAAAAGAATCCGCAGATTTATCTGCGGGTTCTTTTTTATATCCTCTAAGGCATAAATATCATAAAAAATAACGCCTGCATTTTCGCAGACGTTATTTTAAATTTTCTTTTTACAAAATATTTTACTTTCCCCTACCGCGCATATTTGCTTTGACCAAAGCTACAACATCACCTGAAAGCAGCAGTCCTGTCATCGTCAACAGCATACCGAAGGCGATAACCGCTGTGATTTTCTCATCCAGAACAATAACAGAGGTAATCACAGTAACTACAGGTGCCAGATAAATATAGGCACTGGTCTTAATAGCTCCCAGCAGCTTGACTGCCATATTCCAGGTCACGAAGCACATCGCCGACGCTCCGACACCTAAAAACAACAAATTAAACAGATTGACAGGATCAGCCAGCCGCTCAAAACCCCAGCGGAAATCCATAAACAGCAGTGCCGGCAGCATAAATACCAAACCATACATGAAAGTATGCCGTGTGCTTTGGATGGCATTGTAACCAAATGAACTGATTTTTTTAGACAATACAGCATAAACTGCCCATGTAGCAGCTGCCGCTAAAGCCAGAAAATCTCCTAAAGGATTAATCTGCAGCTGTGTAGCACTGTTGAAACTGATCATGGCGATACCGGCAATCGCCAGTACAAACCCGACTATAAATTTTTTCTGCAGAGCTTCGCCTGCCAAAAAACGACAGGCCAGTAATGCTGTAAAAAATGGTGCTGTGGCCGTAATAACTCCCACGTTAGACGCAGGAGCATACACAAGCGCAATATTTTCAAACAGATAATACAAAGTAATACCGCTTAATCCGGCACCGGCAAAGATCCATTCCTGTTTTTTATCAGTCACCTTCAACCGATACGGATAGATCAGAAACAAAACTATCAGCCCCATAATAAAGCGGAAAAACAAAATCTCTATCGGAGTAAAGCTGCGCAGCAATACTTTAGTTGAAATGAATGTCGTACCCCAGAGCAAGATCGTTACAAGAGCAAAAAGATGCCCCATCAAAATTTTATTCTGCATAGCTTCTCCTATTGTTTTACTTTAAAAATATTACGGTATTGCCCTGGTGTCAGGCCAATGACCTCTTTGAAAAATTTACTGAAATGGCTTTGATCACTAAAACCGGTCATCAATGCAACCTCAGCAGGCTCCAGGTCCTGAGCAAGCAGTTCCTTAGCTTTGCCGATCCTTATTGTTTCCAGGTAACGATAAGGCGTGATACCTTCCGTTTTCGTAAACAGCCGCAGCAGGGAATATTTGTTCATACAAGCCACAGCTGCCAGTTCTTCCAGCGTCACTTTTTCTGTATAATGCCCCAGCAGATGTTCTGTTACTCTGCGTACAGGCGGGGCTTTCGCCTCGATAGAGGTTTTACTGATACCGGCAGCAACAAGCTGTTCCAGCAAAAAATAAAAAGTTTCTTCCTTCGCCAGGTCTTCCCGTTCCTGCATAATCATTTGATGCAGTTCACGCAGGAGTGATCCAGACAATTCGTCACCGCGTAAAACAGGGCTGGCAAACAGCGGCACTTCCTCACTGCCTGTCAATTCCTGCATAAACTGACTCATAATCTCCGGTTTAATATTCAGGCAGCGCAGATCAAGCAGATCATTATCCATTGGTTCGCAGTTATGCGGCACGCAGGGATTGAACAGCAGCACATCACCGGCAGTTATATAATAATCCACATTATCGTAGCACATATGACGCAGGCCACTCTTCTCAACAAACCCGAGCACATAATATTCGTGAAAATGCTGCGGGAATTTCTGCAGGATTCCCTGAAACCAATAGGCTTCTATCTGCAGTTCTTTATCATATTTTACAAAACGTTTTTCATTTTTCACAGCAGGCTCCTTTTTCTTATCCTACCAAAAATCTACCGTGCCATCTTGTATAATATTGACTGCAATTATAAAAGAACCTGCGTAAAACGCAGGTTCTGGCAATCAACGCATATTTTCGATAAAATCTTCAAAATTATTGATGAGAATCGGATGACCTACGACCTTTAAATCACGCAGGTGCGTACCATAAGATTCATAAATATTTTCAGCAAGCTCCATTTTCAGACCTTCTTTAACATATTCTTCCATCATTTTAACGATAAAGCGGTTGATCTCTCCTGTTTCCGGTTTAACATTGAGCGGAATGATACGTTCTTCGGGTTCGTAGCTTTCGACAGTCACATCCCAGCCTCCGGGAATAGGCGGCAGCCGTTTTGCCAAAATCATATACTCAGGCGAAAACCCTACATACGCATCTAATTTATTTTGTAATTTTGCTTTCGTAACAGGATAACCGTTAGCATTGCCCCATTTAACTATTTCATCACAAACTTCGTTGTTGTGAATAACACTGGAAAATGTAGTTTTTGCTAAAACTTCAGCCATAATCATACCTCCCATATGGTAAAATTCTAACTTCTATTGTACTTTATCTTGCCGATAAATTCAACTCATTCGCTTTTACCTCTGTAAATTTAGTAAAGTGGTCAAAGAAAAAGCACTGGCCAAAGGCCAGTGCCTGAAAATACTGCTGATTAAATCTGTCCCAGCGCCTTCAAGATAGTCTGCGCAATAATCGCGCTGCCGATATAAGTGCCTGTAAAAACTACACAGGCAACAACAACGATCCGCCAGCCGCTTTTGGCAAAAGCATCAAGGTCTTTGCCGATAGCGATACCGGCATAAGCGAGAATCGGAGTACAAAGCTGTAAAAAGCCTACTTTTTTAACAGCTTCATTGATCACGTCACTGCCGGGCATAGTCGGATAAGTCAGGATACAGCCCAAAGTTACGATATAAGCAACAGCAGGGATACGTCCCGGCAAATATTTTGCCAGAATAACACCGGCAATTGCCAAAAAGATTAAAAATAGCAGACCGGGAATTGCTTCCACGATAGTATATTTGGTGCCAATAGCGTTGGCGACAAGAGACATGGCGCCGACAATAAATAATACGATCAGTGTATCTTTGATTTTCATTTTGCAGCATCCTTTCCTGTCGGTTCAACACCGTATTTGAAGCGGTAGATTTTCTTATACAACCACTCTGTCAGCGGCAAAGCCATCCAGATGCACATATACAGGCCGTCAAGACCGGATAGCATATTGCTGGCTGCACCAAAGGCAGCGATCTGATCCGCCATCTGCGGATACATAACGCTTAAAGAACCAACAGCAGCAGTCATCATACTGGCAGAGCCGACGCCGGCTGCCATTGCCAGCGCATAAGGATGGAAAGGCAGGTACGCAGCTGCAAAACTGGCCATAACACCAAAGAAAATAGTCCCAAAAACCGTACCGGCAATATACACTCCCATAACACCGCGCCCTTCAGCAGAGTCAAGACCATAACGCTCGCCGATCAAAGCTACGTTAGGTTCACGGGCAATAGAGTGAGCCGCACCGATAGTTTCACGTTTGAGGCCCAAATAAATAGCCACAGGCACACCGATGAAAACAGTGCCCAGATTACCAAACTCCTGCAGTATCAAAGCCGGAGAAGCCGCCAGAATTTTAGGCAGCGTCGGCCCAACCAAAGTACCGTAACGTGCCATCAGCAGCATCAGTGTAATGCCGATCAGCGAGCTTGCATCCAGCATATCCTTTTGATTAACTACCTTTAAGAATTTAGGCGCCATAAAAATACCCATAATCAGGGCATACAGCATCGGCAGCAGTACAATAGTACCTACGCCGATCTTGAAAGAAACGTTACCAATCATTTCCGCAATGATGATCAATGCTAAAACGATGGCATGAACTTTAATGTTTTTCACAAAATCCACCTTCCCTTTTCCATCATTTTCCTGTTACAGCTTATAATTACTGAAAATATTTATCAAGCTTGGCGATGTATTCTTCTTTTGTCAGCAGCGGGTGGTGCTCCGCTTTGATCTGACGCGCCAATTCGGCATCGTCGGCCAGCAAATCAATGATCATCATCGCAAAAGCCTTAGCAGGCAACAATACAGCATGCTTAAAATCGACTACATGAAAATCTGCCGTATGCAAAAAGCCGTCGACCCCGCCAATAAAGGGATGAATAACCGGCAGTAAATGCGATACATCACCCATATCAGTTGAAGCACTGAAATGTCCGGCGTCTTTAACTGCTACATTGGGTTCGGCAATTTTAGCATTGGTTACGAACAACTCGTTCAGCCTGTTATTGCAGGCCAAAGGCAACTGCCCCGGCATCGTGGCAATAACCGTCTGTGCTCCTACGGCATCGCCGCCGGCTTTCAATGCAGTATCCACCTTTTTATGAGTCGCTTCGATCGCTTCCATGGTTTTAGCGCGTACATAGGTCTCGATCCTGACATCGGCAGGAACAGAGTTTACTAAGTCGCCGCCTTTAGTAATGATCGGATGAACACGAACAACGTCTGCTTCACGAAAAGTTTCACGCAAAGCGTTGATTCCCATCAGTCCCAGCATAGCCGCATTGAGAGCATTAATACCTTGATCAGGCGCATCGGCTGCATGAGCTGTTTTACCTACATACTGAATTGTTTTACCAATAAAGCCGTTGCTGCTTTCACCAATGGATACAGTTGCTGCCGGCATATTTTTATCAGCATGCATCTGCATCGCCATATCGATATCGTCAAAAGCGCCTTCATAAATAAGTTGCCCCTTGCCGGTAAGAAAATGCAGTTTGCCTTCTTTGATCAATTTGTTGCGGTAAGCAAGTTCTACATATTCTTCAGCAGGAACGCCAAAAAATACGGCATCGCCTGATAATTCACTCAAAACACCAGACTGCGTAATCCCGCAGGCTACAGCAGCCATTGTTGCAACCTGTAAATTATGGCCGCAGGCATGCGCCGCACCGGTCAGAGGATCTGCTTTACAACTGTCCGGACACCCTATCGCATCCAGTTCGCCCAACACTGCCACAGTAGGTCCGGGACGTCCGCTTACAACGCGGGCTTTGACACCCGTCAGGGCCAAACCAGTCTGAGGTGCCAAACCTAATTGCTGTAAAAAAGCAGTGACTTTAGCTGCTGTTTTAGTTTCTTTAAAGCCAAGTTCCGGTTCCCTTTCGATATCCTGCGCTAAAGCTTCGACTTTAGCGGCCCAGGCATCAATAGCGGCGCATACTTTTGCTTTCATCACATCTTTGTCCGTAATAAACACCTCGCTTTGAAATAGTATACACTTTATTCTTGTAAATCGTTTTTAATTATAGCATAAATACTATCAGTGGTACAGGTTTAATTCTCAGCATTTTGTTTGATTATGAACTTTTATTTCTTTAAACTTTACCACAACTTACAAAATTTTACAATTCCATTATATTTTGTATATTTTATTCATATTTTTAACTTTCTGCGATAATGTCTGTCATTGCAATAATTTGCATTGGAAAATACCCTGTGCTAAAATATATAAGTTAAGAAGTCACTTTAAAACTGTTTACGAAAGGAGTCTGTCATGTTAGACCAAATTAAAACCGACATTGATGCAGTTATGCACCGCGATCCTGCAGCCAAAACCAGGCTGGAGGCAGCACTTTGTTATCCCGGTCTGCATGCTATCTGGCTCCACCGTTTAGCGCATAAATTATACTTAAAAGGCTGGGTACTGATTCCCCGACTGCTTAATACATTTTCCAGATTTCTGACCGGTATCGATATCCACCCCGGAGCAACTCTTGGACCCGGACTTTTTATCGACCATGGTATGGGCCTTGTTATTGGCGAAACCGCAGAACTTGGTTCTAATGTCACGCTCTATCAGGGAGTAACCCTCGGTGGTACCGGCAAGGAAAAAGGCAAACGTCATCCTACGATCGGCGATAACGTAGTCGTTTCCAGCGGTGCTAAAGTACTGGGATCCTTTACAGTCGGCTCCAATTCCAAGATCGGCGCCGGTTCGGTAGTATTAAAGGAAGTACCGCCAAACTCGGTAGTAGTAGGTGTTCCCGGCCGTATCGTTACCAAAGATGGAGTCCGCATTGCCGCCAGCGATATGAGCAGCCCTGACAGCATGATAGATCTGAACCATAACCAGCTTCCCGATCCAGTTGCCGATTACGAAGACCGTCTAGCAGATTATATGGTACGTATGGACAGCAGACTGGAAGAACTGGAAGAAATCATCAAAAAACATCGCGAGCAAAATGAAAAGCGAGGTAACAACGAATGAGCAGAACAATGACCATGTCGGAAGCTATCAATGAAGCGCGCCGCTGTTTGAATTGTGCACGTCCCACCTGCCGCACCGGCTGCCCGATAGCCAACAATATCCCGCAGTTTATCCGCGCACTCAGTGAAGGCAATATCGGTCTGGCCTACGAAACAATTGCCGAACGCAGCAACCTGCCCGCTATCTGCGGACGTGTATGCCCGCATGAACGTCAATGCGAAGCTCACTGCGTTTTAACTAAAAATAAACACGGAATCGAAATCGGCAGTTTGGAAATGTTTATCGCTGATTTCGCTCACGAAAATAATCTGAAGCCACTTCCTCCTTCTACCGGCAAACGCGGAAAAGTTGCCGTTATCGGCAGCGGACCTGCAGGTCTGACGGTGGCAGGCGATCTGGCTAAAATGAATTTCGCCGTCACTATTCTTGAGGGACAATCAGAACCTGGTGGCATTCTGCTGTTCGGCATACCGGAATTTCGTCTGCAAAAAGACGTTGTCCGCCGCGAGATCACTGAACTGCTGCATTTAGGCGTAGAAATCAAGACCAACATGCTGGTCGGGCCGGACTTTACAGTTGATGATTTATTCGAACAGGGCTATGATGCTGTTTTTATGGGTACAGGCACTTCTCTGCCACGTACTTTAGATATCCCAGGTAAAGAACTGTCCGGCATTCTGACTGCCACATATTTTCTGCGTATGGTAGTACTTTCAGATTCCGGAAAATTAGACGAAAGTGAAACACTGCTGCATGACGGCGATAACGTATTAGTTATCGGTGCCGGCAACGTGGCTATGGACGCCGCTCGTACGGCAATACGCCGCGGTGCAGAAAACGTGACTATCGTCTATCATAAAACCGAAGCCGAAATTTCCAGCTTCCCATCTGAATACGAAGCGGCAGTTAAAGAAGGCGTACAATTCAATTTTCTGAAGCAGCCCATCGCTTATCTGAACAAAAAGCAGATGCGTGCTTTAAACAATATCCGCCGCAAACCGGCAGAATCTGACGAAACAGATCTGGCTGGACTTTTAGTACAAAACATCACCAAAACTGATGACGGTCAGTTCGTAACCGAAGGCGGTCAGGAAGTCATTCCCTGTGATTGTGTTATCCTGGCTATCGGACAGCGACCTGCCGCCCGTATCGTTTCTACTACCAAAGGTATCCAGGTCGACGACCGTGGTTTTGTTATTACCCGTGAACGCCCTTACGGTATGACTACCAGAGCCGGGGTTTTCAGCAGCGGTGATGTAGTACACGGCCCTGCAACCGTAGTTTTGGCAATGAAGGAATCTAAAAAAGTAGCGGCAGGTATTGCTCAATATATCGATGCAAAAAAACTGCTGGAAGACTGCTGTGAAGATTAACAAATAACTAAAGCCCCTGCTTAAATAAGCAGGGGCTTTACTTTTTTCACAAAAAACTCCTGCCGCAATAGGCGGCAGGAGTTTAATTTTAATATTCTACTTTTGGCAGCGTAGCAAAGCCTTTTTTCAAATCTTCATCAGTAGGAACATAATCTACCATAGTTCCCTGATTATAAGCCTGATAAGCGGCTAAATCAAAATAGCCAGTACCGGTCAAACCAAAAATAATAACTTTTTTCTCGCCGGTCTCACGACATTTAATTGCTTCGTCCATCGCTACACGAATAGCATGTGAACTTTCAGGAGCAGGCAATGTACCTTCACAGCGGCAGAACATCGTAGCTGCTTCAAACACTTTTGTCTGTTCCACGCTGCGCGCTTCCATCATCCCATCATGATAAAGTTTAGAGACGATCGGCGACATACCATGATAACGGAGTCCACCGGAATGGTTAGGTGAAGGCATAAATCCACTGCCTAAAGTATACATCCGCATCAGCGGTGTAGTTTGTCCGGTATCACCGAAATCAAAAGCATATCTGCCGCGGGTCAAGGAAGGGCAGGAAGCCGGTTCAACGGCAATAAAATGAATATTATTTTTTCCTTCAAGCTTATCTGCCATAAACGGCGTAATCAACCCGCCAAGGTTCGAACCGCCACCGGCACAGCCGATGACTATATCCGGCTGAACACCGTATTTATCAAGTCCGAGCTTAGTTTCCAGGCCGATAATACTTTGGTGCAGCACTACATGATTAAGTACACTGCCTAATACATAGCGGCAGTTATCTGTTTTCATCGATACTTCCATTGCTTCTGAGATAGCACAGCCCAAGGACCCGCCTGTACCGGGGTTTTCTGCCAAAATCCTGCGTCCTACTTCAGTAGTATCCGAAGGTGAAGGAATAACTCTGGCACCATAAGTTTCCATAACGGCCTTACGATAAGGTTTTTGCTCGGCTGAAACCTTAACCATATATACGGAAAGATCAATGCCAAAATAACCGCAGGCCATCGAAAGAGCAGTCCCCCATTGTCCGGCACCTGTTTCGGTAGTGATATTGGTTACGCCTTCCTGCTTGCAATAGTATGCTTGTGCCAATGCGGAATTCAATTTGTGAGAACCGATGGGACTTACACTTTCGTTTTTGAAATAGATATGAGCCGGAGTACCGAGTACTTTTTCCAATCCGTATGCACGGACTAACGGTGTGCTGCGGTAATATTTGTACATTTCGCGTACTTCCTCCGGTATTTCAATCCAAGCATCGGTCTGATTCAATTCCTGTCGGCATAACTCTTCCGCAAAGATAGGATAGAGATCTTCTGCTTTCAGTGGTTGTTTAGTTTTCGGGTGCAACGGTGGCATTGGCTTGTTTACCATATCAGCCTGAATGTTGTACCAGTAATGTGGAATTTCTTCTTCCGGTAGGATATACCGTTTTCTTTTGTCACTCATAATATTGTGGTTTTTAATTATCTGCTGCCAAAAGTAGGCAAAATTTTTAATATTCAGATAAATTTGTCAACAAAGAATCGGTTTCGATTGTTATTTTAGTTAAGTTTGCACGACGTTATAAAAAATATGATATGAAGATTTATCATAAATTCCTGTTATATCAGAATAAACTGCTAAAACCTTATATACGAATTATACTGGGCTTAGTGGAGGCTTTAACTTATTTAGCGTCTCTTACGCTAATTGTCGGAGTGATTTATGAACACGGCTTTCCGTTGTCGGTAGATGAAATTGCGAAAATACAAGTTCTGTATAAGGCTGTATGGATTATCTTTCTGATTGATGTAACGTTGCATATTTCGCTTGAATATAGGAGCACTAAAAAGCAATATCGGAAATTGGCCTGGATATTGAGCGGGCTGTTGTACCTGACTTTGATACCTGTCATTTTTCATCGTCCGGAGGAGGAAGGAGCTATCTTGCAGTTCTGGGAGTTCTTGGATGGCAAATTTTACCATTTGATATTATTGCTGGTCTTTTCTTTATTGAATCTGTCCAACGGATTGGTACGTCTGTTGGGGCGGCGTACCAACCCGTCTTTGATATTGGCAGTCAGTTTTCTGGCTATCATTCTTATTGGCACGGGATTATTGATGTTGCCAAAGTGTACGGTGAATGGCATTACTTGGGTCGATTCGCTGTTTACGGCTACGAGTGCGGTGTGTGTGACGGGGCTAGTACCGGTGGATGTGTCGACTACATTTACGACAGGAGGGCTCGTTGTCATAATCTTGCTGATTCAAATCGGTGGTTTGGGAGTGATGACATTAACGAGTTTCTTTGCGATGTTCTTTATGGGAAATACCTCTCTTTATAATCAGTTGGTTGTCCGGGATATGGTCAGTTCCAATTCATTGGGTTCTTTGTTGTCTACCTTATTATATATATTGGGCTTTACATTGGTGATTGAAGGAATCGGTATGGTCTCTATCTGGTTCAGTATTCATGGTACATTGGGGATGAATCTGGATGAGGAACTGGCTTTTGCTGCTTTTCATTCCATTTCGGCTTTCTGTAATGCCGGGTTCTCTACGCTTTCCGGCAATTTGGGGAATCCGATGGTGATGACCAATCATAACTGGTTGTTTGTCTCCGTTTCCTTTTTGATTATTTTGGGTGGGATTGGTTTCCCTATTTTGGTTAACTTCAAGGATATCGTTCTATATCATCTGCGTCATTTCTGGAGGTTTATCCGTACCCGTAAGTTGGAAAGGCACAAGGTGCATCATCTTTATAATTTAAATACGAAGATTGTGCTGATAATGACTTTTCTGCTTTTGGTAATCGGTACATTGGCGATTGCCGCTTTCGAATGGAATGCTTCGTTTGCGGGGATGCCTGTTGCGGATAAATGGACGCAGGCATTCTTTAATGCCACTTGTCCGCGAACCGCCGGTTTCAGCAGTGTCGATTTGGCCTCTCTGAGTGTACAGACGTTGTTGGTTTATCTGGTGTTGATGTGGATTGGAGGTGGGGCGCAGTCTACTGCCGGTGGTGTCAAAGTGAATGCCTTTGCGGTAGTTGTTCTCAATCTCGTAGCTGTGTTGCGTGGTACGGAGCGTGTCGAGGTGTTTGGTAGGGAGTTGTCTCATGATTCTATCCGGCGTTCCAATGCAACAGTGGTTATGTCATTGAGCATGCTATTTCTTTTTATTTTTATCTTGAGTATGCTCGAACCGCAAGCATCGTTGATGGCATTGACGTTCGAATGTGTTTCAGCGCTTAGCACGGTAGGCTCCAGCTTGAATCTGACTCCGAGTTTGTGTGATGCAAGCAAATTATTGGTAGCGTTATTGATGTTTATCGGTCGCGTGGGCTTGATAACATTAATGCTTGGAATTGTGAAACAGAAAAAGAATACAAAATACCGTTATCCGAGTGATAACATTATCATAAACTAAAGATATGAAGTACATTATTATCGGTTTAGGAAACTACGGTCGTGTGTTGGCTGAAGAGTTATCGGCACTGGGACACGAGATTATTGGTGCGGATATTAGTGAAAGCCGCGTAGATAGTATAAAAGATAAGGTTGCTACTGCATTTGTGATTGATGCAACGGATGAACAGGCTTTGTCCGTGCTTCCTCTGAACAGTGTCGATATAGTGATTGTCGCTATAGGTGAGAATTTCGGCGCATCGGTGCGTGTGGTTGCTTTGCTGAAACAAAAGAAGGTTGCTCATATCTATGCCCGTGCCATTGATATGGTGCATAAAGCCGTGCTTGAAGCATTCAGCTTGGAGAAGATATTGACACCGGAAGAAGATGCGGCCCGCAGTCTGGTGCAACTGCTGGATTTTGGAACAAGCGTGGAAGCTTTCCGTGTCGATTCGGAATATTATGTCGTCAAGTTTACAGTCCCGAAAAAGTTTGTAGGATACTTTGTCAATGAGTTGAATCTGGACGAAGAATTTCACTTAAAACTAATCGGATTGAAGCGGGCGGATAAAGTAACTAATTGTCTGGGTATTTCTTTAATGGAGCTTCATGTGAAGAATGAACTTCCGGGGGACGAGAAAGTAGAAGAAGGGGATGAATTGGTGTGCTACGGTAAATATCGTGACTTCCAATCCTTTTGGAAAGCTATTTGATTATTATTCATCTTTAAATATAAAAAAATGCGATTAAAAAGACTACTATTACCGGCTATTTTGTTGCTGGTTTCTGTTTTTGTGAAGGCACAAAAGAGTAATGAATTTACAGTGTTGCAATGGAATGTATGGCAGGAAGGTACCATGATACCAGGCGGATATGATGCTATTATCAATGAGATAGTCCGTCTGAAGCCTGACTTTGTGACTTTCAGTGAGGTGAGGAATTACAATAAAACGAATTTCACGGCACGTGTGTGCGCTTCACTTCAGGAAAAGGGACTGAAGTATTATTCTTTTTA
>ERZ773136.2164-NODE-2164-length-17216-cov-3.372706_pt1 | contig 17216 bp, 17 predicted proteins | sample MGYA00580855_ERZ773136 | MGnify/ENA primary metagenome ERZ773136 (study PRJEB29015, sample SAMEA2737860) | human gut metagenome | biome: human gut; feature: human-associated habitat; material: faeces | place: China | collected 2012 ... | reverse complement strand
ATTTTTTCTTTTACTTGATTTATATTATTATTTTGAATTTAAAATACATCATATCCTTTTAAAATAATATATAAAATAAAAACTAAACAGTAAACTACAACCCCAACAATACATTATCAGCGATATTTTAAAATTTATTTATATTACAAAAAACATATTTTTAAATGATTAAATCTTAGGGTGTAATAATAAAATGGTTTTATCAGAATTATTAGCTCCAGCTGGATCTTATGATGTGCTTGTAATTGCAGTTAATGCAGGTGCTGATGCTGTTTATATAGCTGGACAACAATATGGAGCAAGAGCATTTGCTAAAAACTTCACAATGGAAGAGATAGAAAAAGCTGTCGAATATGCTCATTTAAATGGAGTTAAAGTCCATGTTACTGTAAATACATCAATAAACAATTTTGAAATAGCTGATGTAATGAACTACCTGTTTAAATTATATCAAATAGGAATAGATGCAGTTATTGTTCAGGATTTTGGAATATGCTGGCTTTTAAAAACTCTGATTCCTGATTTGGAAGTTCATGGATCAACACAGATGGCATTAAGCAATTACAGTTCCATAAAATGGGCTGCTAAAAACAATATTAAAAGAGTTGTTCTTCCACGTGAAATTAATGTAAACCAGATAGCTAAAACACATGAACAGCTAAAAAAAGACAATATCAATATGGAAATTGAAGTATTCGGACATGGAGCTTTATGCTATAGTGTCTCCGGAAACTGTTATATGTCTTCATACAACAGCGGACGCAGCGGAAACAGGGGCGCATGTGCACAGCCATGCAGACGAGAATACCGTTTAAAATACAGAGGATACAATATCGGGAACGGATATCTTTTATCAACCCATGATCTGGCCACATACAATAATCTGGACGCAATTTCAGATGCTGGAGTAACTTCATTAAAATTAGAAGGCCGTATGAAATCCGGAGACTATATAGGAACCATCGTAAACAGCTACCGCAATATATTGGACGGAAATACCGGAGATTATGCCAAAAATTTACATCTTGTATTCAACAGGAAATTTACAAACGGATACATAATGGGAGATAAACCCGGTGAAGTAATGGGCAGAGGCAGTTCAGGCCACGAAGGTTTATACATAGGAGACATTGTAAAAATAGATGGAACTGAAGTTACAATTGAAATCAAAAATAAAGACAATTACATCACACTAAAAAAAGGTGACGGAATAGCTTTTAAATACAACGGCAAAATCAAAGGAATTTATTTAGAAGACATTGTTAAACAGGACGAAAATGAAATTGTAATTAATACAACACGTTTGGTTAAGGAAGGCACAGAGGTATTTATCAGTTTTTCCAAGTCAATTCATGAAAATCTTAAAAAATTCCAAAAAGAAGTCATTAAAAACCATATCCCACTTTCATTAACCCTAAGCTGGAATGAAGACTTAACAGGATTTGTTAATGTTGAATATTATTTAGATGACGAATTAATCAATTTCAGACATAAAGTCATAGGCAAATTTGAAAAAGCTAAAAACAAACCTATTACAAAAGAAAAAATTGAAAAGCAGTTATCAAAAACCGGAGGAACACCATTCTACATAGATGAAATCAAATTCCACAATATGCCGGACAGTTTATTTATTCCAATCAGTGAACTTAACCAGATTAGAAGGGAAGTTCTATCTCAAGCACAGGACCTTCTGTTAAATCACTACACTCCAACCAAAAAGTCCGTTAAAGCTACAAGGAAAAAACTGAACAAATTTTATGAAGATTATGAATCTTTCAATAACCTCAGCAAAAAGAAAAATCCTAAAATATCATTATTTATTGATAACTTAGACCAGTTAAAATCAATTTCCGGATTTGACCTTAAACGGATTTACTTTGATGGAAACTGTTTATACAATAACCCTGAAGATTATTATGAAAATATTCCAAAGCTTTTAGAAGAAGCCAGTCTTATGACTCCTGATGCAGAACTTGTTTGGGTATTGTCCTCATTCATCAATGAAAAAGAAGCATCCAAATGCAATGAAATAGTTAAAGAACTTGAATCAAAAGGAATTATTATTTCAGTTATGGGAGATTTCCCGGGAATGTGTGAGATTTTTGACTGTCCTGTTTATGGAAACCATAATCTGAATGTTTGGAACTCATTTACAGTTAAAAATCTTAAAGAAGCAGGATTCAATGGTTTAATTTTATCTTCAGAACTTTCAGGTAATGAAATTAAACATCTGATTTCTAAAAATAACACCGAAGACATTGATTTGGAACTGATTGTACACGGAAATTTAGAGGTTATTGTAAGTAAGGATGATTTCAGTAACTTAAATGACGGTAAAGATTTCATAATACATAACAATGCAGATTATGCCATTTTAGAAGATAAAAAAAGGAAAAAATTCAAGTACAAAGTATTATTTGACTATAATAAACAAAGCCACATTATAAACAAAGACTGTCTATGTTTAATTGAAGAAATGAACGAAATTAAACACTTAGGCCTTGATTCCATAATCCTGGATTGCAGATATTCCAATGAAAAGTACACAACAAACATATTATCCATTTACAATGATTCCCTGAAAGACAGAGATGATGAAGAGCTTTCCAAATACAAATATCAGATAATGGATTTCTCACAGTCATATATCAACAAGGGAAATTATATTGAAGGCAGATTACACGAGGACAAACATGAGAATTCCTGAATTACTTGCACCTGTAGGTTCCATGGACCACCTTAAAGTAGCCATTAATGCCGGAGCCAGTTCAATATATTTATCTGGAAAAGAATATGGTGCCCGCAGGTTTGCTGAAAATTTTACTTTAAATGAAATATCCGAAGCAGTTAACACTGCTCATCTTCACAATGTCAAGGTTTATGTAACTGTAAATACATTAATTAAAGAAGATGAACTTCAAGACGTGATGAATTATTTGTCTAATCTATATTCAATAGGTGTAGATGCAGTTTTAGTTCAGGATTTAGGTCTGGTTGAGCTGATAAACAAACACCTGCCAAAACTAAAAGTTCACGGTTCCACACAGATGACTGCAGAAAACCAGCTGAAATTAGATTATCTTGAAAGCAAAGGAATTAAAAGAATAGTTCTTCCCCGTGAAATGAGAAAAGATGAAATTAAAAATTTGAAAACAAATATGGAACTTGAGATATTTGTTCATGGAGCTCTGTGCTATTCCTATTCAGGACAATGTCTAATGAGCAGTTTTAAAGGAGGTCGAAGCGGAAACAGAGGAAGTTGTGCACAGCCCTGCCGCCAAAAATACAGATTATCCTGTTTGAACAGTGAAGATTATTACCTCTCACCTAAAGATTTGTCATTATACGATCATTTAAAAGAAATTGCAGAGCTAAACATCAGCTGCATCAAAATAGAAGGGAGAATGAGAAGCAAGGAATATTTGGCTATTGCAGTGAGCAATTATAGGAAAGCCTTAAACAAATTGAAAAGCAATAAAATCAGCAAAAGTGAAGAAATAAGCCTTGCATTTAATAGAGGATTTAGCGAAGGGCAATTTAACTATGCATCTTCAAGAAGTATCCGTTCAGGACATGTCGGTTTAAAATTAGGTAAAGTCTGCAATAGTGAAAACAGCCAAATAGTCATTAAATTAGATGACGGTTTAAAAACAATTCCCCAAAAAGGTGACGGATTATTATTAATAAAAGCAAAAGATGACTACGGATTTGAAATTTCACAAAACCCTCTTTTAACAACATTCAACCATTATAAAAAAGGCAGAAATAAAGAAATTAAAGACATTAACAGAAAAGACAGAGTTTTAATCATTAAAAAAGTAAAGCAGAATAAAAAACACCATTTCAATTTAAACGATTCAACAGCATATCTTACAAAAAGAAACAGATTAACTTCAAAAGTTAAAGAGATTGAAAATAAGGGCAGCAGTTTTATCAAATCCAAATTAATACTTACATTTTCAATTAAAAACAAATATCCTCACTTGAAAGGCAGGTTAACTCTTGCAAATAAAAAAGAAATTGAAAGTGAAGTTAAAGGAGAAGTTCCCTTTGAAAAGCCTCTTAAAAGAAGTGTAGATACAAAAACAATAAAAAAACAGTTACTGAAAGTTGACAAATACCCATTTGACATTGTTGGAATCAATATCAACTATGACGGAACATTATTTATCCCAATAAGTGAAATCAATAAAATCAGAAGGGAACTTTTCAAAAAATTAGAAAAAGAAGTGTATTCCTTATACTCCAATAAAAAGGTAAAAATAAATCTTGAAAATGAAGGCAATGCCCTAAAAACTGACCAATACAGTTTATCCTATTATACAAATAACCTAACTGATTTAGATAAAATAAATAATGTAAAAAGGGTTTATTTGGAGATACCTCCTGAAGACCCGTCAGTAATAAATCAAAGCAGGGAAGAATACAATATAAATTATATGGTCAGCTATCTGCAAAAGGCTATTGACATTTCCAGAAACAGAGACTATGAATTAATCTGGAAATGGCCGGACATTGCTCATGACAATTTAATAAAAGTTTTAGGAAAAGTAAGAGGCATATTAAACAAACTGCACTACCCTATTGAAATAATGTCTCCCGATTTTACAGGCCAATACGGACCATACTCCATGAACGTGACAAATACACAAACAATAAAGAGTCTTGAAAACTACAAAATAATTACATTGTCACCGGAACTGAAAAAAGAAGATTTAAAAAATATTTTAGACAATTGTAGTGACAATTCCAAATTGGAAATTATTGTTCAGGGATCTGTTGAGCTAATGAAAAGCAGAAACAGATTATTTACCAAAAAAGAATCTAAAAAGTTAAAGAACAACACAGACGACATCTTCCTGATTGATAAGAAAAACAAAAGATATCCTATTCATAAAAGCTTATCTAATGAAGAAATTATAATTTCAAATAGCGAAGATATTTCACTTTTAAATGACATTACCTACTTAAAATCAATAGGGCTTGTTAATTTTGCTATTGACGGTCGATGGAGAGATGAAAACTATTTAAATAAAATACAGGAATATAACACAGCTATTGACAAATAAAAAATAATACTTCCCAAATGCTCTAGGGAATTTTGGATATATATTTAAATAAAAATGTATAGAAAAAAGGGTTTGGTTAAAATGCAAGGAGAGAAAGTAACATTGCAAAACATAAAAGGTATTGGAGATAAAATCTCTGAAAAAATATTAAATAGTGTTGGAGGAGAAGAAAATCTTCAAAAAATAGTTGAAAATGTGGATGTTGAAAAAATAGCAAATATTGATGGAATCAGCCAAAGGAAAGCTATTGAAATAATGAACCAGCTATTAAATAATCCTACATATGAGTTTATTAAAAGCGACAGGGCAATGGAGATTTATGAAGACATCATAAACAAAATATTAGCATATTCAAACACTTCATATTCAAAAAATAGGATTTTGCTGCTTTCCCCTTCAAAAGATATTGAAAAAATAGAAAAACAAATCAGTTTTGTGATGGATGCAAAAAAACAGGTTTCACAGCTTCCAATAATCAAGTTAAGAGGATTGATGAAAAACTTAAAGGAAGTTGAAAATCCGAAAGCCGAATATGATGCAAGTAAAGTTATTTTAGTGGAAACAGAAGAAGACAATTCATATCTTACTGATTTAGGTCTGAATCAGTATTATCCAATAATTACAGCCACTGATTCCCCGTTACTGCAGGAGGAATTAATGAATTATGACCTTATCTTTTATGTATATTCACAGGGAATACTTGATTTTGAAGGAATGCCAAACCTTGTAATGATTAATATTGAAGAAAATGATTATGAAATAGTTCCTGAAAAAATAATAAACTTCTTTACACATAACCAGGATCTTTTTAACAGAGTTTATGAAATACAAAAAATCAGAGGCCGGGAAACAATTTTGGGAGAAATTATCCCAATTATTGATGAACTTAATGTTATTGATAAAAGAGAAGTAGACATTGAAGAATTAGTCAATTCTTTAAAAAAGGATATGGATGAAGAACTAGAAAATGCCATACAAAATGTTGATCTTGAAGGAGATGAAATTCTCAACCTATTAAACAAGAATCTCCCTCCAAAGATTAATAAAATATTTGATGAAATTATAAATGAAAGGAAGAAAATCATCAGAGAAAAAACAGGATTTGATTTTGATCCGTATCTCAGAAAATATCCTATTGAAATTGACGACAGCGAAATCCAAAGAATCCAACTGGAACAGTCATCCAAAAAAGAAAATGATATTTTTGATGTTAAAAAAAGTGCTGCCATTGAATTGAACTCCATAAAAGAACAGGCAATCAAAGAAGTTGAAGAAGTAATTAAATTTGACTATGAATTTAGCTTAGGCAGCTTTGCATATGAATATGATTTAAATGCACCTGAATTTGGCGATGAAATAAATTTAAAAGAGGCACTGCATCTGGAACTGGCCCTTAGAAAAGATGATAAAAACACACAGACAATTGATTACAAACTTACAAATGACGAAAACATAGCCCTGCTTACCGGGGCAAACAGCGGAGGTAAAACAACCCTTCTTGAAACACTAACCCAAATTTCCATAATGGCGCAAATGGGGCTTCCTGTAAGTGCCGGTGAAGCCAAAATCAAATTGTTTGATGAAATATATCATTTTTCAAAGAAAAGATCACTGGATGCCGGAGCTTTTGAATCTTTTTTAAATGTATTTATTCCAATTGTAACAACAGACAGCGAAAAATTAGTATTGCTTGACGAACTTGAAGGAATAACAGAACTGGAAGCTGCAGTTAAAATTATTTCAACATTTATAGATATGATTAAAGAATCCAATTCCTACGGAATAATTGTAACACATATGGCCAGGGAACTGATGAATTACACAGATATTCGTGTAGACGGTATTGAAGCAAAAGGATTAGATGAAAATTATAATCTGATAGTGGACAGAACTCCGAAAATGAATTTCCTTGCAAAAAGTACTCCTGAACTTATCTTAAAAAGGATTTATGAAAAATCAGACGATAATCTAAAACAGGTATATGCAAGAATCCTGGAGAAATTTTAAGATATTAATATATAGAAGTTTTAACTAATTACAAAAATATGAAAATAATTTCCAACACAAAAAATGATTCTATAAAAAGGGTAGAAGAAATATATAAAGTTCTTAAAAAAAATGATTTCGGTTACCTTATCGAAGAAAATACCTTCTTTAAGAATTTTCCTTTTTTAAAAGATACTAAAAGAGGCAAATATAAAGAATTACCTGATGAATCTATTCCAAAAAGAATAAAAGATGTGCTGGAAGAATTAGGACCAACATATATTAAATTAGGTCAGATGTTAAGTACCAGACCTGATTTAATTGGAGTGGAAATAGCAAAGGAACTGGAATCCTTAAGAGACAACACTCCCACCACACCATTTAATGAAATAAAAGAAGTTATTGAAAAAGAACTTGGAAAGCCAATAAATGAAATCTACAAAGAAATTGACGAAAAGCCTTTAGGTTCAGCTTCAATCGGGCAGGTCCATAAAGGAATACTTCTTGAAAACAACAAAGAAGTAGCCATTAAAGTTCAAAAACCTCATGTTCGTGAAACTATTGAATCAGATTTAAAGATTATGAAATTTTTATCTGATAAAATCGGAAAATACATAAACCAGACTAAAGTTTATAATATTCCATCTATTTTAACAGAATTTGAACGCTCAATATTCAAAGAAATTGATTACCATGAAGAACTAATCAATATGAAAAATTTGGCGCATAATTTCAGAGCCGTGCACTACATCCATATACCTGCTGCTTATTCGGAGTACTGCAGTGAAAAAATCATTACAATGGAATTAATAAAAGGAAAAGAAGTTTCTGAAGTAATGGTTCACGATTATCCGGAATATAATAAAAAATTAATTGCTAAAAGAGGAGTGAAATCTTATTTTAAACAAATAATGATTGACGGATTTTTCCATGCCGACCCCCATCCTGGAAATATGATGATAATGGAAAACAATGTCTTATGTTACATTGATGAAGGAATGATGGGTATTTTAGATGATGATTTCAGAGAAGAACTTGCAGAGTTAATATTATTGCTATTAAGCAGAAATGTAGACAATATTATCAACCAACTAATTTACATGGACATATTAACACCTGCACAAAACACTCCTGAATTAAAAGCCGATGTAAATGACATAATGAACAAATATTACGGTGCAGACCTGAAAGACATGCACGGAGGAGTACAGCAACTTCTAAAGGTAATGATTAAACATAACATCCAATTACCAAGAGAATTTGTAATGATTGGGCGTGGAATGGCTTTAATTGAAGATACAGGAATGAAATTGGACCCTGAATTTAATGCCGTGACTGAACTGAAAAAATTATCCAGAAAAATAATGTTTCAAAAATACAGCCCTAACAGATTAGCAAAAGTAAGCTCCAATTACATGCTGCAAATAGAACACTTAGCTAAAGATTTGCCAACAACACTTAACAATATGCTTTCAAAACTTGAAGAAGGTAATTTAAGCGTGAAACTTAAGCACGAATCAATCAGTGAAATCATGAACCAGCTGTCAATTTCACTTATTTTATCTGCACTAATTATCGGGTCATCACTGGCCATCATTTCAGATAAGGGACCTAAACTATTTGATGTTTCAATATTGGGACTGATAGGATTTGTATTCAGTGCAGCTTTAGGAATCTATTTAGTAATTCAATTTATGTTAAAAGAAAAATAACTTACACTAAAAAACCCTTTAACATCACATATTTCTTAATTTATCTTAATAGAAAGCTTAAATCTTTCAGTAAAAGCTTCATCAGAAACCTATGTATTTTACTGCATAGCCAATTATAAAAATGAAAATGTTTTTGGAGGAACATAGATAATATTATTGTGTTTTTCAATATTAGTTGTAGTATCTGAGATGATAATTCCATAATCTGCGCCATAACTGTTGATTGCATGAGTGATTTGTTTTTTATCTTTTCTACCACGACCCACTTCAATAGGTACCGGATTTTTAAAATCTCGCTGCAATATAAAATCAACATTTCGCTTCTTGTTTGCATCATAATACAATGTAAAACAATCATTTCCTCATTGTGTGAAATTAAATAAGATTGATGCAACATGATTTTCTAGAAGTATTCCATCATATTGCTTTATATCATTAATTGTATTTCCAGAGTTTTCGGATAATGCATTTCTAATGCTACTTGTTGCAAAATAATATTTTTTGGTTTTTTTCATACGTTTTGATGATGTTCCATAAGCTTCAATAGAAAATATTAAATGTGTTTTTTCTAAAATATCTAAAATATTTTTTACATTTGCTTGAGAAGTCTTTAAATATTTTGCCAAATTGTTTTGTGAAAGATTCCCTGCATTCTGTAGTGCCAGATATCTTAGTATCCTATTTGAATTCGTCTGATTTTCAAAAGTGAAATTTTTAATAGCAACCATATCAGTATTTACCACTTTTTCAATCATGTCCACAATATTAGTAGAAAGTCTTCTAAAATTGATTTTACGAGCCAAAATTGGAAATCCCCCATATTTCAAATATTCATCCCAATCATTAAAATTATACTTAATATTATTAATTAAGTCCCTGTTCATTTCATTTTCATATTTTATGGCATTTTGCTCTTCACCATTTAAAATCAAGCTAACCAAAGAATTTCCAAGATTAATATTTGAGTAATCATATTTCAATTTCAGATGTTCATTATAATTTAGAGGTGTTACGACTCTTTTAAACATCCTTCTTGCAGCATCTGCATTATATTCTAAATTTAGAGCTGATGAACCTGTAAATACCATGAAAATTTTTTCTGAACGATCATAAATTATTTTACCAGACATTGACCAGTTCTTATCATATTGTGATTCATCAATTAATAGAAAAATTTCTTTATCCAATAATCTTAATTGAGTATTGAACTGATTATTAAGGTAAATATCAACTATTTCTCTTATATTGCAATCAACTATATTGTTTAAATCATCACAGGACAAATAAATTATTTGATTAGGCAATATGTGTTTTTCATTTAATAAATAATAATATGCTTGATAAAGCAGCGTTGTCTTTCCAACACCCCTAATTCCAGGCAACACAATAAATCTATTTAACTCATTTCATTCTATAAACTCATCAATACTATTCTTGATTTCTTCAAATTCAAATCTATACTTTAATTTTTTACCATCCCTAATTAATTTATCTTTTAATACATATGGCATATTAGAGCTACTTTCATTTATGAAATTAAGTATCAATTGTGTTTTATCATTCATATTATATGCCTCCCTTAGAATACATTAGTTAAAAAAATATTTGTTAACACATATATAACTACTTAACAAAATATTTTATTAATTAACTCATAACCAATAAAGAAATATATAAATTAAAATGATTTTATTAAAACTAAAACCTTTGAAACTGTGACAGTGTGAAAAAACGCAAAACTGATAGTAAAAAAAGTTAAAAAGTCTTAAAAAAATTTAATTAATAAAATAAGATTACATAAAAGCTGTTGTCCTATATACTATACAAAAATATTTACTGCTTTTAATTACTATATTCACTAATTCCAGTGAGTTTTTCAATACCGGAATAACTCCAATATTTGTTTTCCCAATGGAAATATATGTCCTTTCTTTTCTTGAAAATTCTAAATGGAACATTAGTATTGTCATAAATATGGACAATATCGCAAATTTCAACTAAATCTGGAATCAAATCCAATGCATTATAATATCCTGATTTGATTTTTTCTTCAGGAACACCATGACCACCCATAGATTCCATCATACTTACCCTAGCAATATTAATTTTATAATCTGATGTTAAAACATATATGCATCTTAAAAAATATATATTCAATTTAAATGAAACACTTGACCCTCACAAATCATCAGCAGAATTCTGCATAATTGTATTTCTTTCAATATTATATGCAAATTATATTCTTGAAGAACCTGTACACCCAGAAGGGCTAAATTTCCAGAATCACAAAAAGTCCTAAAAAAAGAAGAATCATACTACTGTCCTGCAAAAGAAGGAAATTTGAAAAATCCAAATGCATTTTGTAGATTATGCATGGCAGAACAATTAGACCTGTAAAAAAATGATAAAATGAGGCATAAATATGGTAAATAATCATGTAATCTAGATAGAAGACTTATTTAGGGGTTTGAATTTTTTAGTTTTCGGATAATTGTTGTATGGGTGTTTTTGAGTAGAATCCTCGTGATATGATTAATGATCCTAAAAATACATTCAAATATACTGTTTTTTTGACTGATTTTGGTGTATATTTGTGTATTGGTTTCATGTTGAGTCCTTGTTTGAGTAATTTGAAAAAGTCTCCTATTTTTCCTCGTATTAGTTTGAATTTTTTCATTGGTCTAATTTTTTGAATAATTCATGTTTTAAGTTGTTATAGAAGTGTTTTTCTTCCATAATTCTTTTTGTTTGGTCATAAAATATTATTTGTCCTCACTTATTTAAGTAATTTACTATTTTTAAATCAATATTTTCTAAATTAAAGCAAAATTAGAACGAATTTTTCATCAAGGTGAAGTTTCAACTGTAAAAAAAAATTAATTTGAAAAAAGCCTATAAAATTTTACAGACTCAAAAAAAGAAGATTATACAGATTAACTGAAAAAGGAAATGAATTATTTAAAAATTTAGATTAATAATTAATTCCACTTTCTATAATCATTAATTTAACATACAGGTCTTCTCGGAGTTTTAAAATCCTATTGAATCTTTCATTTTCAATATAATTTATCTTTTCGTTTGGTTTAAACTGGTCACTTTCTAAAATGTCTTGACTAAGTTTGGATATGAACTCTTCTATATGAACAAGGTTTCCCCAACCATTTAATTCATATATGGAATATGCTTCATCATAAGTAAGTTTCTCGGGAAGAGTTTCATCAATTCTTTTAAAGTCACATTCCAGTTTCTCATCAGTGTAATTTTTAGATGATATGCATTTAATAATACGGCCTACTGCAAAATGAGGATTTGATAAATAAACACATTTGTCATATACCAATGCCTTTTCACCATTCCAGTCAACAGTAACGGAGTTGTCTTTTTCAATATCAAATGGTATGGTTTCTTTTTTTAATTTTTCCGAACATAATGGGCAGAAATTATATTCTTTGTCAAATTCTTCACCACAATTTTCACATATGCTTTTACCCAGATTATTTAAAGAATCTATAAGTCCATCTAAATTATATTGATACATATCATTTTTTAAAACTTTGCCACAGTTCGGACAGAAAAGAAAATCGGGTTTATCACAATATTCAAAATTTAAATCACAGTCTTCACAGTACCAGTTTTCATCCACGGCAGGAAAATCCATATTTTATCACCATACTCACTATCTTATTTATTCCCTTATTAAAGTTTCTTATAGGTATTTTTATATTTTGTGTATATAACCTATTTAATAACAATGTATAATTATGATGATGAATATATTATAAACTGTTTGGGATAACCAAAGTTTGATGAAATATCTATGGATGTGATTAAATATGGGGATTTGTCCGAATTGTGGAAGTTGGGTTGATGAAGGAGACATATGTCATGGCTGTGGTGCCAGTGGTAGTTACATTACTTCAGAAGATGAAGATGAAACATATAATCCTCCTGTTGAAAGCAGGGCAGACAGATTAGGTAAACAAGCATGGGATTTATATCTTGATGAAAACTATGATGATGCAATTTACAAAATCAATCAGGCATTAGATTTTGATGATAGACATGTTGAAAACTGGAATAAGAAAGCTATTATTCTTGAAGGCTTGAAAATGTATGCAACATCAGAAAATTGCTACAATAAATCACTGGAATTATCCAAAAGAAATATGGTTTATGACAACAAGGCAAGAATGTTATTTAGATGGGCACATAAATTACTTGAAGAGTCAAAAGATATTCCCGACGGATCCAATAAACTTGAAGAAGCAAAACAAAAATGCATTAAAGCAATGAAAGCACTTCCCGGAGAAAATAGTGAAGAAGATATTAATCAATATCTACGATTATGGGACTCAATAAATTTCTATATTGGCTATGAAAGAAAATTCAAAAGAAACATTGAAACATTAAAAAAATATGATAAATCAGAACTATTTACAATAACTGGAATAAACTATTATAAAAATGATGTGCAATTTAATCCAGGTTTACCTTTGAAACTTGTCAAGGAACCTGATAATGAATTTGATAAGGATGCAATTGCAGTATATGTTGAAGATAAAAAAATAGGGTATGTTGCAAACAGTGATTATACTAAATATAAATTAACTTCATCTGCATCAGAACTGCAGAATAAAATTCCGGATACTGCTAAAGGAAGCTATTTATTTTATTTAGAAAGATATGTGGAAATACAGTTTCCTATTGGAAGAATAATTAAATGAACTGGAAATAAAATTAATATTTTGAATGAAAATTTAGTCCATTAGATTAAACGTGTTTGTCCTTTTTTTTGAGATTTTTTTCCAGTTATCAATACTTTTTTAATATTCTTTGCAATTTTTTGCATTATTATAGTTGGAACAGCTTCCCCAATACATTCTCTTATATTTGCTTCATTTTCCTTTAAAAATTGTTGTTTTTCTTCTAATGGTAAATTATTTAATTCTTCTTCACTTATTTCAGACCATTTAAAATTATTAGGAATATTCATTAATAATAATAATTCATGTATTGAAAATGCTCTATCATCAACTGGATGGACTGTATTTTGACTCGCTAGATTAGCCATATAAGTATGCACACAAGGACCAACTTTATCCCAACATTGTCTTGTATATTTATCACCATGTTTGTTATTATGAACAACAATTTCTCCATCAACAATTTTATGGGGGTCTTTTATTAATGTCTTCATTATCAAATGCAGATTCACCTTCGGAAATATCATGAATCCATGCTCTCATATCTTCTCTATAGGGCTTAAAATGATGATATATGTCAGAAGGATCAATTTCTCCCATTTCATTCAGACTAGATAAATTACCAATGACTTCAATAAGAGTTTTGGGTTCTTCTTTATCTGGAAATAAATCTAAAGGATGTACTTTATCAATTAAATCTCTTCTAACACCAATTGTAACTGAACGGGTACGACTGCTGTTCGCTCCATAATCCTTGAAATTTATTATTTGATTTTCATGAGTCTGTAAAATTTTATAGGCTTTTTTCAAATTAATTTTTTTTACAATTGAAACTTCACCTCGATGAAAATTCGTTCTAATTTTGCTTTAATTTAAAAAATATTGATTTAAAAATAGTAAATTACTTAAATAAGTGAGAACAAATAATGTTTTATGACCAAACAAAACAAATTTGTCCTCAATAGTAATTTAACCTTCATACAACTTAAACTTTTTGATTTTTCTGAAGAAAAAATTGATCATGAAAAAATCATTTCAGAAAGGCTTAACAAAAGCCCAAATATTGAAAATACTAATCAAAAACTATTTTTAGACGAAAATAATATATTTTCACATGTTAATCCAATTTGTCCAGTTTGTGGAGCTCATAAAATTATCAAAAAAGGCACAATAACAAAAAACAAACAAAATATCAATGGAAAAACTACAGAATTCAAAGAACAGCAATATTAATGCAAAAAATGTGGAAAAAAATTCGGAATATACAATAATCCATTAATTGGAAAAAATAAACAATTTTTACAAGAAATAATGGATAAAATACCTGAAATAATGAAAATTAGATATCAATCACTTCGTAAAATAAGTAAATACTTTGAAATATTCCTTGGAATCCGTGTATCTCATCAAACAATCAAGAATTGGTCCAATAAAAATCACAAGGAAACAATCAACAACGAAGAATTTGAATATTCTGGCTATTATGTATATGATGAGCAATTTTTAAGACTTAATGGAGTCAGACATTACAGATTAACATTATTTGATACTATACTTAATGTTCCAATCTTAGAACGAATAGTATGTCGCAGAATACTAAAAAATACTAAAAAATTTATCTTAGATTCAACGAAAAATAAACCATTTATTTGCTTAACAACAGATTTATTTCCAATGTATAGCAATTTAGCCGATGAAATAGGAGTAAATCATCAATTATGCACATTACATTTATTTTAAACAATAAATCACAAATTAAAAGTCTACTGCAGAAGAAACAAGATTAACACAAAACAAAGAGAACATATCTATGAAAATACGTAAGAATTAAAAAACTGTTTCAGACAAAACTCAACAAAAGAAGCAATAGGACAATTTAAACAATACTTACAAAATTACATGACCATACCAGAAGTATTAAAAGATTCCATAAGAAAACACATCATTAATCACTTCCACAGACACATACAACACTTAGATGATGAAAATATTGAAAAAAACATTGAACAAAGTCGAAAATTACTACAGACAAACCAACCCAGAAAAAATAAAAAAATTATACAAAACTAAAAACGGAATCCTGACATTTTTAGACTACCAAATGGAAAATTGGACAGAAAAAACACATAAAAATCAAATAAGCCTATAAAATTTTACAGACTCCATTTTCAGAGTATTTTTCCAATAATTCATCACAATATTTAATCAATTCCACATATTTTCTTGATTTAAATAATAATTTACATATTGTTAAAGAATCTTCAATTCTTTCCATTGAAATCACATTTTCAAAGTTTTATCTTAATTTTTTATTAATCTCAAGTTATAATCCATACTAAAATTTTATTATTTATGGCATCATCCATTTATTCATTTAATATTTCATCCCCATATTTTTTATATAATTTAAAATCTTTTTCATCGATAGAATTTACATTTAAAATATCTTTTCCTGTTAAATCAATGATCTCCTGAGCTAAATGCGTGAAAATATCTGGATAATCATTACCATTAAAAATCCGCAAATATTTATCTCTTTCAAAGACTAGATAAAGACTCCATTCATATCCATCAAAATACGATGACGAATGATAAGTTAATTTTTTCCAATATTTTCCACTATTTAATTGATAAATATGATATTTTTCAAGTAATTCAAATACTATTTCAATATCTTTATTCGTCATATTTTTATTTATACAGCCTTCCATTATCTTTTTTTCAAAATCAATGTTAATATTATGTCTTGAAAAACCAAAATTCATTGATAGTCCCTGATTATATTCAAGAAATTTTAATTTTAACTTTTTTGAAGTTTTTTTATCATATATTCCATCTTGTCTAAATTCATAATTTAACTTTGTAATTTCTTCTTTTCCCCATGTATTTATCATTCATATATTCCCTCCAGATATTTTTTTTATATGTGGAATATTTCTTGAAATATCCATATTAGCTTTTAAACATTTCTGGATTCAATATTATTGATTCGGATGCGGGATTTATTACAATATTTTCATTTGCAACATTTACCAGGTCTTTAAATTGATATGCTTGGGGATAAATATCTCTTTCATAATTATTAAAAATCTTTTTAAACTCATCAATGTCTGTGAATAAAGGCAAATGCGGTTTATTATCGTCATCCCATATTAAAACAAAATTTGTACCATCAGCATCAACACAACCAGTAATCATTATTGAAGTTAATAATTTTTCACCAAATTCATTTAATTTGTCTTCTGATAAAGAATCTTGACGTAACAATTCTCTTATTTCATCATTTCTTATATCAATAAATTCATTTTCGTCATTAAATAAACTTAAAAAAGTTTCCATAGGCACATTAATATTATAATCTGTAAATGGATTAATTGCAATTAAAGAATATCTATCAGTTTGTTTTAACATATCTGCCAAATCACCCATATATAATACATATGTTGAACTTCTAAAATCTGCAGCTTCCATCATTTCATCACTAGTAAATAAAGGAACTACTTTATTTCCTTTATCATCAGTTAAAAATTCAATATTAAACTCAATTTGGACAGGGGTTCAATCACATCACCTACTTTTGCACTTTCAATACCCTCAAACATATTTTTACTATAACTAACCGGCATATATAATCTGGACTCTTTTAACATGTTTAAAAATTCAATTTGCATTATTGGAGTTATTTCTTCTTTTGTTAATTCCTCTAATCGTGAATTATCAACCCCCATTTCATTTTTTAATTCAAC
>ERZ773136.2161-NODE-2161-length-17247-cov-10.984121_pt1 | contig 17247 bp, 11 predicted proteins | sample MGYA00580855_ERZ773136 | MGnify/ENA primary metagenome ERZ773136 (study PRJEB29015, sample SAMEA2737860) | human gut metagenome | biome: human gut; feature: human-associated habitat; material: faeces | place: China | collected 2012 ... | reverse complement strand
AAGAGTTATCCTCACCACGGAAGATGACGGATTCCTTCTTATCCCGCTTGAGCTTACCCTGCTTGATGAGTTCTTCTTTCTCTGCACGGATGCGTTCAAGCAGGACAGAAGCAGGCTCGTCATCCGGGTCTTGCGGCACAAGCTGGCCACGAATGGCGAGATCGAGGATTTTGGATTTTGCCTTTGCCACGCACATTACTAACGACTCACTCTGATTAGCAATCTCTGCAAGAAGAGCGTCGGCATCAAAAATAGCATTGATAATACGGTTTTGTTCAGTACAAGGCGGAACAGGTATCAATATGCTTTTGAGAATCGTTTGGTTGAGATTCAACATCGTGTTACCAATAGAATTTCCAGACATAAGCTCAACCGAGTAAGGAGAGCGTAGACAGACAGCAAAATATTCAGAACACAGAACTGCAGGGAAGCGCAGAATAAAGCTGCCTGTTCCACACAGCCACCCTTTCTGCGCCGGTTGAACAACTGCACATCTTCCCATATCTCCTCTGCGTGCAATCACAATATCACTTGGAGCCACTTTGAATGAAGAAAGGCGTTCAGCAGTTTCAGGCGAAACCTGCATCTTATCAATGGGGATTACCTTCCCATTTGTGATATTCATGGGATTTATTAGAGGAATTCCATCTGCGACATAATCGGATTTGTGTAGAGCACTTCCAAAAGGCCCGGTGATAAACGCTTCAATCAAAGAAACTAATCTCACCCACGCCCACCCCTCCGGCAGGTCAAATGGAATCTCATCCTCGATACATTTCACGCTGCCGTCAGCGAACTTCTCATAATGCAAATTATCCTCACCGACAAAGATAACGGAATCGTCCTTGATATCTTTGGGCTTAAGTTTGCCCGCCTTGACCATCTGCTGCTTCTGCTGTCGGATACGCTCCAACAACACGGATGCAGGTTCGTCATCTGGGTCTTGTGGCACCAACTTGCCTCGGATAGCGAGGTCAAGGATTTTTTGCCGCAATGCTTTCGTATCAATCACAGATCTATCCCTCCGAGGATCTCTTGCAGTTTTGTGACGGCATCCGTAATTGCCGCTGACTTGCTCTGCATATCATTAAGGATTTCCGTAATGGTGCGGTCATCTTTCTCGCCGAGATCAAGCCACTTGAAATCAAGCTTCAACTGATCGCGCGAATACACTTCTTCCTCGGTAAACTTTCTCCACCTGCCATTCGGGTTTTCTTCAGAATATGTTTGTACCCGATCCTGAATATGTCCGGAGCAATAGCTGGCGACGAAATCATCAAGGTTTTCGCGAGTCATCGGCTTAGTTGCCAGCGTATGCTTTATGCCGGTACGGTAGTCATACACCCAAATATCCTTTGTGGGGGTTCCCTTATCAAAGAACAGCACATTCGTTTTCACACCGTTTGCGTAGAAAATACCGGTTGGCAGGCGAAGAATTGTATGCAGGTTAAAGTCTTTTAGAAGTTTTTCGCGCACTTTTGCCGTTGCTCCGCCGTCAGTAAGGACATTATCCGGAAGGACAACACCGACGCGTCCTTTATCCTTAACAATCGACATGATATGCTGCAAGAAATTGACCTGGTTGTCCGAAGTCTTTACGAATTCGGGACGATTGGCATACACCTCAACGCTGCCCTGCGGTCTCGTTCCGAACGGAGGATTCGCAAGAATAACATTGAACATTTTGTCAGACTTATCAATCAGAGAATCCTGACATACAATCGGGCTCTTTGCGGTACCGATGTCATGCAGATAGAGATTCATTGAGGCGAGCGTTACAACCAGCGGAGTATTATCCGCGCCGAAGAAAGCTCTGTTTTTCAAGAAATTCTGCTTTTCAATCTCGCGGCTCTGTGGCTTCATGTGCTCAAAAGCAGCCAAAAGGAAGCCGCCTGTACCGCAAGCGGGATCGGCCACAGTCTCGGTGATTTTCGGATCGACTACATCAACAATAGCTTTTATCAGCGCACGGGGAGTGAAATATTGACCTGCTCCGCTTTTCTTATCCTGTCCGTTCTTTTCAAGGATGGATTCGTAGATAGCGCCCTTGAAATCGCCCTCCATCATATACCAGTTCTCACCGTTGACCATTTCGATGACTTTGGCGAGCATTACAGGACGGTCGATTTTGTTGGATGCTTTCGTGAATATAGTTCCGATCAGACCAGTGTCTTTGGAAAGCTCTTTCAGGATTTCCTCATATTTATCAACTAAGTCCGGTCCGTTGAGCTCAACTAAATCTTCCCATTTGTAACCTTCAGGGATGGCGCTACCGAGCCCCAATTCTTCCTTTTCGCTGTCCATCTTAAGAAAAAGAATATATGTGAGCTGCGTGATGTAGTCGGTGAAACCGACGCCCGCCGCCGCGAGAACACCTGCGATATCCCATACTTTTTTCAGCAGGGTGCTTTCGTTTTTTGCCTGTGTAATACTTGCCATTTTAAGCCACCTTCAAAATAAATCTTGATAATGTTTGCAGTTCTAATGCAAACCTCTTGCCAAAACACCCAATGCCTTTACGCCAAAGGTCGGTATCAATACTGTTAAGATCCAATACCGTAAATGCGCCGTCGCTGACAATATAATCAGTAATCTGTTTCATAACTATTACCTGCTCATCCGTCAAAGACCGCTGCATTTGACCGCAATATAAGTTGAAGCGCTGAGAGCATCCTGTATACAGGCTCGAAAGAGTTGGATTTTTTCTGAAAGCATATCGAACAAGTTGAATCAAATGCGTCAGCGCATTGACATTCTGCTTGGTATCCAGCTGCTCAACATTACCGTCGACATCAAGAATTTTATAGTTATTCCAGATGTAATACGGCGTGAACAACCGGTTTTCAGAAATGAGCTTATCCCTCAAGTCGCAAAGCATATCATGGGTTATAACGACATTTTCTGAATTGTAGATAATATGCAGAGCCTCAACAGAGTCCTTGTTATCGTTTAGATACTTTTCAAAGCTCTCAATAAACGTCCTTGCGGTTTCTTTTGAAAAGCCGGCATAGATTACCTCGTCTGGACCCGGAACTATGATGATGTAGCCTTTTTGCATTTCAAGCAACTTTTTCCTTGCGCTGATATTACTGATAAGGCAAGAAATCAGCGCTTTTCTCTCACTGTTCGGCTCAGAGATGCCCGTATATGGCGGAAGTACACTATTTTCTATTGCTTCATTGATGCTGTTTGCTAAAGTTCGCGGCGCAAATCCAAATGTCACAACGAAATAGTCAAGATGCTTGCCGAATAGAGGATTATCCTCATATCTGTGGTTAATCGTCGAACAATAATCGCGAAGCAGCTCCAAATTTCCATCTGTTACTTCGCCGTGTGCGAGGTGTTCCAACAGATGCTCAAGTGTCAATACTTTGATTTTTGGGCCGTCCCCGCCCGGTTTCGGAATCGTTTTATCAGACTCGGTTACACCTACCGCGTCAACGATGTAGTAGCACTCCTTTGTTTCCGCATTCGGAGTAATCTCCTTGAGTTTATCATCGTTGATGGTTCGACAGCCACGTCCTTTCATCTGTGTATAGAGGATGTCGGACTTAACATCATTCATAAATAGAACGACTTCCAGCGGTCTGACATCCGTGCCTGTTGCGACGAGCGTTACGGTAACAGCAATGCGGAAATCCTTTTCAATTCTGAGATCACGAATCAGATCGTTTGGGTTATCCGCGGAGTATGTAATCTTCTGTACAAAGCGCTCTGGCACTTTGCCGCTGGGAAACTTCTCGCCGAATACCTTTTTAGCTTCGTTTACAATTTCCGTCGCGTGGTTGTCATCCTTTGCAAAAATGAGTGTCTTGGGAATGTATTCCCATTTCTCAGCTCTGTCCGGGTATAGATCGGTGTATATGGCATCCCTGTACGCAGCAAGGACAGTTTCTATCTGCTTAGGATTTGTTATAGAGCGATCAAGTTGAGTAGGCGAAAAGTCAAGCCTTTCAGTTGCAGTGCGTTCAACCTTGACCCCGGTTTTCTTTGATTTTTCCGTAATTGTGTCGCCAGCGTTTATTGTTCCGCCATGCACGGTAACATTGGTAGAAATACGGTATACACGAGCAGGTACATTTACGCCATCAATCACGGATTCATTGTAAGTATATTTTTCTACTATATTATTATCAAAAAACGCATACGCTTCGGGAGTGGGCGTCGCTGTCAATCCGAGTATTTTGGCGTCTTTAAAATAATCGAGGACCGCTCTCCATTTTCCGTAAATCGAGCGGTGGCACTCATCGATCACAATGAACTGAAAATAATCTGGCGGCAGAAGTAGCTTGCCATTCAACGAGACCGTTTCCTTCAATGCCTTTTCATTATCCCGCTGTGAAAATTCATCTTCACGGTCTTCGTCTGTTTCATCGGGGATGGCTTGTCCGGTAAGTACCGCAAAAAGTTTTTGAATCGTGGATATGACCACATCGCCTTTAATATCTTCTGCCTTTTTCAGACGGTTAATCCGATAAAGTTCACTCAGAGCCTTGCCGTCCTCCGTCCTGTCAAATAGACTGAATTCAGACTCGGCCTGGCGAGCAAGGTTATTTCTATCAACAAGAAATAACACGCGTTTCGTTGGAGTATAATTCAGCAGGCGATAGGAGGCAAGACACGCAAGATATGTTTTACCAGCGCCGGTAGCGAGGATAGACAAAGCTTTCTTTTTTCCGACTTTCAGTGAAGCCTCAAGGTTAGCCTCGGCATCGTACTGACAATCGCGTAAGCCCCTTTTCGCAAGCCTCGGTAAAGCGCCATATTCAGATTTCTTGCCGATGATCTGGAGCATCTTTTTCGGAGAGTGCATGGCTGGCAGCTCAATATAATCCCCATCAGGATCGGTCAGCATATTCTTGAAATATATTTTATTTCCATTCGCAAGATATACCAGAGGAATCTGCTTGTCGAACCAAAGACCGTACCAACCCTGGGGATGGGAAGAATAACCCTCTGCTTGGTTTTCCACATCATCTGCAAGGGGATTTTCTTCACGCTTTGCCTCTACAACTGCGATTGCTTTGTCATCGACAAAAAGCAGGTAATCGCTTTCCGTATTGCCCTGCATGAGAGCCTCTTTTACGGCGGCAGCGCTCTTTGGAACATATTCGTTACGAGCAACAATATCCCATCCCGCCTCAGATAACTGCTTATCTATTCTTACTCGTGCTCTTTCTTCGGGTAACATAAACACTGACCTCCTGTTTCCTGATAATAAGGATTATCAGAAGTTGGCGGGCAAAATCAATCAAGATCCTCCGCAAAAAAGTCGCTGTCAATTCTTTTAATTTCGTATGTAGCTTCCGTGGACACACCTAAATCATATTCAATCATCAATTTTGCCAGCGTGGTGCCATCAACAAGCACGACCTTTGTGGTGTGTTGCTTCTCTGCATATTGGCGTGCTTCTTTCGTGAACTTGGCCGTCGTAATGAACAATCCTTTGGAAGCACCTTGTCCAGCCAGCGCACCAACGAATTTCTGAATCTCTGGTCTGCCAACGGTTTTGTCACAATCCCAACGCTTCGCCTGAATATAAATCAAGCTGAAGCCAAGTTTGTCTTCACGGATGATACCATCAATGCCTTCATCACCGGTTTGCCCGATGACCGTGCCGGCATGATCCACCGAGCCGCCATATCCCATTTGCGTCAACAGTTTGACGACCAGGTGTTCAAAGAAAGCGGGCGGCTGCTTCATTATTTCACTCAGGAGATCATCTGCCAGGGTGGTATTGATCTGTTGAAAGGCTTCATCCAAAATATCCTGCGGTGTTTTACCGGACCCCTTTTCCGTGGGTGTCGAAATTGCTGTTTCTTCATTATTGTTCGGAGAAATAAACTTTCTAAATGACTCAAAGCGCTGGAGATAAAGGTTATCAATTTGAGGAGGATTTTCATTAAGGACTTGTCTGCCTACTGGCGTAATCACATAAATACCTCGTGACGGGCTTTGCACAAGGCCTGCCTTTTTCAGATATGTCCTTGTCCAGCCAATACGGTTATCAAAAAGCTGCTGCTTCCCGCTTGGCAGCATCTCAGTCCGTTCCTTTTCGGACACCGAGAAAACACCTGCAACCGTATCTTTTACCTCTTTCGATCTGTGCAGTTGTCCATCTGCCAAGCAATCAAGGAAGGCACGGTACATCTCATCATATTTGGGAATTGGCATCTGATACTCTCCTTACGCTTTCAGCTTATAGGTTCTGTTTCGATTTCCGCCTTCGGCTACGACAATATCCTCCGCGGTCAGTTCAGAGAGGAGTTTCTTGGCTCGCGTGCTCTTGACCCCAAGGAGCTCTGCAATATCGGCACTTCTGGCCGAAATATGATCAGTAAGGTAGGCGACGATTTCTTCTTTCTGCCGCGCAGATTTTATCGCCACTTTTTTATCGTCACTCTTTATCGCCGCTTTTTTATCGTCACTCTTGGAGAATAAGAGCGTTAATGTTGTCCGCTCCGGCTCGAGTTGCTCCGTAATCTTCGGAGTTGTCCAATTCTGATCACTCCAGACACGGAAGATATTCGGGATACCGCTACCAGCACGCTCACCAATATCAATTAGGTTGAACATCTTCAGCATCGTTCCGTTCCGCGGATCAGAAACACCGCCGCTCTTTGCGGCATCAATTTCGATGCGGAAGCTACCCGGATTAGACATCGTAATGCTATTACGCTTTTTGACGATGACCAACCCCTGTCTGCCGTAATAATCGGCATTCACCAAACAGTTGGCCAGTGCTTCACGCAGTGCCTGATGCACTGGGGTATCATCTATACGGGTACCACCGTCCATTTTGAAGGGCACCTTAATATCCTGAATCAGCTTGTTGTAGACCCGGAAATAGAAGTCATACACATTGCCGCTCCAGTCGCCGGAGGAAGATATGATACGGTCAGTCCAACGGGTATCAGCGTCATACTGTTCCTGATAGTCCAGAAAGTAAGCGTTGAATTCCCGCACAATATCGTATTCGTTGCCGAACATGAGAAGTCCGGCAGAAGTGGGATGCTTTTTCCCATCAGAGCCGATGCCCACGGCACCCAGCTTCAGGAGGAAATCTTCATCCTCCAAGGCTTCCCACACATGGCCGGGGCGGGAGAGGCGCATCCTCTGGCGATAGCTGCGGACGCTCTCCTGATTGAACACTGTCAAGTCCATCTCGTTCAGAACCAGCATATCCTGCGTCTTTACCGATGCATCGCGCACCATGGCCTGATATTCTTCCTTGGTGCAGCGGTAGTCACCCTCTCCGTTGCGGCGATAGGTGCAGAGAGGGTTACCATCTACATAAACCGGCTTATACGAGCGCTCTGCACGGGGAACATTGATGACCACAATGTGGTCGCCATCCACCTCCTGGACAAATACATCCTTGGAGGACAGGACATTCACGCTGGTCTTATTGGGGTTATTGACGATATCCCAGAACTCCTTAATGAGTCTGTCAGGGCCGGGCAGATCTACCGTGTGCAGGGATTTATCCGCCCATTCTTCCACGCCCAACAGGATAATGCCGCCGTGGGTATTGGCGAAGGCAGAGTAGGTTTCCCAAATGCTTTTGGGCAGACCGCCAAGGGCTTTCTTGGCCTCAATGCGGTTGTTCTCCCGATATTGCTCGATTTTGGAAAAGTCAATCATGGTTTTCCTCCTTTACGAGCTCGATGATATCGCAGAAGTCGCAATCCAGCACAGTGCAGATCTTCGACAGAATCTCTGTGCTGACATGCTGGTTCTTGCCCAGCTTGGCAAGGGCGGTTGTAGACATACCGGTAGCCAGACGCAGATCCTTCTTTTTCATATTTTTATCGATTAGGAGTTTCCACAGCTTATTATAACAAATCGTCATCGTAACACCTCGTGTCAGAGTATACACTAATACAGGTTAATTCTAACACAGCAGCTTCAGTTTGTCTATTGAGAATCCAATTTTCAGATTCGTGATGTCCTTTCCAGACGAGAGATTTTGAATTATAAACTGGCAAAGGATAACCGCAGGAATGCTTTTTTGCTCTCCTGCGGTTATTTCTTTGTTTATGCGGCGCAATTTTTGAGGTCAGCCCATAATGCCGATTTTGTTGCCGTTTTCGTACATATCCTCGGCGTACTCGACATGGTTGGGTCCCTGGCTTTCTATCCAGCCGAAGCCAGGAACATAGACCATATCCGCCAGTTCGTTATCGTTAGCTATTGGCTCCGGTGCCGATTTAGGTTCGGGTTGCGCGGGCTGTACCGGGGTGGGATCTGTCTGCATAGGAGGTGCAGATTTCTGTTCTGCCACGGGTTCATCTTCTATTTCCGGTGCAGGGATGGGCAACTCCTCGGCGGCCCCTTCCGGGGCTGATTCAGCTTCCGGAATTCCCGATTCTTGCTTTTCTACGATTGCTGGCAACACCCGTTCTTCTGTCTCTGGAGGTGTCGGCCGTGGAGTGGTCACGGCGGTCGTTTCGCTCGGTGCGGGTGTTTCCCCGACCGTTTCGGCCTGCGGCCACACGGCGGCACACAGGGCGAGACAGGCGGCGAATGTAGCAGTGATGATGATTCTATTTTTCATTTTGTTTCCTCCTCTTTGAGTGTAAAATGATTGATTTCTGTGGACAACTCACCTTTTGAGGAATAGCTATCAGAACTTCAGAAGATTATCCAGAATATTTGCCGCCTGCTGCAGCTCGTCCCGAGTGGCTTCCTTTGGCATATCTTCATCCTTTTGCGCCTTGTGCTGCAGATAGGGTTCATAGTTCTGCCGGGTGATCGTCGGTCGGTAGTGACCCAGCATCTGCGCCAACTCCTTGGCATCCATGCCGTTCTTTAGAGCGAGGATGGCGCAGGTATGACGGAGATCCACATACCGAATGTGGTCGATGCCCGCTTCCTTGATGATCTCATTGTGCATCCGGCGCACCATCTGCGGCGAGTAGGGTTTCAGCGTGGCCGGGTGCATAAACATGAGCGGGCTGCTGGGGTGCTTGCTGTGCTCCATGATGAGAAGGTCGACCACCTCCGGAGTCAGCCTTATTGACCTCGTCTGGCTACCGTACTCTACCAGCTCTCGCCGTACCACGGCACGTTTTTCTGCGATGGTCAGCGTCCGACTTTCGATGTCCAGGTCGCTCCATTTCAGGGCGATTAGCTCGCCTTGGCGTAGACCTGTCGTCAGCGCCAGCATGAACATGGGGAGGTAGCCCAGCCACTCGGCAGCATCCAGATAGTCCTCCATTTCCAGAGGCGTCATGATATTTGCTTTCACCGTTGTGGACTTGCGGTAGCGGAATGCCTTGGCGGGATTCTCTGTTAGGAGACCGTCCCGTATGGCTTGATCCAAGCATTGCTGAAGCAGGCGGTGGATGTGCCGCATGGTTTCTTCTCCCAAGCCAGAGCTGCCGGTTCGATGATTGCCGAAGCGCTTCCGTTCCTCCAGAAATTCTCCAACCATCTCCGATGTCAATTCAGAGAGCGGTATATCACCCAAACCGGGGAGAATATGGTTTTTGAATACATAGTTGTGTGCCGCATAGGTAGTCGGTCTGCTCTGATGCTTATCATAGGTTTCCTGCCAGAAGAGGATGTATTCCCGGAGCGTCATATTCCCACCTCCATGCACTGACGCTGTAAGTCTCGAAAGGCCACCCACGGGAGCCTTGCCTGTTTCAGAATCTTCTTGTGCAGATAGTAGAACTCGTGGAGCTTGTACGGCGCTCTGGTCTTGGCATTGAGGAACACATGAGGCGAGTTGGTTTCCGGTATCCGCTCAAGAAGAAGTGCCGTCTTGTCATTGAGCGTCAACAGACGTTGGCCTTTGAGGATGTACTTGTAGCGGATATGAAAATCGGCCCACGACAAGGTGATCAGTTCACATTGCCGCAGGCCGCTTGATAGTCCTGTATAAATGATGGGAAGTACGCCGAGCTGCTCCGCTGCGTTCAGGTAACGCTGGAGCTGCCCCAATCGCAGAGGGGTTGTTTTGTATTCCTCTGTCTTGGACTCCTGGCAGAGCCGCACCGGGTTGCAGGGAATGAGTTGGTCCTGTGCCGCTTCGTCCATGCACCGGCGCAGGAGCAGGTGGACACACCAGACGCTTCTGGCGCCGAGTCCCTGGCTTCGCAGGCTGTTGTAGAAATCCGTTACCACCTGCTCCGTCAGGTCAGAGAGTGCCACACTCCCGATACCGGGGAGGATGTGGCTGTAAATCAGATTGCGGTACCCGCCCTCGGTGTTGCCGTTCCATTTGCGTCGGTTCGCGGTGAACCAGTAGTCGCACCATTGCCCGACCGTCAGCTTGTTTTCTTTCTGCATATTATCGCCTCCTTTTGGCAAACGAACAATATCACAGAAAGCAGGAAATAGCTACTGGAAAGAATGGAATATTCGCAGAATAAAACCGTTCCGAATAACGCCGTTATCATTCGGAATAATGCAGTTGATTTTATTCGGAATAGTGGTTATAATGTTCTTGACGAACTGCAATGGAGGTGTTCCAATATGACGATCAAAGAAGCGTCTGCCGCTTGGGGTATTACCGAACGACGGGTCAATGAGCTTTGCAAAACCGGACGTATCTCCGGCGCATACAAGAAGGGCAGGCAGTGGTTTATCCCGGACGGTACTCAAAAGCCGATGGATAAGCGTGGCCGCCGAAGTGCTGTGAAGCCCGCAGTGTCATCCGCACGCAAGCCGTTGCCTATTGGTGTGTCTGATTACCGGGATGCCTGCAAGAACTACTACTATGTGGACAAGACCCTGATGATCAAGGAATTTCTGGATGAGCGCCCCAAGGTTTCCCTGTTCACCCGTCCCAGACGTTTTGGCAAGACGCTGAACATGGACATGCTCCGTACATTCTTCGAAAAGACGACCGAGGACACATCCGTTTACTTCAGAGACAAGAAAATCTGGTTTTGCGGGGAATCCTACCGTGCCCATCACAGAAAGTATCCTGTGATTTTCCTGTCTTTTAAGGACGTGAAATATACTTCTTGGGAAGAAACCTATCAGACGCTCCAAAAGCTGATCGCGCAGGAATTCCGCCGTCACGATGAGTTGGCATCCAGCTCCGCACTTAGTGATTATGAAAAAGAGGAATACTCCCTTCTTGCAACGGAAGCCGCTGACGAAGTGGAATATCAAATGTCCCTGCGGACATTGACGCTGCTCCTCCATAAACACCATGATGTTGCACCTATCGTCATCATTGACGAATATGATACTCCCATTCAGCAGGGCCATGTGAGCGGTTTCTATGATACTGTCATTGGATTTATGCGCAATCTGTTCTCCGGTGGCCTGAAGGACAATCCGCATCTGAGCTATGGCTTCCTGACCGGCATCCTGCGTGTTGCAAAGGAGAGTATCTTCAGCGGTCTGAACAATCTGAAAATCAATTCTATCTTGGATGAACGTTATAGCGAGTATTTTGGTTTCACCTCGGACGAAGTGCGTGAGATGGCGGAATACTACAGCGCATCTGATAAGTATCAGGAGCTCTGCGATTGGTATGATGGGTACCGCTTCGGTAATGCAGAGATTTTTAATCCCTGGTCTGTCATTGGATACTTCAACAATAACTGCCGTCCCAAAGCATTTTGGCAGTCCACCGGAAGCAACGACATCATCCGTGAGGTGCTGGCTTCCGCAACGCCGGATATTATGGAGCGTTTGGAGCTGTTGATGAAGGGCGAATCCTTTGTTACGCACATTGACACCGGTGTCATTTATCCGCAGATTCAGAATGATCCGTCCTCTGTTTACAGCTTCCTGCTGGTGGCAGGTTATTTGAAGGCTGTGAGCTGCGACCAGTCTTACGGCGAGGATTATATGTGCGAAGTGGCTCTGCCCAACAAAGAGATTTCTTTCGTCTACAGCAAGGAGATCCTCTCTCAGCTTGAGAATATTATTCCTCGTTCTGCTGCTATTGCTATTCAGGAAGCTATCTACAAGGCAGATATCGAATCACTGCAAAAAGCCTTGGAAAAGTTCCTGCTCCAAACAATAAGTTTCCACGATGCTGCCGACGAAACATTTTACCATGGTCTGATATTGGGTATGTGCGCTGTGATGGACAACAGCTATCGCATTACCTCCAATCGCGAAGCTGGTGATGGACGGTTTGATATTCAGATGCTTCCTTTGAATAAGCGTCTGCCTGGCATTTTGATTGAATTAAAGGCCGGAAAAGACCGCTCTGAAACACAGCTTGAAGACCTTGCTGATGTTGCCTTGCAACAGATCAATGACCGTGCGTACAGCGTTGATTTGCAGGCAATGAATGTTACATCAATTATAAAAATCGGCATTGCATTCTCAGGCAAAAGAACACGCATTGCCGCTGAAAGGCAAAACATCGAATAAACATCTTCGCTCAGCAGGCTGGCTATCATCCAAGTCAGCCTGCTGTTTCTTTGTCATCGCGCTTATTTCTTTGTTTATGCGGCGCAATTTCCGAGCTGCTCTCTGCGGCAAAAAGCACCTGCTGTTGAAGGTAAATCCGGTCGGAAGCACTTTTAATATACAGAATTCAATCCCACACAAATCCCAAAAGCCGAAAGCGGTGTCTGAAATAAACAGGCCAATAGAGTTCTAAAGAGGAACCGCAGGAGTGCCGGAAAGCGCCAAAGAGGGCGCAACAGGGCTTCCCGAAGGTTCAGACATAGGTTTGGGATGTCGAGGTTGGGTGTTCAAGTCACCTCACTCGGACCAAAATCCCTCTGAAATCAACGATTTCAGAGGGATTTTCTTATTCTTTGTCTATTGCGGCGCAGAATTTGAGGTGTGTCGTGATGGTAATGAAATCGCGAACATCAGTTTTTCCCCAACTTAGTTTTCACGATTTCGAGACTCTTCCGTTTCGACTCATCGGTTGCAAATCCCTTTACAACATCGTGCATTGTTTCTGAACTCCAGTAAATTTTTAGGTTTGTTTTGGCTCGAGTAATTGCTGTATAAAAGATACCATGAGTTATTTTCTCAGCATTATTACTTGGAATTATCACCTTGACAGAGTCATACTCAAGGCCTTGCGCCTTGTGAATTGAAACGGCATATGCAAGCTGAAACGGAACAACAGACTTGAGTCGTAAATTCTCGTCCAAATCCTCACCTTTTTTGCTCTCATCATACTCATATACTGCAAAACGAATCCGTGTTCCATTTTCTATAGACTCAATAAATTCAATGCCGTCTCTTTTACACATTAGTTCAGTCAATGGAATCTCAACATCAACGGTGAAGGAAATGGAGCCTGAATGCTTTTCGATATCGACAATGCGACCTTTGAGGTTGTTATACAAAAGATCAAACCTTTTTGAGTCATTGAAAAGAATGGGATTGCCAACCTTATAACTCCACTCAGCCCATGGGATAGCCTCACCCTTGGTATTTGCAGCTTGGAAATAATTGTTCATATTATTTAAGCCAAATTTCCCATCATAGTTTAGGCAGAGAATAACCTCGTCTTCGCATTCTCTTTTAAACACATTAGGGCCAATGTCTTCTGAATATGGTCCGTTGATAACGAGCTTTTCAGTTATCATATCAGCTCTGGTTCGTACCTCGTTCCATAGACTGATGAGTGCTTGATCCTGGGTTCTCCAAGTGCTTAGCAGTTCAACATTAGCTCCCGGAGTTTTAATAATATCCTTTGCATAGAAGAACCAGTTGCCAAACTCAATAGATTCAATCTGATGGATATCGCCGGCCAACACTAAAAAGGTGTCAGGACTCATCTTGCTCAAAAATCGACCCATTGTGCGATTGTCAATCGTACTACACTCATCCACAAAGATAACATCATAGTCGGGGAGATTCACTTGTTTAGTGAAGCTGTCTATGCTGATAAAATCAGAATTTGTTCCTGGGTTATCAATGCGTCTTTTCAGATTCTGAAGTGCTGTATGAGTCTTGGTCAAGAAAAGTTTACGCTGATTTGCCATCAAATTGGAGATATAATTGATTAGCGTGGTTTTTCCCGTTCCTGCCGCTCCATAAATCAGGAGAAGGCGTGAATTGACAAAAATATCTCGGAGCGCTTGCTTTTTCAAATCATCAGCGAAATCCAACGAGCTTTCTTTGAGAAATTTTTGGTTGTATTCCCGTTGACCCTTGCTTCCACTGCTGGAAAAGTCCAATAACTTTCTCAATATGAACAATGTCGTCTGTTCATAAGATTCGATACACGAAAAGCCACCAGAGAGTTTAATTTGATAACCTTGTTTCCGCTCCCATTGGTCTAACTGATCATTGTATCTCTGAATCTCCGCCACACTGGAATCGGAAGTGATTTCAAAGTAGATTTCACCAGTTTGCTTGGTTGCATTTTTAATCGACAGATATGGACGAACCACATCGATTTTTTCAGAACCAACAACACTAATGAGGCTTCTGATCTGACCACTTACACTGGTTTTACTTCCCGCCAAATTGGAGATAAACGGGTTTTTCTCAAATGGCTTACAACTGCTTGATAGATTCAGTTCATCGCAAAGCATATATCGCGTGAACTGCGTTGGCATTACATTTTCCAGAGTCTCTTCTCGAAGATTCAAGAGCAAATATCTTACAACGTTGCGGCCAACCTTATCCGAAGCCTTGGAATATTGTTCTCTAAGAGTGAGGAGGACATCCCTGTATACTGGTGTATGTATGTCTTGATAGATAGCGTCAATAATTTTCAAGAATTCAACTTCCTAAAAATCAATCAAGTCCAGGAAGTTAAGGCCTGTGTGAGTGAGAAAAGACATCAACTCCTTGTACTCTCCATACTGAGAAGATATCCGAGTTGGCATTTTCAGTACTTTCCCCAACTTATTCAGACACACAGGATCTACGGATACACGCCAATCAGTAATAACTTTAATTCTGGAGCTAATTCCCCATAAATCTATTGCAGATTCTACATATCCAACTTGAATAGAATAACCTGTTGAGATATTCTCTTTAGTATATGTCGTGATTCGATTATACTTTGAAGCGTATGCACCAGCTAACTGAAGTGTGATTTCATAATACCTCTCTCGTCCAATAAAAAATGGAGTCTTTTTCTGTACATAGTACCTTGATGCGCACAAATCACACCTGACGGAACAGACGGCTTCTACCGCCATTGCTGCTAACTCATAATATTGCCGGTCAATTTGGTCAATATGGAGTGGAAACTTTTCCAGATTGCTCAAAATATCAATTTCATATTTTTCCTTTAAGGACTTCCGAATCTGCCATAAAAATTCGTAATACTTCAGCATTAAGCGTTCCGACTGTCCTTCATCTGGAATGCGTTTTCCAATGTATTGCAGACCTTTAAGAAAAGTACACAGATACTTGGTTTCAATATTTAAGAGTGAACGCTCCCATGCTAAAGGAAGTGTCGGAGTGTCTATTCCGGCATCTATGGCGTTGAGCAAAAGAGCTGCCGAGCATAGGTCATCTAACCTTCTGAGAATTCTTCTCGATACACCGTCTCGAGTGTCATTGAAAATATCAAGTCTCTCTATGCTTTCCGTAATTTCCGTATCGCATACTGCAATAATCCCTTCGACATCACGGCGAGTATAATTACGACTATCCAGTTGATTTATAAACGAGTGTTGGTCGATAATCATTTCCAGCTTTTCGCAAAATGCAGCAACACTCTCATCAGTGTTTAGAATCTCCTCGTTGGCGGAGAAAGCGATAGTCATGCTATCTTGATCGAAATTGATTGAGTTAATAAAATCTACGGACATATATTTCCAGAATACCCGTTGAGAACCTCGCTGATCTGGATCAAGTACAACGAACAGTATTCCCGGATCAAACGAAACGTTGTCGCATATATAAGCAGGAAAAGCCAAGCTTTTCAGAGAATATTTGATGATTCCGTCTTTTTCTGTGTATACACTGGTGCCTTTAATCTGAACAAAAAAGTTCTGCTTCGGACGCCTGGACACATCGGGGTTTGAAATGAATTCAAATGTACCATCGTGATTTGGCCAAGTATCATTTGCGGCAAAAGAAGTATTGATTCTTCCGCCGGGATTCAAGAACGTTCCCAAAAGCGAAATGGCAGCACGATCCTCAACAGAATGTTCAGAATGAGTTTTAATATGCTTCTTAACCTTGTCCCTTGCTTGCTGAATCATTTATCATTCCTCCGTGGACATCAAACGTCCGTCCAAAACCGCATTTCAAAATTCTTATGTGTCAATTATAACCGTTGACATTCAAGCAGTCAACGCACCCGTAAATTTCAAATATAATATAAATTGCAGACATTCTTAAGCTAAGCAATCATACTTAATACTTAACTGTCTCGGATACCAGATATTCGATACCCGAGACAGTTTTATTAATTTTTCTTCTTTCCCCGATTGCCCTTCTTTCCTTCCGGCGGGTTTCCATCGCCCTCGCCCAAATCCATCAGCCGCTGTGCTTCCGCAATCTCGTCCTTCATCTCCACGATCAGCACCTTCAGCTTCTCCTCGCACTCCTCGCGGGTGTGGGCGTAGACATTACGGGCGTGCTTTTTACCATCGGGCCATTTGGGGGAATAGCGTCCCTCGAAGAGATGGTCGTTGATCTCGCTGACGCAGCCGGTACCGGATCTGCGCTTGCGGCCCACGTAGGGCTTGAAGTCGGTCATTCTCGGCTTTTCCGCCTGGGCCGGGGCAGTTTCCCACCCCGGCTCTGAAGCGTCCTCCTGCGGCGCTGCTTTGCCGATGCCGCGGTCAATGTTGGCGGCGGCTGTGCGCTGCATGTCATCGGTGATGTGGGTGTAGATGTCCAGCGTGGTGGCCGCCGACACATGGCCCAGCATGGCGGAGAGCGTTTTCACATCCATGCCGTTCTCCAACGCCAGCGTGGCGAAGGTGTGGCGCAGGTCATGGAAGCGCACATGCTTGCACCCTGCGTGTTCCAGGATGAGCTGCAATCTACGGCGCACCACGCCGGGCGTAATGGGGCAGTCCTCCTTCACCGGGGACGGGAACATCCAGCGAGAGTCTACCGTCTTTTTATACTCCCGCAGCACTGCCACCACAGCAGGTGGCAGGACGATCTTGCGGACGGAGTTTTTCGTCTTGGGTGTGCTGATTTGGAGCTGGCCGCGCACATCGTAGACCTGTTTGTTCACATTCAGCACACCGGTTTTGAAGTTCAGATCGTCCCACTGCAGCGCCATGAGCTCACCCCGGCGCAGACCAGTCGCCAAGTCCAGAAGGAACACTTCGTAGTAGCCCTCGAACTTCGCCTGAATGAGAAACCGCTGCAGCTCCTCCC